>Ga0209634_1001251_pt1 | contig 18826 bp, 15 predicted proteins | sample LinPmetageLP40_FD_184043 | JGI IMG/M metagenome (GOLD analysis project Ga0209634, IMG submission 184043) | Marine viral communities from the Pacific Ocean - LP-40 (SPAdes) (version 2) | ecosystem: Environmental > Aquatic > Marine > Oceanic | place: Pacific Ocean | collected 2010-08-26 | reverse complement strand
GTCAATCTGGTGAAGACGTTCAGCTTAGCCCAGCGGCTAGAAAGGTCATGCCCGTAAGCATTGAGTGCAAGGCTCGGAAGTCTATCGCAGTCTACTCCTACTACTCTCAGGCTTTAGAAAACTGCCCTGCAAAAATAGAACCGGTAGTGATCATTAAGAGCGATAGAAACAAACCGTTAGCTCTGGTCGATGCTAAGTATTTTTTAACTGTTATGGCGAAGGTTAATTCAAATGGATGATGAGTACGACATACCCGAAAATTCTATGTTTGTCGTAGTAAAACTAGCGGAAAAGAATAAGCCATTAGACATAATGGTAGGCCATAATTTGGATATAGAAGCCCAAGATCCTAGTGCCATAGAATTCATGGAAGACCTCTGTAATGGGATAAAGATAAATCTCGACACGGCCATTGAGGGGCATCTGTTGGTAGGCCGTATGGCTAGGTCAATTAGAGACATGGCCGAGATGGCTAAAGAAATCGAGTTTGAGCCTGATGAAGAGCTTTTGAAAGCACTGGATGAAAACTCAGAAGATAACGTAATTCCATTTAACAAGGATAAAATTCATTGACCAATTTAATAGACAAGCTGACTACAGGTCCGACAAGCGACATGGGAACCCCCGGTACTATAGGGGGCATGGTGCCTAGAAATCGTATTTCTGATCCAGTTAACAGCCCACCTCACTACAATAAAACGATTGAATGTATCGACGCTATGGCAGCTATGGCAGATAGCTGTGATATCCCTGCCCATCAGGCTTATTGTTGGCAGAATGCATTTAAATATTTATGGCGGTGGCCATATAAAAACCGTGCTGAGGATTTAAAGAAATGCCGCTGGTATCTGGACCGCTTAATTAAAGAAGTGGAGTCAGAAAGTGAGTGAATACTACGAAGATGATCCCGTAAAAGCTCTACAAGATCCTAATACATATTTAGCGTCTAGTCCGCTCTCGATGGTTAGACAATTTATGACTGTTATGGGTCAGCCTATGGATAACGAATATTTTCCAGACACTAGGCTGGCACTATTTCGACTAATGCTCATACGTGAAGAAGTTGAGGAAGTGGCAACGGCAAAATGGGCGCACGAAATACTTAAAGAATTAGCAGACGTTTTATACGTCACATACGGCTTTGCAGCATCCCACGGATGGGATCTGGATGAGGCATTTAGACGGGTACATGCCAGCAATATGAGCAAGCTAGGGCTCGATGGTAAGCCCATCTACCGCGACGATGGGAAAGTCCTAAAGGGACCAAACTACGAACCACCGGATCTTAGAGATCTTATATGAACTGCTGGCATTGCCAGACCAAACTAATCTGGGGCGGTGATCATGATGCAGATGATGAAGATGAATGGCTTATGGTCACTAATTTGAGTTGTCCAAAGTGTGAGTGCTTTGTCCTAATATACTTACCCGAGGAAAAAAATGAGCAGCTATAAATCTAACTTAAATCCCATGTTTCGATCAAAGTTTAGTGAGGACATATTTAACCACAAATATGCTCACGAAGGTGCTGAGACATACGATGCACTTAGTCGTACTTTAATTGATGATGTATGTGGAGATTTACTGACCAAAGACGAATGTGACTATCTGTATGAAACTCACAGGGATATGAAATGGATTGCCGGTGGCCGATATCTTTACTACGCAGGGCGCCCTAACAAGTTTTTCAATAATTGTTACCTTCTAAAAGCTGAGGAAGATACCCGAGAGGATTGGGCAGATCTTAGCTGGAAGGCCGAGAGCGCTCTCATGACAGGCGGTGGCATAGGCGTTGACTATTCAGTGTATCGAGCCTCTGGATCACCTATTGCTAAGACAGGTGGACAAGCTTCTGGCCCCATTCCTAAAATGTGTATGCTAAATGAGATTGGACGTAGGGTCATGCAGGGTGGCTCTAGACGATCTGCTATTTATGCATCTCTTAATTGGCAGCACGGAGACATTGATGATTTTCTAGCCGCTAAGGATTGGGCCAATATGCCTGTGGGCAAAACAGGGAAGACCTTGTGGGATATCAAGCAGGATGATTTCAATTTCTACGCACCTCTTGATATGACAAATATCTCGGTAAACTACGACACGGAATGGCTGCTAAAATATTACAAAACTGGTGATGTAGGCGCTGTGTTTAGGCAGAATGTACTACAAGCTATGAAGACCGCAGAGCCCGGATTTTCATTTAACTTCTTTGACAAGGAATATGAAACGCTCCGCAATGCTTGTACGGAAGTTACGAGTGCAGATGATTCAGATGTCTGCAACCTGTCCAGCATAAATATGGGCCGGATTAAAGATGTTAGTGAGATGTCTCAAATAGCAGAGGCAGTTACAAAATTCCTATTGTGTGGAACTATTAAAGCTAAGCTGCCGTATGAGAAAGTATACGATACTAGGGATAAGAACCGGCGCCTAGGGCTAGGACTTATGGGTATTCATGAATGGCTTATTCAAAGGGGATCTAAATATGAAGTTACGCCGGAATTACATAAGTGGCTTTCAATCTATAAAGGCGTCAGTGACAAAGTATCTAGAAAAACAGCGGATGAGCTTGGCGTCAGCCGGCCTGTGGCGAATAGAGCCATTGCGCCTACCGGATCTATCGGGATTTTGGCCGGTACGTCAACGGGCGTCGAGCCCATTTTTGCGGTGGCTTACAAGCGGCGTTACCTCAAAGGAAACTCACGATGGGTCTACCAATACGTGGTTGACTCCGCTGCCCAAGAACTCATCGACAGATACGGAGCAAAACCCGAAACAGTAGAAAGCGCTTTGGATCTAGCAGAAGACTATGAGCGCCGTATGAGCTTCCAAGCAGATGTGCAAGATTACGTTGATATGTCAATCTCTTCCACAATCAACTTACCTTCATGGGGCTCCAAGCTAAACAATGAGGATACCATAGATGGCTTTGCGGCTACGCTGGCCAAGTACGCTCCTAGATTACGTGGGTTCACATGCTACCCTGATGGGGCGCGTGGGGGGCAACCATTAACGTCTGTATCTTATGCCGAAGCTGTTGAAAAACTGGGTGAAGAATTTGACGAACACGTAGAGACCCATGACATCTGTGATATAAGTGGCACAGGTGGCAGTTGTGGCGTATAGCATACAAAAAAACCCCCTCAGTCATTGACCTAGGGGGCTGTAGAAGTTATATAAATCGAGACTGAGGCTTTGGTCGGCCTCTTTCAGTTAGGTAGCCTCGGGGGGTGGTTCCCTCGGGGCTTTTAATTTGGATTAGCGCCAGACAAAGATGCCGCTGCCTCACCCATCTCACCTAACTCACTCTGCATGGACTTTAACCACTCTGGCATACCGTCTTCTGTCTCAGTATCTAAATCAACTTTAACAATGGCACTTGAAAAGTAATTAGTTAGCAGATCAGCCAGTAAAGGATCTCTAGGATCCTTATTATATTTATCTGCCAGAGCTAGAAAGTAATCCGGATCGGCTAACAGCTTTGTTCGTATTGCCGCTGCTCTTTCATCTGGCGCAGCCCTCTCAATTACCGCAGATGCGCCGGCCCGTAGCTTAGCACCAGTTCTACTTAACGCTCCTACAAAGGTGTATATAAGCCGTGTGGTAGCTGTTGCAGCATCTTGAGAAAACGCTGTAGATGATTGTCCTTTGATTGGTGTTGCCGAGGCTTCCTGTGAAGCTCTCTCAGCTGCATCTAAACTTGCTCTCATATACTGCATAAACTCGGGCTTATCAGCGTAGATCATGTCACCAATATCAAATAACTGGCTGCGCCCTGTAAGCCCGTCTTGGATACCTTTAGGACGCGCTGGGCGTACCCCACCAAGCTCCTCAGACACAGCGAACACAGTGTCCTCTAGATGCCTGTTGTACGCCATCTTTAGACCCTTGAGTATTATAGGTCTCTCTAGTTCTGGGGCATTGTTGATATACTGCATTAGCTCCGCAACACGGGCAGGAGCTTCGTTTTTACCTTTAGATTTTTGAGTAAATACACTTTTGAATGCAGCCTCTGGATCACTAGTCTTTACCGCTCCTTGAGATCCTAACAACATAGTGCGTACTGATGGGCTAAGCTCTTCGTTTAGAAAGCGATTAAGGACACTGCTTTGTATACCCTTAAGTGTTTCGCCAGCTACCTCAGCTGAATTATCAATAATCTTTTCCATTGCTTCCTGCGAAACAGAAGCGTCTTCTAAACGATATATAAATAGGTTTATGCTATCTACCTTAGCCGCCATCTCAGGAGAGGTTTCTCGCAACCCTTCAAGTTGCTCAGCGTACCGCATCATGCGCTTGGTAAAATCACCAAAGTTTGCGCCCTCTAGGCCACCTACTCTCATTTCTGTAGCAAAGGATTGTAGCGTATCTATTATGTAGTAGTCAGCTATTAGACCCGGATCTCCTACACGGGCTAGGCCTTGCGCTAAGTTCTGTGTTCCTGCGCCAAGATTAGAATCTAAGGCTCCTGCAATCTGAGCTTCTGATTGTACTTCAAAGGAAGGCCTAAATTGCTCTGTTTGGGAAATGATAGATTTCTGATTATTAACAGGAGTACGGCCGAGAGTTCCGTTCCAGATCCGTGCAAACTTTTCCAGAGGAGTATTAGGTTGTAGCCATGTCCCTGCAAACTTCTTGTACTCTGCCTTAGCATTATCCGCTGCTTCGGCTAAATCAGGATCCGCTTGGCGCACATGGCGTACCATATCATCATCGATGTATTTAATTAGATCCCTGTAGTACCTACCCAATCCTGATCCACCGGCTGAGTCAAAAGCATCAGATGCTAACTGTGCCAACTCCGGCCGTATCTTCTGGTAGAAAAATCCAAAGTCAGTATTATCTAGAAGCCATGACTTAAACCGCTCCTCTACCTCATCGGATGTCTCTAGGCGTTTGGTTACGGCACCGTCTGCATCTACCTCATCAACCTTAACGGCCTGTAGCTGCTCTAGGAATGATCGTACAGGATCACTGCGTTCAAAGTTACGTGCCGCCGCTGTGATGCCTTCGCTTGGCATACTGGAGAACTTCTCAAACAATGCCTCTGCATCGATATCTCCGCCATCTATTTCGGCATAGGCGGCATTCTTAGTATTAAGATCTCTAGCGTATCCCTTTTCTAACTGATCTATAATTTGTGTTCTAGTAGACCGCTTGCCAGATACTACATCAGAACCTGATTGCGTACCCAAGTCTGTGACAGTATCTCCAAACCCACCTTCACGAAATGCCTTTTCTAATTTAGCTGCCTTGGCCGCTTGCTGTAGATCTGTATCTTCAAAAGCTGCGTTTACTTTAGCATCAAAATCTGCCTTAGCCGCTGAAAATCCGCCAGCTGCTTCATCAACCTGATTGCGTAGCTTACTAACAATAGTACTGGATGCATCGTCCATTACTTCAGTTTCAGTCCTCGTAGGAGCGGCTCCCCATGGGCCTTGCTGACCTTCTCGCAAAGCTTCTTTCTCTGATGTAATTGTTTCGTCAGCTAGTCTAACTGGACGATCCATAGCATCCTTAACTATAGGACTACCTGTATTTATTTCTCCAGCACGTATCTTCTGAGCGTTGCCCCTTGCTACACTATCACTTTCTCCAGCAAGGTATGAACCTACCGTATCCCTCTTGATAGTTGAATTTCCTTCTTCATCAAGATTGATGAATTTAGAATTCTCTAATCCTTTAATATCCTCTAGGACAATATCTTTGTTATTTTGTACAATCTTTGCAACTTGCTGCAAAATAACTCTACGCTCATTCTCTGAAGTATCGGGAGTTATCTGGCCTAATTCATCTGCCAGCTGATCATACACGGCCTTTTCCATGCCGCCCTCTTTGCCACCTAGGCGTACAAATGGTGCGATTGCCAGATCCCAAGTTAGCGTACCTAAACCACCGGCAATTTTCATGCCTGTGCTTAGTACACCGCCCAGCGCCATACCCTCTGCAAACGTATTAAGGCGCTGCTCTAGCAGCTTGTCGGCTTCGGAATCCCCAAGCTCAACCATGCCGGAAAAGAAGGCATTATCGCCAAATACAAAGTTACCTTCATCCGTACTGACTGTGGACGTAGCTGCTATTTCGGCTGGTATGGCAGCTGCACCACCTTTAAGGGCAGACGCTAGAAATTGAACAATTCGATTAGAGTTTTTAAGTTTATTTGCTGCGCCAGTAACTTTGCTAAGTGCGCCTATACCTGTGAATGCAACAGAGCCCGGAATAAATGCTGATCCTAACGCAGGAATACCGTCCGCTATAAGGGCATCTGTAATGCTTCCACCTGTATCAAAGCTTTGCGCTCCCTTAGATACTTCGGGTAGAGTTTCAGATCCCGTCATCTTGTCTCTAAGGGCAGCAATCATCTTAGCCATACTAGAGCCAGATTCTTTTAGTCCACCCTTTAGTGTTTGCGCTGGCCCAACTGTAGCTTCCTGATTAAATCCTAGGAAATCAGGGATCCCAAAGTATGCCTTATCGGGCCGAGGGATTTCTTCTCTGTTGCCATCCTTATCCACATATACATAGACCTGATCTGTAGTAGATGGCGTCTGCACTCCGGGGGTTACCTGATCAAATAAAATATCTGATTGGCTCATTGCATCAGATTGTGGTTCTATTCCTTCATTTAAAATACCGGCTTCTGCATCACCGTCTTTATATAATATCTGATTGTAGATCTCAGTTGCATCGAGTTCTTCATTGTCAGGATCTTCCTCAGAGGAATCAAACTTAAACCCGTCATACATTTCAGAATCAAATTGAGGACGCACTTCATCTTGCACTTTAAATTCGTCCTCTGGAAACAATCCTGCGGCTGTTCCATCTGGTACTTTGAATTCGTCTTCTGGAAATAGGTCAGCCATTATTCTTGCCCCCTATTGGCGCGGTCAGTATCCAGCCAATTGTAGTAATCAAAGTTGGCTTGCCCAAACCGCGCTATAAATTGACTTTCGGCGTCTGCCCTGTCTTCGGAATTAACAACCCTATTCCATGCTTCATCAGTAGGTACAAACGTGTTTCCATCTACCGCATACGGCTGTGGCCCAGACGCTTCATCAGGCGGCGGCGTATTTCCGGTGTTAACATCTGTGCTATTGGCTTCGGCTAGATCTAGTTGAGCTTGATACTGATCATTCATCCACCCCCCTTCCCGAGAAGAAAATTCAATAATGTCTAAATCTAGGCCTTGTTGTCTAAGAGGATCTTTATAGGCCTCGCTGCCTCTAATTGCTCCCCATACGGCGTTTTTCCTAGCAGTCATTTTAGTATTGAATATATCTAAAGATGTATTAATACTTATTAAAGCTTCTTTGGCGGTAGTTGCACCAAAGCCCACGGTCTGTAAGTTTTGATCTAGCTCATTATCCGACAGACCTTGACCTTTAGATTCTTCCAATCTCGCCAATCCATACGAGGCGCGTAGTTGCCTAACAAATATCTCTCGAGATGGGTTATTTGTCATATCCGGTAACTGAGCAAAAAACTTAAGCTCTACTTCCTCATAGCTAGGCAGAGGACGGTCATCTCCACGATCTCGGCGCAGCAACATGTTTACTGCATCTAAGCCTTTTTCTAAATTTGTTCCTATTGAGCTTGCAAAACTTAGATATTGGTTAAATGCCATTGGATTATTTTGCACAGCAATCCGCAAATCTAGGATGTTTTTAAGATCGGCTGATCCGTTGTTCATCGTAGCTGCCAGTTCTCTAATTGGCTTATTATATGTATCAACAAAACCCTGCGCCCCTAGGTCTTGGGTCGTAAGAAGCCCATTTTCTGCCCCGACTTGTATTGGTGTAGTGGGGTCTTGTAGAGAAACAGCTGTACCCTCGCCTGTAAGGCGTACCAGCATACCATCTTCAGTAAATGCACCAGTAATTGGATCCCTAGCATAAAATAAAAGCATATTCTCAGGCTTCATTAAATCTGCGTTTGTTTTACCGGCTTGTTCTGCTTGCTTTTTAGCTATAGCCTGATTGTTGAATTGGTCTTTAGCGTTGTTTATTCGTTTAAGTACTCTTTGACGCTCATCTTCACCGCCCTTAAATTGATTGCCGTTCATAGAACTAACAATGTTCCAGTTAGCCAAAGCCTTGCCGGCTGTTTCCATAGGGTTATCGGTAAGGAACGTAGAGGCACTAAACATACCGCCTTCTTTGATCTTGCTCTTAATTTGTTCGCCAACTCTTTTCATCATATCTAACTGAGTATCCGTAAGATCGTAACGCTCAGAGTTTACTTCGGCTTTGAGTAATTCCCATTTGGCTAATCCATCTTCATCATAAGTCAGTTCTGCTAGTTTCTCTCCTACATTAAACTTCTTAAGTTTAGGGGTAGTAGTTACGGATCCGGTAGTAAATTTACCTTCTGATACTGTGCTTAGAACACCGTCTAGCTGCTTGTCAGTTACCTTAAATTGACCGGCCTTATCCTTTTTGCGGAAACCTTCCCAAACCCTTCTCAGAGCCGCTCTCTTGCCCTCTGGGGTGGTCTCTTGATCTGTCTGGTCTTTTGCATACCACAGGAACATTGCATCCTGTGTTTCTTTATTAAATATAGTTTCCTCGGTTAGACCAAGATCATCCCCACCACGCTCCATAATATCTCTGAGAGTACCGCCGATAATCTGATACTGACCTAATGGAGTACTGGTCAGACCTTTCCTACCAGCTTCTGTATCTGTACCCTTAAGCAATTCCTTGTTTTTCTGGCCGTATTTCCCCGAGGGATCCGTAAATGTAACTAACTCTCCCAAACTCATTTCTGATACTTTGGTTCCGAAAAATTCACTGCCTTCTACGTCTTGTTGTTGACTAAAAAGTGCATTGTATCCGCCTTTTCCAGATTCAAACTGTGAAAATAATTCACCCATCTGGCCATCTTCACCAAAATCTAAAGTAGAACTTGGCCTCAATCTAGGACCAGCAATTGCGATACGATCATCATCAGTTAATGCTTCTAATCTTTCAGTAGCCTGTCCAACATTTCCTTTATAGCTGGCTACAATATTGTACACGTAATCCTGTGCCGCCTTCATCCCGTAGTTGTCGGGAAAAATTTGTTTAGCCAAAGTTTCGGATTGCGCTTTCCATTCAGATTCTTCGGCATCTTTCTTACGCGCATCATCAAGCATCTTGGTTTCAAGAGCTAACTTTGCCTTGCGCTCAGCTTCCATTCTAGGAACAAACGTAGATATAAAGCCCTCGCCAAATGCATCCCCTGCGCTTTGTTTGGCCGGCTTGGCAGATCTCCAACTCATACTATTTATCCTTGTATCTTCTAAAACGGCTATCGTGGCGAGGGCTGATAATATCAAACAACCTCATCAACAGTATCTTTAACTGGTGCGCCTAACATTGCATCTTGCTCTTCGGATGATGCAGGGGCTAAATCTGGCTCAGTAGGAGCAGCCATCAATCCCTCTGACTCCATTTCAGTTCCAGACATTTCCGCCGGCATCATGGCAGCTGGCGGTTCGTTGTCTTCAACCAGTTCAGTATTATCGGATTCCATTAGAGCCTTGATTTGCGTAGGCGTATACACAATCTCATCAGTTGCATCGTCACCCATCTCGTATTTTAGATCATGGGTTTTTGCAAAGATCTCTATGGACCGTGCAAGAGGTCCAGCGGCTAAAACTGCCATGTCTATATGTAACTTTCCTTTACTCATGGCTTGTAAAAGCATGGCGCTGGTAATGCCAGATACAGGGATCTCTAGTTCTAATAGAGAATAGATTAGTGATACCCCTGTCTCAGTCTCTAAGCGAGATAGCATGTAGTTTACTGTTTCGTCATAGCCTTCAATATCCGGTGGCCTGTGCCAAGGGTAGTTCTTAGTATTTGATGTATAATTAGCTCCGGGGATAGGGACGTTAGGCGCTTTCATCTTCACTCTCCTCTTCAGATGGGGAAAGGTCTAAATCGCTCTCCATCTTATCGAAATACTCAGGAGTAAACATAATTTCAGTATCCGCCTGTCCTGATAATTCTTGAGGCATTTTACCAGCAATGAATGCCTTAATGCTTTTCTTAACTGCGTCCTCAAATCTCATTAGAGTTTCCTATAATTAACGGTTAAATACCCGTCCTTGCCAAAGGCAACTGCATCCGGATAGCGTGGCCGAATTTCCTGTGCCAATACGCCTGTGGTAGGATACTTGTCATATCCCAGCGACTTAGCAGTTTCATTCCATTCCCACTTGTAGAGATTAATTTTGTTAATGCTCCCAGCATAGGTAAGGTTATTTTTTAGCCTCATATCTGAAGGTAAAGGAAACCCAGCACCAGCCCATGCACCTAAAGCATTCGTAAACCAATTACCGCCAGATTTTCCGCCACCGGCTGCGCTTATTTGAGCAACTAGAATTCCGTATTCGCGCTGTGCTTCATTATCCGCACCTTTAAAAATCGCGTCGAACATACTATCGACACGATCCCACATTTGGTTCTGGCCCTCTTGGGAAATATCTAGCATAGATTTTACATCCGCCGCTGCGGCATCGTACATAATCTTTTTATTTCCGGTCTCTACGCTCTGACGCCACTTGGCATTGGCAGTATCTATAGAAAATTGCATGTTGGCGTAGAACTGTTGTCTTTCGTTCTCAATATCTAATACAAACTGCGCTGCATCATTCATCTCACCTGTGTTGAATTTTTTTAACACGTTGATCTGCTCGGTGTTGAAACGATCAACAGTGGATTGCAATTCAGACCAGAATGTTTTCATTTCGTTTTCGGAAGTAGCCGTAAATAATCGCTCGGCGTTTATGGCTGACTGATCATTAAATAGTGCCTGTACCATTTCCTGAGTGTTAATAACTTCGGCCTGTTGTGCATTAGTTAAATTAGCTAAATCAACTTCTAGAAAAGCCTTAGCATTGCTAACTAGAGCATTTTGCCTAGCATCCAGATTAGCTATTTCCATATTAGCTAAAACTGAAGCTTTGTTTATTATTGCCTGTTGCTTATTGTTTAAATTCTCCACAGTCAGGGTTTGATAGAAAGTTGATTCTTTCTCAGCTACGCCAAGGACTGCATTCATTGTAGCGTTGGCTAGAGCAGCCATTCCAGCTGTGTTTGTAACGCCTATTCCTAATGCATCAGCTGCTCCACCTACTAAGCCCTCTGCCCATCGAGGTATCTTAGGTTGCCCGTCTGGTCCAGTAAACTCAGCACTAATCGTTTTCATTTGCCACAACAGGGATGTCTTACTGTCTACAAACGATTTACCTTCTTTGGTAAGCTTATTAGCTAGGAGCTTTCCTTCGACGGTAGTGGTATCAATCATGGTAGATATATCGATAGATGCATAATCATCTAAAGCAGATCCTAGAGCGCCTTCGCCTCTCTCAGCGGCCGCTACATCAATCTCTAAATCATCCAGATCTACCAGCATATCGGCACTGACTTCTGTAGTCTGCCCATCAACAGTAGTAGCATCTGTTCCTAAGAGATCTGAACTAGTGGATGCATCGTATGTTGAGGCCTCTAAATCATCTATATCAGACGCTTGATCTGCATCACCAGTGGTAGTGAATGTATCAGTATTTAAATCATTTAGTTTATAATCTGGATCTGAGCCATCTAAGTTTGTACCTACCGCATCTGGATCTATTTTTGTAATAAGATCCTGCATGGTCATGTTACGGTCTTTTAACCATTGCTGGGGGTTTTTTATAAGTGCCGCTATATCAGCATCTGATTCTACCATCCCAGCGGCCTTAGCCATTTCTAGAATGTTTTCCGCACTAAACGGATTATCCTCTTCTACTACCTCATCCTCAACACCATCATCTAAAGATTTATCGCTGCTTTCGCCATCATTAGACGAAAGGTCAACGGCGCTGTCGGCATCAAACTGTGAATCGCTAGTGCTTATTACTACTTCGTCTGTTCTATTAGCGGCATTAGCAGCTACTGCGTCTTTATCATTAGGGTCTATTTTTTCTCCTTCGCCAGATCCGGTTCCTTCTTTCATTTTTTTAATTTCGCCGGATGTACCATCGTACCAAGTATCAGGATTATTGGCTAAGTATTCATCAATTTTGTCTTGTTTTGTTGCCGGCTTCCCCGTTATGGAAGATGCATCAGCCGCCCCGTCTTCTGCGCTAGATTTAGTAGCAGTATTAATTATTTTAGAAATTGCATTTTGTTTATCGCCCGGATCATAATCTTTATCTGTTTCTACATAATCGTTACTATCATCGCTATCCAAAACCCCCCCCTCAGTAGAAAAGGAAGACCCCGGTTGACCAGCACCGCCACCATCAGTCATATCCTTTATGGCATCCAAAATGTTGCCATCGTCCGACCCAAAGCCAAATATCTTTGCCATTACATTTTATCCTTTTCTTCGTTACACCGGCGGATACGATCACGCAGATAAATGTAACCTTTTATAGTCTCCTCTATCGCCTCGTATTCGGGCGGAAGACTTTCTAGTTCGTCTGCTAATTTAGTATTAAATCGATCATCGTATTGCGCGAGTGGGGGGCAATAGATCTCTAGCTTGGTCCTATAGACCGTTTGAGCGCAGCCGGTCAGTAATAGACTTGCGGTCAGTAAGATTATCGTTCTCATGTTCAGCCATATTCTTGTAAAAATTTGACGCCTTTTCTTGCGCCTGTAATTCGTCTGTTAAGACTTTATTCTTCTCCGCTGCTCGGCCCTTAATGCGCCCAAACACATACAGGATTGGGAGAGCCACAGCTAAAGCAGCTATTATCCATGTTTTGATTTTACCGAAAATATCAAACACTAATGAATACCTTCTTTGTGATCTTTGTAACGGGCGTATGCTGCTAGAGCTATTCCAGCTACGGCACAGAGTAGAAAGATTGTTTTTAAACTGTCCGCATAGGCTACCAATCCCTGTAATTGACCAGCCATTTCGTTTAATCCTGTAGCCGCTCCGGCTAACCCAACTCCTGCCATAGTCTTGCTTTTTACAAGGGGCTTAGGGGCAGCTGCTCTAGGCTTCTGAGGCATCTCTGGACCACCCTCATCACTTGGTAGCTGTGCATCCCTACTAAATACCGCTGCCTCGGCTGCACGGCGCCTTGTGAGGCCTCTAAGCGTCTGTAGTTTACCGCCTACTCGGGCTTTGTTCCATCTCAGGATTTGCTCGGGTACGGCATCGTAGTTTCCAGACGATAGAACTTTCAGCAACGTGGATGATTTGAATGCCCCACCGCCTAAATTGAATACGAATGAGGTAAGCGCATCATACTGACCTTGGCTGAGCGGCACATTAACATTCTGTTTAACGATCTTTCCATGCTCATTTAAATCATCGATCAGGCGCTGTTCAGCTTCGGCTAAAGTACACTTCATGCCACTTCGGACGCCCTTAGTCGCGCCAAATCCTAGAGTCCAAACTCCAGCTGGGCATCGATACGAATGGACTAGGCCATCATCTTTTAATTTGTGCAAACCTTCAAATCGTTTAACGAGGTCTATACAGTCTTTTGATACGTTTTGTGGGTGCATGTTCTCTCCTACGCCATTAATCCATTTAATGGTTGTTGTTGCGCTCCCCCCATAAGAGCAGACGTGCCTTGTCCAAGCATGGCTCCTACATTGTATTGTTGTGTTCCGGTGGGTGTCCCACCTTGGGAATAATAAGTTTCAGTCATCATTCCATCAGTATCCATATTTCGGTTAACCATGGATCCATCATCTAGTATTTGATTGCGGATTAGCCGGCCTTGTTCATCAAAACCTTTAGTCATGTTAACGTAGTTTTGTGCGGCATTAGCATCCATGTTGGCAGTCACTGTTCCTAGGTTTGCTCGGACTGCGTTCATATCATTGACTATGGTATCAGTTGTATCCGAAATCTTATTAGCAATTTCATTGCCTTGCCCTTGAGCAGCCATAATACCTTGCTGATTATCTAGAGTAGTCTGGCCTATACCACCCAGCGCGGAAAGTTGCTGAGATTGATCTTGAAATCCTTGTTCTACAACATCCGTAGTACCATCTTTCACATCTGCCACAGCGCCAGCTACACCAGCTTGATTATTAGCAACTCTTGCTAAGTCATCTCTTACATTAGCAGCTGTATTTACTAGACCCGTCTGTATGTCAGCCCTTGTTTGATTGGCAAGTGTGGTATCATCATCGTACTTATCAACGTAATCTTGAAATGAGCTTACAAATCCATCTTGAGTACCTTGCATGGCAGATTGATTAGCAGCAAGATCACCATAATATATGTCTTGATTACCACTTAGGTCACTGAGGCTGTCTGCTAGTCCTGTTTGACCCTCAAAGTTTTTCTTAGCATTGTTTTGCATCTGTTCTAACGCAGCATTTGAATTATTGCCGGCTAATGTGGCCCCAGCTGCAAAACCATCCGTTAAATCCTTACGTGTTGCCGCTAAAGCAAGATCTCTATCGGTCTGTGCAGCTGCGGCCAAGTCTCTTCGTTTGCTTTGGGCTAAAGAAAATTCTTCTCCCATATTGTCGAAGCCCTTTTGCTGGGCGGTACCTAAATCATTAAAGCCTGTGTTTATATTCGTACCCATATTTGTTCTGGCAGCGGTTGCTAAATTTTCACGGGCAATTGCCTGATCGTATAGGTATTTCTGCCCTTGCATATTGGCTTTGGCGGAATCAAAGCGTTTGTCATTCGCACCTTGGAATTGCTCACGTAAATAATCGTTTAAGTCTGAAAATTGTTGTGTGTTATCCCCAGCACCACCGCCCGAAGGCATACTGGCTAACCCTTGTTGCACATCGTATAATTGGCCATACAGTCCTGTTCCTCGGCCACCATTTCCTGCTTGACCAACTTGAGATTGCAGCGCAGTCATCAGCCCTGAGTTATCAACTTGATTCACCTGACCAGTAGAAGATAATATTCCACTATCGATCATACTTTGTACTAATTTATTATAATCAAATTCTTCTGCGGCTGGTGCCGCTGCCTGTTCCGCAGCCGCGCCAGAACTTCCCCCACCGCCGCTGCGTGGAAACAAATCTATATCAATGCCTGTTAAATCCGATAACCAACTCATCGTGGATTTCCTTTAGTAAAATTTAAGGGGAGTTTGCGCTGGTGCGGTATAGGTATTATAATACCGTTTATTTATCACAAGTGCAAGTATTTTCTTTACAACAAGTGCAAGCTTTTTCTATTCTATTTTCAAGATCTTCTATCTTTAATGTGGCTTCTCTGAGACCAGCCCACAGTAAAGGAACTAGGGAGCTATAATCCACAGTTTGGTATACTGCGTTACCTTCATCATCCACCGCATCGTATTCACCTTCAACAGCGTATGGCACTACGTTTTGTAGCTCATGCGCGATAAACATATCTCGGCTCTGCTCTTCATCTTCACGCACACCAGACATAGGCCTTACGGACATAATTTGAGAAAGGGCATCGAAAACTTCACCATCTATTTCTTTAGAGCGATAGTCTGACGTAGTGTTAAATGCTGATGCGGATACTGAACTGGTAAATACGCCAGTGCCAGCCACTGTAAGATTGCCCCCGAGAGATGCGCCACCAGACACGAATAGGTTTAGCCATCTTTTATTGATTGTACCTAGTCCTGTGCCACCATCTGTGTCCGGAACTATAGAGCTTTCTGAAGTTTGAATGTGGACATTAGGGCGCCAGACCGCTGCACCAGTACTATTTCCTACACAGAAATGGGTACGTCCGGTGGTCGTATTGACCCAGATTGATCCGACAGAATATCCATCACCAGCATCATCATTAACCGTAGGATTAGAGGTAGCTGTAATGTTGTTTTTTCCACCAGTTCCGCCGTTATTTGCCGGAAGATATCCGGAAACAGATGTCCCTAAAGGTATCTTAGGTCCGTTGCCAGCAACGCCATCGTGTGTATGTCCACCTGTACCCATTGATGTTTGAATTGCATTAAACTCTGCATTTAAAGGAGCAGCTGTAATATCCAGAGTGTTTAGAATGCTAGAGGCTGACTGCCTAGTGTATCCTGCCATTATCTTCTTCCTGATTTGCCGTATTCAAAGACCAGCCCTTGAATAGAATAGGGGTCGAATGTACCCGAGGTTACGAATGTTGCGCGGACTGAATAGCCGCTACCTTGGATGTCGCTTACGACTACGGGTTTGCTCGACCCACCATACTTAATATTGGTTCCACCGTACTTAATATTGCGGCCGTTATAGACAACGGGGGCGCCGGTAGATCCTTGCACATAATCATTAGGCGTTAGGGTCTCGGGATCTGACCAATCGTACTGTAGGCTGAGAGACATCGTAAACGGACCCTCTGCTCTAACAAACGTGTTGATCTTATGGACTACCTTTTTAATATCTACGTCACCCATATCTAAGTAAGGAGTAGAGTAGATAGCAATAATATCATCTCCGGCTAGACTATTGCCGTTCTCTTGGCGGTATACTTTTCCATCGTATCCACCATGTAGAACGTATTCAGAAGTACCAATAAACTCTGAGGTGGCACACGCTGCTTTAAATCCTAAAAGCTCTGAAAACTCCCATTCAACAGATCCGCCTGACGAATTGTAGGTCAGTCCGCCAAGTATGCCTATTCCTTCATCAGTAGACCCCCCTACAAACATACGATACTGGGATTTAGATCTAACGACACAGGAATTTAAGGTACTTAAGTTTTCATTTTTTATAATATCGATAAGCCGGCCTTGGATGGGCTTTGATATAGATTCAAGTTCTACATCTCCTATGCGTGAAGTTCCAGCACAAGGTCTCAGGCCATCAGGGGCTAAAAAGACTAAATCACCACCAAGCTCTTGAACGCTATCTCTAGCCACACAGCCAATGTTGGTAGTTACGTTTTCAATTTTAAATGGCTGAGTGGCGCTAGTGTTTGTATCCGGTATAAACTTTTTAATTGAGTTTTCGCCAAATATAAACATGTCATCACGAAAAGGTTTAAATTGTACAACATTAAAGCCCATAGAATACTGAAATGACTTTGTAGCAGATGTCCACGTATAAGGATCGACTTGTGCGCTGTGTGCTATACCGGATCTATATGCTCTGTCACCGCCTAAAAACACACGGTTTTCAAATACATCTACAATCTCTGGAGCATCATAGACCGCCGGACCACCAGGATTTGATGCACCCCCGGTATTACCGGAGCTTAATTCTTTCCAGTTTGTGCCATCGAATACTACAGCTTTGTTTACCCCATCCACAAAGACAATCATGCTTCCAGATCCAAAGTTGAACTGCACATGGCGTACTTTAGAAACAGATCTTTCGCCTGATACCGTCAATCTTGTTAGCCCAGTAGTTATTTTAGACCACCCAGCTAATGATGTGTATTTCCAGAAAGAGTAAGTATTTGTCCCAACATCCTTACGCATTGCAATTGGGTAAGGATTTCCTAAAACCTCATTACGGTACATTGTTAGGCCAAGTATCTTTCCTTCGGCCACGTTAGATCCACCCGATTGTGCCTGTACCTCTTGGCCGTATCCACCAGCGTCATACGTCACCTGTGTGTCGTAATAATTAAATCCTTCAATGCGTCTGTATCCACCAAACAGGCTAGGCTCATAGTTTATTAATCGAGTAGCAGAGCCCTCGGAGTTTTCAGCCAGATCTAGATGGTTCTCGTTACTGTTGAGACCACCGGCACAAACTAGTTTATAGGATTCAATGCGGTCCATTTATAACCCTGCGGATATTGATTTATATTGTACGCTGGTTGCACCACCGCCAAAGGCCACCCTAGTGTCCCTGACTTCGGAATATTTATTAATGTATTGAGATTTTAGATCTGCCACACTGCGCTCGAAGTTTGCTAATGCAAGCTGAGCGCTCTCCACATTATCTTTTAACATGTAGATGTGAAACATGGCACCTTCAACTATTGTAGGGGTGAATGCTACCGGATAGGCCACGTTTCCTGTGACACTATCTCCATGATTTACAAGTTCAGCTGGATGTAGAAAGTATCTAAATTGTATGCGGTATGTTTTATCGGGTGCTGGGGAAACTCCCCAACCTGTACCGTGGCTGGCAAATACAAATGTAGGAATAGATATTCCAAGTGTAGCGTTGTCATCGTCCCTATCACGGTAAGTTTTATACCAGACATCTCGATCAATATAACTCAGTGATTGGTTTGTTGTTGAATGTGTTCCCTCGCCTACAATTTGGAAACTGTTCCATTCAAAGCTTTTTAAATTAGTAGGGTTAGAATACTCTGTTTGACCAATTACGAGTATAGTAGCTTCTTCAGCTGCGTTAAAAGGCCATTCATATTGCTGTGCGTTTAAATCAAATATTGCTGAATTTACAGCGTCCTTAGCAGCCGCCTGTACGCCTCTAGCAGTATCAAAATTGGATGTAGTAAGTTCTACCTCGTTTATCCGGCGTAAAACTCTATTGGTCAGAGAAATAAAGTCAGTCATTTGGGGAGCCTTTTAAGCCGCTGTTTTGAAGGGCTTGGAGTTTATGATGGAAGAAGATGTAGTAGTAGTTTTAAATGGTGTGCTGGGCTGAGAAAAACTTGTTGTTTTAAACGGAGCGTTGTGAATTGACGTAACAGTAAATGATGTAATTGATATGTTGGATTTCAGTGTCCCAATAACAGCGTTTGTAATATTTCCGCCGTATTGAAGATTAACAGAAGCAGTATTTGCAACTACAAAATTAATTGTAGTACTGGCTGTGCGTATACGCTTATCCAAAATTGTTGCAGTTGAACCCACATCAATAATTGATTTGGCTACTGATACGACTTTCGCTAGGCTTGCTGCGGTAGATGCCGCGCTGACTGTAGCTGCCCCATCTATGACGGGCCTATTATATGCGTTAGCTTCGACAGT
>Ga0209634_1001249_pt1 | contig 18835 bp, 16 predicted proteins | sample LinPmetageLP40_FD_184043 | JGI IMG/M metagenome (GOLD analysis project Ga0209634, IMG submission 184043) | Marine viral communities from the Pacific Ocean - LP-40 (SPAdes) (version 2) | ecosystem: Environmental > Aquatic > Marine > Oceanic | place: Pacific Ocean | collected 2010-08-26 | reverse complement strand
GACTGAGCACTCAGAACATTCGCGGTGGCAGTGGAATGTCGAAGTGGAACAAAGCATTTAAGATGCCTTTGACTGCTTTCTGTGAACCAAAATACGTTGACCCAGAGACGGTAGAGATTTACCAGGGTTCTTTATGAATGAAGATTGGCGAGATCCAAATGTTCTAGGCGGTCTTATCCTAGCGATCCTTTTAGTGGGAGCAACGTTTACACTACTAATAGTAGAGCGCTTTTAAGTTGTTGCATTATTATATTAGTGTTGCTAATATCCTATATACGTCTATCAGTGCGATAACTGATCGGCCCGTAGCCGTAAAAAACGTACCCTCGCCTACATAGGCGTAAAACCTGTCGAGGTCGCGCCTCGCTAAACAGCGCTAGTTCGTCGCTGCACGATACGCAGATACGGATTAGCCGCTCCTAAAAAGTCGGCTGATAGCGCGACGTGTGTCGCATAAATTATTTTGCTAATTAATAGGAGCCTCTCATGGCCTTAACAAACTTCGGTACGCTTTCGGGCGACCAGCTTCAAACGTGGAGCCGCGACTTTTGGCGCGTAGCCCGTAATCAATCTTTCATCAACCAGTTCGCTGGTTCCGGTTCTAACGCTATGGTTCAGCGAGTAACTGAACTTACTAAGAACCAAAAAGGCACTAAAGCCAATATCACTTTGCTTGCTGACATGACCGGCGACGGCATCACTGGCGACAACACGTTGGAAGGCAATGAAGAAGCCTTACGCGCGTATGACATCACCATTGAGCTAGACCAGTTGAGATTTGCAAACAGAATTGCTGGCCGAATGACTGACCAGAAAACTGTTGTAAACTTCCGTGAGCAGTCACGAGACGCACTTGCATATGCAATCGCTGATCGATGCGACCAGTTGGCATTCTTGGCTTTGTCAGGTGTTGCTTTCACTCACAAGAACAACGGTGGCTTGCGAACTACTTCTGGCACTGCTGGACATGAGCTAGTGGATCTTGAATTTGCATCCGATGTCTCTGCCCCTACTAGTGATCGTCACCGTCGTTGGGATGCTACTGACGGTTTGGTTGCTGGCAGCACTACTGCTGTTACTGCTGCTGATAAGCTTCAGTACAGCACTATCGTTGAGCTGAAGGCTTATGCTAAAGACAACTACATCCGTGGTATTCGTGGTGCTGGTAACCAAGAAACTTTCCACATGTTCGTTACTCCACAGCAAATGGCTAACCTGAAGCTCGATTCAGATTTCCTTGCTAACGTTCGTAACGCCGGTGTACGTGGTACGGCTAACAGCTTGTTCTCTGGTTCTTCTAGCCTAATGGTAGACGGTATAATGATTCACGAGTTCCGACACGTGTTCAATACTTCCGGTGCTACTTCTGGTTCTTCTAGCAACGCTGGAGCAGCTGGATACAAGTGGGGCGCAGGCGCTAACGTTAACGGGGCACGTGCTCTGTTCTGTGGTGCTCAAGCTCTTGCAATGGCCGACATTGGTTTACCTGAAATGGTTGAAGATACTTTCGACTACGGTAACCAGTCTGGTATCTCTGTAGGTAAGATCTTTGGTCTCCGTAAGCCTAAGTACAACAGCGACATAAGTGGCTCTGTACAGGACTTCGGTGTTATTGCTCTCGATACAGCGTACTAAGAAACACCCCCTCTTCTCTTCGGAGCGGAGGGGTTTTTTTATCCACAATAGGAAGAATCATGAAGATTATTAGTGACAAGCCATTACGAGTGGCTACTTTAAGCGGCGCAGTAGTGTTATTCGAAGCGGGCGTTGTACAAGAGATATCCGATGAAATCGGCAATATAGCGATTCAGATGGGTGCTAAAGAACACAATAAAAAATATGTTGAAGAGTCTGAAGCTGTAATAGCGGACTTTGAAGAAGTTATCGAAGAATCGGATGACGGTCTTGTAGAGGCTCTACAAAAACTGATCGAGCTAGGTAACCCAGAAGATTTTAAAGCTGACGGCTCACCAAAAGCTGCAGTTGTAAACAGGGCTGTAGGACGAACTGTCCGCAGCGAAGAACGCGAAGAGGCTTGGGAAACAGCCTTAAACTCCTAAGAGGTTAGTCATGGCAGTCACAGTACAAAGCGTAATAGATCGAGTCCAAACAGTATTACAAGATACAACAGGCGTGAGATGGCCAGTTGTAGCGGAGCTAGTGCTTTGGATCAATGATGCACAGCGTGAAGTTGCTTTACTAAAGCCCGATGCAAGCGCTGCGAACGATACAGTTACTTTGGCTACTGGAACAAAGCAGACTATTCCTTCAGGCGGTAACAGGCTTTTGAAAGCAGTGCGCAACATGTCAGCCGCTTCAAGCGGGACTGGAAAACGGTCTGTTCGTCTTGTTGATCGTGAAGTACTCGATGCGCAGACTCCTGATTGGCACGACCCAACAGTCTCAGGTGATGCAGCGCATACGACTATCGTAAAGCACTACATATATGACGAGGCCAACCCCCGTAATTTCTACGTTTATCCCGGTGTAGCAGGTAATGCCTATTTAGAAATAATATACTCAGCTAACCCTGTGACAGTAGCGCAGAGCGGCTCTTTGTCTATTCCAGACATTTATGCAAACGCCATTATGAACTACGTCTTGTATATGGCTTATATGAAAGACGCTGAGTATGCAGGCAACGCGCAACGCGCAAGCTCGCACTTCCAGATATTTACAGCGGCAGTTACTGGTAAAGGTCAGATCGACGCGATTACAAACCCTAATATGGAACGAAGAAATCCAGCGCAGATGATGCAGGGGTAATAGAGCATGGCTACTTCCTATGAGTCATTGCTGTCAGAAATCGTCCCTATGGTGCCGGGGTGTCCTGACACGCTTATAGAAAACAACATCCGTTCTGCGGCTATTGAGTTCTGTGAGAAGACAGGTGCGTATCAAGCTGAGCTAGACCCCCTTACTACAGTCGCTAATATTTATGAGTACGACTTAGAGGCCCCTTCTGGCACCAACGTCCATAAAATCATGTGGGCTGTTCATAACGGTAAAGACTTAGAGCCTATAAGTACTAACTTACTAGAGCAACGGTTGCCTAAGTGGCGAGATACAAGCAGCGCATCTACACCTCTTTACTATGTAAAACAAACACAGTCCACAGTATGGTTTGTACCAACGCCAAGTGTAACGGCTGTGTCCAGTACTGTTCTACGTGTACAACTAAAACCAACGCACACTTCTACCGCATGTGACGACGGGGTTATGTCTGATTATAGAGAGACCATTATTAACGGCGCCCTCTTCCGATTACTACGACTCCCTAGTAAAGACTGGACTGATTACACAGGCGCCCAAGTCTACGGGTCATTGTTTCAAGAAGGGCTCGTAGCAGCAGAACGTCGCGCAAGACATGCAGATGAAGGTATAGCTAGGAAGGTAACTTATGGTGGGATTGGCGGAGCCTGGAAAACAAGACGAAACAAATACGGAAGCGGGATCTGATCCTATATTCGCAGATGTTCAGGTGCATGCGCACTGGGTATTACCTGCAATAGATGGGATTTTAAAAGAGCAACCGCAGCTTACGTTTACATCAAGAGATGTATACGCAGCATGTGAAGAAGGAACAGCAGTACTTTGGGTGGCTGATGAAGGTTTTGTAGTGTCGTCAGGCGAGACAGATCCTTTTACTGGCGAAAGAACGTTTTTAGTCTGGTTAGCTTGGGCTAAAGAGTTAGGCCAGAACTGTGTAGTGAAACACTATAGTTTTTTTGCAAAAGCGGCAAAAGAAGCAGGGTTTAAAACTATAGAAGTACGAACCCCAATCCCGAAGATGGAGCGTTACTTGCTCTCTGAAGGTTGGGATAAAGACACTGTTATATATACGAGAGAATTGTAATGGGCAGTAAACCAAAACAACAAGATTACCAAGCTTCAGGTGCGGAAAAAGCCTCCGCATCAGTTGCTATGGCCGAATACAAAAACTTTAAAAAGAAGTACGACCCCTTACTTCAAGAAATGCGTGACAAGTCCCTAACAGAAGATGTTACATCTGGTTTAAGAGGTCGTGCTAACGCAGACACAATGCAGGCCCTTACCTCTCAGCCTTCATATCAGAATACTCAAAGCAACACAGCTACCGGGGATATGGCACAGGCCTATCAAGGACAGCTAGGTATCGCCAATACATCAGGCAAAGACATACAAAACAAGATGCAGACAAATGTACTTGGTACTGCACGCGGTCAAGCAGCCGACGCTCAAACAGGTATGGCGCAAGCATCACGACTAGGCACTTCGCAAGCACTGACTAGAGCAAAAGCCAATCAAACAGTCCGTTCCGCAAAAGCGTCCGCAATTGGCCAGATAGCAGGGGCCGCAGTCAGTAAATTTGGTGAGTCTAAAGCAGGAGGTTCTGGCGATGGTTATGCATCTAAGTTTATGGAAGCACTTGCGGAACAAAAACGCGCGGGAGGTGGGTGATGTCACAGATGCCGGGTACAGGAATAGGCGAAACATTTATACCGAAACAGAGACAGGAAGACCCAATGACAGGTCCTTTTACAACCCCCGGCCCATATCAGGGCCGTATGGGCGACCTCGGCAGAATGTCACAAACTGGTTACGGTTATCAACCCACAGGAGCTGGAGCGGGATCGTTACCGACTGTTTCAGACCCTGACAAAGCGTACGAAGCAATAACTCGTGGTGAGTACTTTGACTACGTAAAAAACTACAGCGGTTTTGAAGATCAGCTTATAGAGAAAGCAAGGACCGACACTAGCCTCATAGATGCAGCAAGAGAAGACGTAAAAGTAGCATCGGGCCTAACAAAAGGTATTGCCGACAGGAACGCCTCGCGTTATGGAGCGGCTCTTACTCCAGCACAGATGCAACAGCAAGGCGCTACTCTGCAACGGGCTAATACGCTAGGCGGCATACAAGCTGTCGGCGATGCTCGCATTAACCAGCGAGAGGCCAACACCGCTTTGATGTCCGACTTGATTAATATTGGACAAGGCGTAAACCGCTCGTCGCAAAGTCAGATGGGTTCAGCAGCAGCGGATGCGACGCAGCGGAAAAATGCCTTTATGCAAGCACAGGCCCAGTCAAAGGCTCAAACATATTCTACTCTTGGTTCTCTTGGCTCCGCTGCAATTATGGCACTTGCGTTTAGCGACCCCGCGTTAAAAGAAAATGTTACGCACGTAGGCGTGTCCGACGAGGGCATAAACATTTACAACTTTAACTACATTGGAAACAAAACACGTTTTCAAGGCGTCATGGCTAATGAAGTTCCGTGGGCCGCAGTTTCTCATTCTAGTGGGTATCAAATGGTTGATTACAGCAAGACAGACGTTGAGTTTCGGGAGTTATCAGCATGAGCTATTTAGGCGGTTTTCAAACTGGGTTAGCAGGTGCTGGAAACTATTCTGCTCAACGCGACAGGCGCGCGCTCGATAGAGAAATCTTCGCTCTAGACAAAGAGAGGTTTGAAGAACTTAAGCGATCTACAGGCGTTTCTGAGGCACAAAATAAACAGGAGCTAGACAGATTAGATACGCAACAAGGCAATTATAATAGGCAACAAACAAACAATAACAGACAGCAAGACAACGTTGATGCCGAAGAAAAACGAAAGCAGTTTCAGTTTGATCAAACGAACACCCAACAAAAAGCGGACACCCTGATCACGTTAGCTATGGACCCAGCTAATAAGTGGTGGAGTCCCGCTAAAGGGCTTGCTACTTTTGATCAAGCTAGATATCAGTCTTCTTTAGAAAGCGAAAACACTGTAAGTTCTGATCGCATGGCGCTGCACGTTGCCAACTCACAGGCGAAAGACGAGAACTTTGTATTTGATAAAGTCCGTAGAGTTGGTGGCAAAATATACATAGAAGGCACTTACGTATCTGGCCCAAATGAGGGCCAGAAAGGCGTAGCTAACGAGTCAGGAGATGCTAATCCTGACTCCCCTGTTTTAGAATATACCCCTGAAACTCTCGCTCGCGATGTGGCCAGTGAGTGGCCTGAGATTACGGGGCGTTCAGGAAGGCTAGGCGGATCAAAAGGCATGGAGTTTATTGCTTTAAATGGCGCAGGCCAAGATAGGCTGCAAGCTGAGAAGGACGCTCGTAATGCTGCGCTACAGGCAGATGTTGTTGATGCGGCAGAGGCTATGGGCGCACCCGAGCTTGTTCGCGGTTTTAAAAGAGCATTATCTGAAGCGGGCGATGACAAACAAGCGCGTCAAGAAATACTACTCGACATGGCGCAAACGCTTGGTATCGACACGTCAGGTACTGAGTTTAGTGACGCCCCTACTAGTATTATTGGGAACGCCTCCCCAGAACAGCTTCCTCGTATAAATACTCCTGCTTACATGGGTCCGCAAGAACGCAACCCTATTACCCTTTTAGATCAGAGCATTGCGCGGCTAGAAAAAGATATTAAAAAAGGTGGCAGTGATGCGGATATGGAAGAGAGGTATACGAAGTTAGAGACCGCAATAGAAGAGCGGAAAACCATTATTAATGATACAAACCAAAAGAGTCTATCTGACTCTCAAACACGCGTTGCTGACCTCACGGCAAAAGCAGAAAAAGCTACTGAAGGCAGAAAAGAATTTTGGAACAAGCAGCTCGCAAAAGAGCAGACCAAACTTGATGCACTCATAAAAGGAGGTGTTATAACTCCAGCGATGAAGACAGAAGCGTGGGCCGATTTGAAAGACCGAGTGCTTGATGATATTGAGACTATGGACTCTGAGGAAGTCGACGCTATGGTCGACAGTGGCAAAATCAAGTTTACCCCGGAAGATGTTGCTGCTATGAAACAGCGTGCAGAAGAACTTAAAATAAGGACTATTGAAGATATTTCCAAACTACCAACAGCAGAGCAGATTGGTTTTAGGGCACTACTGGGCGTTATCTCAGAAAGCGCTGAAGAGCGTCAGTATATGCGTAAAACAATGGACAACCTTACCGAAACTGGCAACATGAGCATAAGTGCTCAAGACGCTGTTAATAATAATCTAAATACAGAACAGGTCGTTACAGGGAGAATGAATGCACTATCGTCGATAAGAAGCGCTAATACTGCGGCCAGAACAAGCAATAATACAAGGTATTCAAAGGCCGGTGACGATGCTTCTGAATTTCATAACACCTATACGAATCTCTTATACGACATGAAAGATGGCGGGTCCGGCAAACTAATTCAAAAGGTAGAGCCTGCTCGGCAGGTTGCGCGCCTAATTCCCGGATACCTGCTGAAAACAAATAAATATGGCGTGGGTACGCCCGAATATAACTTGGCTATGCAGTCTGCCAGCGCCGCTATTAGTGACATTATCGCGGTATACGCGGAAGATGGCGACTCTACTTGGGGGCAAGAGTTTATGAGTTTCTTTAGATCTGACCCCACAGGCGATAATACTGACTTTGACCTTCGCCGAATGACGGTAGATGACACTGAAAACCCTACAATGTTTTTTTATAGAGGGTCTTCAACAGACGGAGCAGGTAATAATAACGCGGGTATAGAAGGCGCTGGTTTTAAGATTCGCACTTTTTCAAACGACGTTTCCAGTTCTATAGCAAAAGTTGTGCTCAAGCAAGCAGTTGCAAACACAAAAGCCCGTCTTGATAAATAAGGCTCAATAATGTCTAAAAACGTTTTTGACGACTTTTTAAGCGGGGAGCGGTCTGTACCTGAAGGGCTGATACCTGAACCAATGGCAACACCGGGAGCAACAGGGCTTGGTGAGATTTTTGCTGCGGGTATGCAAACTGGCGTCGAGGGTATGGCGGCAGATATGGAGTACTTTTCTGCCTTAATAAATACCGTTAGCGGTGATGAAGAAGGCGCAAAACAAGCTCTGCGCCGTGCTGAAGTTCAAGAAGAGGCTACAGCCGCCCCACTACGCGGCGTTCAAACATTTGAAGAGTTTATCGACAACCCCACTCTTAGTGGATTTGCTACGCAAGCCTCAAAAGGCGTGGGCCAAGTTATGCCTTCAGCAGCTAGTTCTATCGCATCCGCCGGTGTGGGCGGGTTGGTTGTAGCTGGCACAAGAGCCGTCGCAACAAAAGGTGCTAGACAAGCAGCACAAAGACTTGTCAAAGAGTCTATCGAAAAAACCGCTGAAGGCGTTGCCGATGAGGCTGAAGCTGCACTAGCTCGAGAGGCCTACAACTTAGCTCAGAAAAGCGCGTTTAAGTACGGTATGGCTGGAGGTGCTTTTGCCTCTGAGTACCCTGTCTTAGCAGGATCAAACGTACAAGACGCTCTTGAATCCGGTAGAGAGCTAGACAGAGAGCAAGCATTGAGGGCGGGCTTACTTGCTGGGCCACAAGCCGCTATTGGCGTAGGTGGCGAAGCCATGATGCTAAAGCTGTTAAGCAATGTTGCTACAAAACGCGCGGGGAAAAATACTGCTTTTGGTCAGCTAGCAAAAGTACTAAAAGACACGGGTAAAGGTGGCGCTCTAGAAGGCGGAACCGAAGCGATTCAAGAAGGCATATCGGTAGCTAATCGTGCGTCTATGGACGAGAACTTTTCTGCGCAAGACGCGGCGTTACGTTTAGGCGAAGCAGCGTTTGCCGGGTTCTTTGGTGGTGCAGGTATAGCAGGCGCAGGTAGTTCAATCGGCTCTGTGTTTACACAAGCGAGCAGGCTCGTAGAAAAAAGCAGAGAGCAAACAGCAAACGCTACAAAAGATCCTGACGCTACAATGGGCTTTGAGCAAGACGACGACTTAAATGATATAAGAAAAGAGTTTGGTAATCAGTACGACATTGATTACGGTCCTGAAGTTAGAGACATGGACGTAAGGTACGATGCTGATGGAAAGATAACCTACGCGTCGACAGGCGCTCCTCAAGAAGTCACCAGTACAATAGGTGACCGCCCTACTTTTAGAGCTAATATACTTGCGGGCCTAAAAAACGTCTTGGCAAAAAACCCAGACGATCAAAAATATGACCGCTCAAATTATCGATTAGCAGGCTTAGTAAAGCGCTTTGAAGAAGGTACTGTTGAACAACAAGACGAAATAATTAGAACTATATTTGATACCGAGCCTAGCACCGAGGGGGTCACCGCTAAGTCAGAACCTGCGTCGTTCGAAGAAGATAGCACTGCTACTTTTAAAAATGACCCCGAGAAAACTTTTCCTAACACAGAGTCCGCGCGCGCGGCATACGTAGAGGCGTTTGGCCCCGTAAACTGGAGTGACCCTTTTTATAGTCGCATGACCGAGAGCTTTCTTGAAAAAGCAGCGGCTCTTAAACAGGAAGATACTTCGACTTATATCGATGCTGATAGAGACTCCAAAGGAGAAGTTTACCAGTACACACTTTTCAAACAAGAATCTGAGACTACAAACGCCGCGTTCTTAGACCCAGTCGAAATAGACGATGTCTTAGATACAGCACAAGGTAGTCAATATTCTGATGGTGGTGTGTTCTTAGTCACTCCCGACGAGACGTCTTCCCCTATAAACCTTGTGAATCTCGCTGTTGCGGGTACAAAGATACTACGCGATCGAGGCGAGACAAATTGGTCTACTCCAGCAGCTAATTACAAAGCGGGTTTAGTCGAGTTTCTAAAGCAGCTTAGCAATACTTATCCTGACTACCAGATACAAATAGGTCGAAGTTTAACTACTTACTCTTTAGCAGATGTGCTGTCAGGTACTGCACAGATAGACGAGCGTGTGGGTAATCCAACAGCAGCGCGCATTGACGGCGAGAACATCACGCTATCTGACCTAATGGAAGCCGATGGAACAGCCCCTATTTCAACTAAAAAAGAGCGGTTCAAAGTTTCTGGAACTCGAGCTACTAAAAAACCAACCGGCTCGAAAAAAGATCAACGCGATCAGGGTTCGGAGTCAAGGGGCACTACACAGACCGAAGGAGCAACGGGTCCTAAGAGCGGCGCACGTGTTAACAACATTGACACCAGCACTACTAAGATTAACGCTAAGTCAGAACCTACCCCACAATCAGGTACCGCTCAGAGTAGTTCAGAGAGCATTGCTCGACAGCAGTCTGTCGATGCCATGAATCGGAGTCAGCAACAGTCTACAGAACAAGCTGTTAAGTCTGAGTTTACAAACGAACAAGAAGTTACAGAGTACTACAACACTGCTGAAGAAGCCGATGCTCGCGCAGAAGTACTGCGATCGGAGTTTGGTTTTGACATTACCGTCACTGACCCTGTAACAAAAGCAAAGACGGGCGCGCAGACACAGCCTGTTCAGGTGAATGATGATGGTCGCCAGAAGCAAGCAACTCCTGAAGACGGCCCTAATGATACGCCCTCTACTTCTCTAAACCTAGAGGGTGGAACGAGTACGCAAGGTAGGGGCGGAAAACCTACGCCTAATGCAAAACCTAAGTTTGTACCTATTCAGTATCCCGCTGGCGCAGTAAACAAGCTTGTAACGCAAATTGCTGATGCGATGAACAAAGCGGTCAAGCTAAAAAACTCTGTTGTAATTATGGGTGTGAAGCAGCTTAAAACTATGACAGACGCTCAGATTAAAGAGATGTTTGACGACCCACGCGTTGGTAACCTTATAATAGAGCAGCTAAGAGACCTATCTAACACGGACTCTAAATTAGGTAAGTACGTCGAGTTTGGCGATGCTCACATTATTCTTGTAGATAATACTAAAGGCAATGAGCTACAGGCTGCTTTGACAGTAGCCCATGAAATGGGACATGCGTTGTTTAACGAAGAGTTAGACGGGTCTTTGGATCGAGGCCCTACACGTGATCGACTACGAAAAGCTTTTATGCGTGCCCAAGCAAAGAAAGACGCCCCTGCTGCCTATCAAGCTAACAACCCTTACGCTTTTGAAGAGTGGTTTGCTGATCAGACTGCTATATGGGCAAAGTCTTTTTTGAACAAGCCTTTGACTTCTAAAGGGCTAGTAGATTCACACTTTAAGCGGATTGCAATACGATTACAAAAAATGTGGAAAGCTTTAGATAGAGTTATGCGGCAACGTTTTTCCTCTGACAATAAAAGCCAAACGTTCGATAGTTACATAAACGCTTTTCTTAGAGTTAGAAAAACCTACAGACGTTCGCCGGGAGTCTCTGCGAGAAAAACTTCTTGGCAGAAGAAAGCACTTGTTCGTGAGATGGAAAAGACCGTAGAAGACACTGGCGCTAAAGATCCTATACTACGTTTGCTTCGCGGGTTCGATAAGTTACTAAACAATCCGAAAGGACGCATGCTGAAAAAGATATTCTTACCGGAAGATAATATCCTCCGTAAGATAAGCCCTGCTATAGCAGACATGTTTTATGTCCAGTCAAATAGCGGCAGTGGACTTCTTGGGTTTCTTAACGCTAAAACAAACCGCAGTAACGCCATACTGAACGACCTAGAAGATATTGTAGGCGCTAAGTGGGATACCAAAGAAGTTCAAGACGCGCTTGCCGAAGCAGCAGACGATAGAATCAATACGGAAGATCTAGAGGGAAAAGCTAAAGAAGTACGTCAGTACCTAGAAAAGTTGTACGACAACTACATTGCTTTAACGCCGGGAAATCAGATTGCTAAGTCTAAAAATTATTTTCCCGTGTCATTAGCCTTGGCTGAGATATACAACGACCAAGAAGCGTTTATAGCAGTTGTTAAAAAATACAATCCTGACATGACCGACCGAGCAGTCAGGGATGTTGTTTTTGAGTTAGTGCGAAAACGCGCGCACATTGTTGGCGACGGTGACTTAGTAATTACAGTCGACGGAGAAGAGGTATCTTTAAAAAATCTTAACGGCGACGAAAAAGGATCAATATCTTTTGACGCGACAGACCCGCTTAAGTCTGTTGAGAAAGCGCGCATACTGACAAAAAACATCCCATCAGCAGAGCTAGCCCCTTTCCTTGAGAAACCCGAAGTTGCCCTCATACGCTATGTTCGTCATATAACAATACGTTCTGAATTTCTTAGAGCTACAAGAGATAAAGACGGAAAAGATTTATTAGCAGAAGCGTTAGCGGGTCTTAACGATGATAAAAAAGAACGCGCTATTAATATTATCGAACGTTACCTTGGGTACACCACGAAGCCTTTGAACCCTGCCGTACAGAAGATAAACAGCTACTTACAGTTGTTTAACTGGATCACCCTACTACCGCTTGCCACCATTGGTTCTATACCAGAGTTTGGCGGAGCGATTGTAAATACTAGAGAGTTTAACGGTTTCGAAATGATGCTGAAGGCCATTCCAAAAACCGTCAAAAACAGAGCACAGGCCAAGCAGCTTGCACGATCACTTGGAGTGTCAGTTAGCACTGCAATGGGTAATCTTGGACTGACTGATGCAGACGCAGAGTTCTTAGATCCAAAAGTACGAAAACTTTCTGATGGGTTTTTTAGAGTAATTGGCTTAGATTTCTTTACTCGCTTTACACGCGAATTTGGCGCGGCAATGGGCGTAGAGTTTTTGATTACACACGCCGCTAACACCGCTAAAAACCCCAGAGCCGCACGTTACTTAAAAGAGTTAAACGTTACTGCAGAACAGATCACTGCTTGGCAGGCTCAGCAACAAGAAGGGACTCCTTACACATTTAATGGGCCTGAAGGACAAGCTGTAAAAGACGCAATTACGCGTTTTGTTGAAAGCTCAATGTTACGTCCTAATGCTGCTGAACGCCCTGCTTGGGGTAACGACCCTATGTGGACTCTCGTATGGGCGTTGAAGTCGTTCTTGTACTCATTCGGTAAAGTTATTATTGGCGGTGTTAAGCGAGAGATGATGGTTCGCAGCCAAGAAGGCGCTACTAAATTTGAGAGCATGGGCAGCATTGCAATGATGGGCGGGCTAATGGCTGCAGCTTTCTTGCCGCTCGCAATGGTAGGACTAGAACTTAGGGAAATCGCGAAAGCGGGCGTCGCTGGTGTACTGCCGGGAGTAGAGGCAAATGCTCGTTACTTCCGATCGGACCGCATGGACTACGGCGAGTACTTGGGCGAGTTAATAAACAGAGCAGGTTTCTATGGCCCACTGGCTATATTTAGTGGCGCCTTTGATCAAGTGGGCTGGGGTAAGTCAGGACTAGGCAGTTTGTTTGGTCCGACAGCGGGCTTGATAATCGATGACATTGGCCTTGGTTATTTTAAAGAAGGCAAGACATGGGAGATTCTGCCAGAAAGAATTATTCCCGGTTATAACTTAGTTCTATAGGATTTCTATGAGCATATTTACAGCACTACTCGGACCCGTTGCAGATTTAGGTAAGACTTATCTAAGTAACAAGGCCGAAGAAAAGCAGGCTAAACATCAAGCCAAGATGAGCGTTATTCAGAATGATGCTGATTGGGAATCTAAAATGGTAGATGCGTCAGCCAACTCGTGGAAAGACGAATTTTGGACTTGCATTTTAGCCATACCAATCTTTATGGTTGGTTATGCAATCGTTATGAATGACATGTCTGTCGTAGACCGCGTACAGAAAGCGTTTGCCACGTTGAACGAACTGCCTGAGTGGTATCAGTATTTATTATTTATAGCGATCTCTAGTTCATTCGGGATTAAGGGCGCATCAAAACTTATGGGAATGCGCAAATAATGAACGATCAAGAATCGAATCGACGCTTTGATAGGCTTGAAACTAAGATAGATAAGTTGACCGAGGTTCTTACGAACGTAGCGCGCGTTGAAGAGAAGCTAGTCGGCACCGACGCTAGGCTAAAGCGTCATGAGTTTCGGCTTGATGAGACTGAGAAAAAGGTCGAAGAAGTTGCAGAGCTAGTAGCTACGAACAGCCAGATAGTAAAAGTTGGACAGGGGCTAGCTGCATCTATATGGGCCGCTTTACTGGCTGCCGTAGTTTATATTATGAGAGATTAGTAATGGAAAAGTTTAAGCATTTTACAATTGAAGAGTTTAATTGCCAATCTACAGGCAACAACGAGATGGACCCAAAATTTATACACCGCTTAGATCATTTACGTGATGCGTGCGGCTTTCCATTTACAATCACTAGTGGTTACAGAGACCCCGAAGGCCACCCTATAGAAAAAGCGAAGCCGACGCCGGGTACACACGCTCGCGGAATTGCTGCGGATATTGCTGTTTCCGGTGGTCGACAGCGTATGCAGATCGTCCAACACGCTACAGCCCTTGGTTTTACGGGCGTTGGAGTAGCAAAAGGTTTTGTACATGTTGACATCCGTGACGCTGACCCCGTCCTTTGGTGTTATTAATTGGTGGTAATATATTAGCGATACTAATACAATGACTGAATCTATAGGTATATAACATGGCTTACTCAGACACATTAAACCTCGTGACTGGCGACACACTCCCCGAACTGACTTTTACTTTAAGAGACAGCAACGCTGCCGCGTCTGGACAGACACTAGACCCCAACAATAGCGCTACATGGGCACCGATCGATGTGACAGGCGCTACTGTTAAATTACGGTTACGTGAGCTAGGTAGCACCACTGTTAAAAGCACCCTCACCTGCACAGTGACTAGTGGCACAGGCGGTACAGTAGTAACAGATTTCCCTGCCGGTACGTTAGACACAGCCGGAACGTTTGAAGGTGAGATTGAGATTACATTTAGCACTGGTGGTGTTCAGACAGTCTACGACCTCATTAAGCTAAAGGTCAGGAGCGATTTTGACTAATGCTTAAAGTTCAGACTACTTACATTGAGATTAATGCAGCGTCTTCTTACACATTAGTAAGAAGTAACGTTACGTACTCTGCGATAAAAAGCAGTGTAAGTTTTTCTGAAATAGCTGCTGCCGAGGTAATTTTAGATTACGACACAAAGAATCGCTACTTTAGAGATGAGAGCTTTGGGATATCTGATGTACCTGCTCTAACTGCAGGTAAGAATTTTGCAGATAACGTCGGTACTTTTACCGATGCTATCGAAACAGTGGGCGTAGGTAAAGGGTTTATTGACTCAATGGGTATTGGTGATTTTGCCTACGTACTGCTTACGTTGCAGCGTAGCTTTACGGACACCTACTCTGTTGGTGACATTAGCTCATTGACCGCAGGTATAAACCGCACTGAAACTTTGATAGCTAACGAAGTCCTGTCTTACGACTTTAGTAAGCTAACTACCGACTCAGTAACCTTAGTTGATAGTCCGACTGTTGAGTTTTCCCTTCCAAAAACTGAAACCGTTTCCATTAGCGAAGTGTTTAGTCGAATTACTACATTTAGTCGAGCATTTGCTGACACGATCACGCTTGATGACTTTACTGATGTAAACGCGTTTACTAAAGACACTATTGGCGCTAAGTCTAACGCTATATCGTTTATCGATACACAACACTTCAGCACTCAAAAAGGGCTAATCGACGCACCCGTGCTGACAGATGTTTACGCGTCCTCTTTTATTACAACCCGTTCTGACTCTGTGTCTGTAGCAGAATCAATAACTATTTTAAATAGGTCGTTAGCTCCCTCTTTGATGAACACTGGGGCATTTAACACCAGCACCTTAAATAACTAGGAGACACCCATGTTAAAAGATTCATTAACAATGACAGGCCACTTGGCTATCGCAATAAACGACGAGGTCGTGCAAGAAGTTCCAAATCTTGTCGTCAACACAGGTAAAGGCTATGTAGCCAGCCGCATGAAAGACACGTCCCTGGGCGCTATGTCTCATATGGCCATTGGCACAAACACAGGCGCAGCTGCAGCAGGTAATACTGCTCTTGGTGCAGAAAATGATCGCAACTCGTTATCTAGCACCGTCGTTAGCGGCGGAACTGTTACTTACGTAGCTACGTTTGGCGCCGGTGAAGGAACGGGAGCAGTAACAGAAGCAGGCTTGTTTAATGCTAGCTCTGGTGGAACTTTGCTTTGTCGTACGGTATTTGCGGTCGTCAACAAGGGAAGTCAGGACAGTATGACAATCACGTGGTCTGTCACTGTAAGTTAATCACAATTAACAGCCCGAGGTATTTAAGATGGCGGTAAAGTTTAGTAACAACGCTGCTACGCTGTTAGCTGCAAACGCAACGACTTCTGACACAACATTAACTGTGTCAGATGGCTCGGTGTTCCCTACCCTTTCAGGTTCGGATCATACATACGTAACACTAGAAGACGTAAACGCGAATCGAGAGATTGTGAAAGTTACCGCTAGAAGTGGTAATAACCTTACAGTTGTCCGGGCGCAAGACGGCACTACTGCGCGTGCGTTTTCTGCTGCAGATAAATGTGAGCTGCGCGTTATTGCTGCTTTGCTAAACGATCTTAATACCGACGCCGACACTGAATCCGTCTCCAAGAGCGGAGACACGATGACGGGCAGTTTATTGGGGACAACTGCGAATTTCAGCGGTTCAGTTACAGCCGCGTCTGTAGTAGTTTCAGGCACTGTTGACGGAAGAGATGTAGCTACAGACGGAACTAAGCTCGACGGTGTTGAAGCCTCCGCAGACGTAACCGATGCCACCAACGTAACAGCCGCTGGCGCATTAATGGACTCTGAAGTAACAAACCTTGCGGAAGTTAAGGCTTTTGACTCTACTGATTACGCTACCGCAGCACAAGGTACTAAAGCTGACGCGGCACTACCGAAAGCTGGTGGCGCAATGACAGGCGCTATTACAACTAACTCTACTTTCGATGGCGTAGACATAGCAACACGCGATGCTGTTCTCACCAGTACAACTACCACTGCCAATGCCGCCTTACCGAAAGCTGGAGGCACACTTACAGGCAACCTAAATCTTGGCGATAACGTCAAGCTACAGCTAGGCAATCAGACCAACGGTGACCTTGAGATTTATCACTCAGGGTCTGCATCTCACATAAAAGAAACTGGCACTGGAAACTTAAAACTTGAAGGTACAAATATTGAGTTAAACAACGGTGCTGGCAATAAAACATACATTCTGGCAACTGATGGTGGTGCTGTATCATTAAGGCATAATGATGCCACCAAAATAGCCACCACAGCCACAGGCATAGACGTTACTGGCACAGCCACGATGGATGGTCTTACTGTTGTAAATTCTACGGATACACAAGGTAAGTTTAGCGGATGGTCAGTTATAGGGGCTAACAGTTCTTCTGGGGCTATAGAACTAGGACAGGCTTCCGCATATCAAGGCATCATGTCTTATGCTGCAGATGGCAATACAAGGTTTTTGTTTGACAACACATACGGCTCTACAGGCTCTACCTTTGAATTTAGAACAAACACAGCGGCAACAGCTAAGACACACTTAAAGATTGAAGGATCAGGAGATATCAGCTTCTACGAGGACACTGGCTCAACGCCAAAAATGGTGTGGTCGAGTTCTGCGGAGGACTTGCAGATAGGAGGTAATTTATTAAATCTTTCTGGGGTTTCATCGGGCACTACAGGAGCAAGAATTAGCGCAAATGGTAATGGCACATTAAGGTTAGCTTCTGGTGGTGTCGATGCTTTAACGATTGTAGACGGTGGTAACGCCACATTCTCAGGTAGTGTGAGTGCGCCACAACTTGCTATAACTTCAGCTTCTACAGCAGACACTGTGACTTTAACACGAGGAACAAACGGACAGAACAATATGTTTAAGTTCGTTACTGGTTCTACCGCTGATTGGATAGTTGGAGAGAGAAATGACAGTACTAGCGACTTTAGATTTTACAGCTATGGTACGTCATCAGATGTTTTGTCAATCAGTCGTGCTAACGGCAATGTCAACATTGGCTCATCCCTTATGGTGGGAGCCACCACTGCGCCGACATCTAGGCTCCACATAAAAGCCGCTAGTAATTCTTACACTGGTGGGATACTTATTGAAGATACTGACTCATCAACTAAAAGTGGAATTACCCACGTAAACGGAGGTTTATACCTCTCAAGTAATGCAACAAATGACCACTTGGAAATCAACTCATCAGGCAACGCCATATTCAGTGGCTCAGTGACAAGCACAGGGCTTACTGTTGGCGACACTAGCGATAGTCAGACGATAATTCAAATGCTGGCTAATTCTACAAACGGAGCCAATACAATTCACTTTGGTGATGCGGCAAGTGGTGCGAGTTCTTATGTTGGTTACATTAATTATGCACACGATTCCAACAGCATGCAGTTTTCAACAAACAACACAGAACGCATGCGCATTAATGCCAGTGGAGGCGTGGTTATCGGAACAAGTTCCATGAGTTCTAGCTATGGTAAATTAACTGTTGCTGGTACAGGTATTTCAATTACCCCAGACACCGCCGCAAAGATGCAAATTGGACGTTATAATGCGGCTAATCCCTATAGTTATATTAAGGCTGGTTCAACTTCATCAGGTTTTAAATTTACAAATGCTTCAGATAGCTTAGATATTTTTACTATTGAAAATGGCGGCAACGTGGGTATTGGATGTTCGCCAACAGCCTATGGTGCAACAGCTACAACGCTTGAGGTTAAAGGCGTAAGCGGGTCAGGCTCTGGGTTGATCAAGGTCACTGGTGCTGACGGAGTTGTGTCGGGCGCACTGTATGCTGGTGGATCAACAGCGATGAATATCGGCACACAGACAAATCATGCTTTTGCGTTTAACACAAACAACACAGAACGCGCTAGGATTACGAGCGATGGGCATTTTATTGTCGGCAACACCTCTGCATTTTCCTCCTCATCATTTTGCGTTGACCAATCAGGGTTAGGTCAGTTTAGGCGTGACGGCACTCCATTGATTGTCCGTAGAGACGGAAGCGTTGGCGACCTTATTTCTTTTGAGGATGATGGCACAACCGTAGGTAGTATTGGTACTCCACACGCAGGGGAGTTATACATTGGCGGCATTGGCGCAAACTCAAGTGGACTTCTGTTTACGTCAGGAAATACGATACAGCCAAGAAAGAATGACGCGGCTGA
>Ga0209634_1001248_pt1 | contig 18838 bp, 34 predicted proteins | sample LinPmetageLP40_FD_184043 | JGI IMG/M metagenome (GOLD analysis project Ga0209634, IMG submission 184043) | Marine viral communities from the Pacific Ocean - LP-40 (SPAdes) (version 2) | ecosystem: Environmental > Aquatic > Marine > Oceanic | place: Pacific Ocean | collected 2010-08-26 | reverse complement strand
ATCATTAAACCAAATTAAAGATGTTGGTCTAGTTATTATTGATGGCATCGCTGATCTTGTTTCTGATGTCAATGATTTAGAGCAAAGCAATTTGTGCGTTCAGTATTTAATGAAGTGGACTGCACAATATAAGTGTCATATTGTAACCGTGATACACTCTAATTTTGGTACATCAAAACCTACAGGACACCTTGGTTCATTTCTAGAAAAGAAATGCGAAACCCAAATTGAGTTAGAACTTAATACGGTTTATAGTGATAGGGTCAATGTGTCTTGTAAACGAAGCCGAGGATTTCCGTTTCAAAAATTTTCATTCAAAGTAAATAAAATAGGTCTCCCTGAGGTAATTGAGGATAACTATGATCTACTTAAAAATTTTAAAACAGATAGCAAAACAACATAATAGATGGGTAAATACTGTTCGTTCATTTGGTTGCAATTTAGAGACCTCTCAAGACATTGTTCAAGAAATGTATATTAAGGTGCAAAAAAAACTAGAAGAAGGCTTGGACATTAAATACGGTGACGATGATTTTAATCATTCTTACGTTTTTCGAATGTTGCGAAACTTGTTTCTTGACTTAAAAAGAAAAGAAAGTAAAATTCAAATTACAAGCATTGATGAGATTAAGGATAATTTTGGTGTTGATGATAATACAGATTACCACAAAGCACTTGAAAAAGTTCAAGATGAGATGGATCAGTTATTTTGGTACGATAAAAAGGTTTATCAGATTATTGATGATGGTAGCAGTATTGCGGATTTAGCAAGAAAAACTCGTATCCCTTACTATTCTTTGTACAATACTTTTAAAAAGGTAAAAGAAAAACTAAAAAAGATATTATGAAATTAGGAGATTTAATTTATTACATCACAAAATACACAGGCATTAAGGCGGTTGTGGATTTCTTTAGTGAAAAAGCAGGAGTTGATTGCGGTTGTGATGAGCGTAGAAAAAAACTAAACAATGTAAAAGGTATAAGAAGATGGTAAAAAAAGACCGAAAAGATTGGAAGAAATTTAGGGAAGGAAACGGGCACAGTATTTCTCACGAAGAGTATTTACTTGTTTGCAATCTTCACTCTAAATGTTTTGACCACAAACTAGAACTACCTTGCAAATGTAGTCCTAAGAGATTAAACATTATGATAGCGGAAATCAACAAGATTTATGATAACCAAGATTAAAAAATTAGAAGCAACAAAGATTAATGACCTTAACTCAAAAGGATGGAATCTTCAGCCTTCATTAGACAACTTTCATTGTTATGATGCTTACGGAAAAGACCCTAAAGGATTTGCTTGTTACGTAGAGATGAAATTTCGTAATGATTTTTGGACTACCAAAATGCTTGAAAAAGATAAGTACGATGATTTGATGAAACTAACAGGTAAAAAATTCTATTACGTAAAAGACTTAAAAGGAGAGTATCTGTTTAGACTTGAAAAGATAAAAATGCCACGTTTCGTTAAAAGAAATTGCCCAAACACCACTTTGTGGGATAAAACCAAACGGTTAAAACTTGTCTATTTACTGCAAGAAAGACAAGCATCAAAAATAATTCGTAAAGAATAGTTGTTTGTAAAATTTTTTGTTTATATTTACATTAATACTAATTTAACTTAAACAAAAAAAAAGATGAAAAATCAAATTAAGATTAATAAGAATGAACTTGAAAGATTAATTAAACTTAATTTTTCAATTGGGTATAATCTATGCAAAGATTGCAAAGGTCCTCAACAATATAAGGAGTATAAAGATTATTCTGTAGAAATGTTTATTCAAGGTTTAAGTACTCTTACAGGGGGAAATCTTGAATTGCATAATAAATAAATTAAATGGGGGTTAATCACCCCCTTAACTTAAACAAAATTAAAATGAAAGATTATACTATCACCGCTGAAATGTTAAAAGGAATCCTTTCCCACGCTTATAATTGCGGATACCATTGTGCTATTAGGTCAAATTATGATGCAGAAACATCTTTAGGTTTGACTGATGAGGAGGTTCAAAAAACAATATTTGAATCTGTTGAGAAACACGATAAGGATGTTAAAGACTTTTCAAGGAAGCTAAACGAGTATTCATTATGGGTGTAGTCAATTCTAAGCTACTTAGAGAAAGGAAAAAGATTGATAATGGTTTGTATGTTATCGAATGTCCTAAATGCGGGAATCACGCATCTTCTTCGGAGGATCTAGAGTCATTGCCCGATTTTGTAGTTTGTCAAGAATGTTATCCCACTAAACTTTTAAATGATGTTATACGAATGGATTATCGAAAAAGATATTCAAGAATGGGAAGTAAAAGAAGCCTATAATAAATATATAAAAGCTAGGAAGTCATCAGATTTTAATTGGCTTGACTATTGGCTTGATTATTTACAACTTAAAAACAGATATAATGAGAAATAAAAAATTTGAACCAAAGATAAAAGAAGGAAAAGTAAACCCTGCAAAAGATGCTACTCTAAAAGAAGAGTACCAAGACGTGGTTGATTTTTTCATTAATACAACACCTTATCAGCATATGTTCTTTATTGAATTGATTAAAGAAAGGTTAACCTTTTTTAATGCTGAGACAAAGGAGTGTTTTGATATTGATGAAGAATACACAATGAATTTTAACGGACCATTTTTGCAGATTCCTATAAAATGATACTACTAGTAGATGCTGACAGTTTGGTTTATTCAAGTTGCTATTCACCAAAGCATATTGATGGGACTTTTTTTGATAATCTTGATGATGTTACTCACAAGTTTGACGAAGGGTTTCAAAAAATAGTAAACGAATTAAGCACTTTGCACAATGTCAAAGAAGTTCTTGTATTTAATAACGGTAGAGGTAACTTCAGAAAACTGATTACTAAAAACTACAAAGCAAATAGAATTGGTACTCCTAAACCTCCTTTCCTAAATGAGATACACGATTACGTAAATAAAGCTTATGATTCTTATTGCGCAGTGGGGATGGAGACAGATGACCTTGTGGCAATTTATTGGAAAAATCTAAGTGAGGTTTGGGGCAGAGATCAAGTAATGATAGTAAGTATTGATAAAGATTACTTGCAATTCCCTGCATTGGTTTATAGGTATCACAATAAAGAACTTTGTGATCTAAATGAAAGTGAGGCAAGATATAATTTTTACGAACAGATGATTGCAGGAGACCAAGCGGATAATGTCAATTACTTTTTTGGTAAGGGAAAAAAATTCGCAGAAAAATACTACACTAATTGCGTTACTGAATATCAGTATCGTAAAAGACTTTATTTACTTTTTAAAGATAAATATAAAAGTAAAGCAAAAGAGAAATATAGCGAATGCTATAATCTTTTAAAATTAAGAACCGAAATATGAATTTAAATGCGGAATTAAACTCTAAGATTAAAATTAGAGAAGAGAGAAGAAAGGCAATACTTGATCCTAATATTGATCAACTAAAAATAGTTGGCTTAACTAGAGGATTGAGAAGATTAGATAAGGAAATTGAAAATTTAAAACAGAGAATTTATGATAACAAAATTTAAAAGCATTTTAAAAGTATTAGTAATTCTTGCAATGAGCGGGTTTATACTTATTATTGGAAATTTCATTAACCTACATAAGCCAAATGACAGATAGAGAAAAAAACGCAAACGATCAAGCGCAAAAGTTAATAAGTAGATACATTAGCGAGTGCGGTGTTGATGAGGATTCCGCAAAAAAAGGAGTTTTAATCCTTGTTGATGAGATATTTAAATGGGGATTACCTTACAGATATCAAATAGAATTTTGGACAGAAGTAAAAAGATATTTAAAATGACAGCACAAGAAATTAGCGATAAGATAATTAAGAAAACAGGAGTAAATGTTTTTGAGAACAGTAGAAGAAAAGAAGTGATTCATTACAGATCATTACTTGTTTACTTGTTAAGGGAAAAAATGAACTTAAGGTGGACAAATATTTCTTTATTCTTTAAGGCAAATGAAAAGGATATTACTCACGCAACAGTTATTCATTCGCATCATTACTATAAAGTCTATAAGGAGGAAAACTCAAAATTAGAAGAGTTAGAAAAACAGTTTAACTTTACTCCCGTAAACCTTGACACATTAGATAAGATTCATATGTTAGAAACAAAGGTTAAGCATTTAAAAAAGAAAATAGAGAAATATGAAAAAGCTGATTAATGTAATCCGTAAGTCTATTGTAAATCTAGTAACGGACGATGATCCTACTACTTTGTGGATTCAGATTCCAAATAGTTTTAAAACAAAAAAGGATCAAAACTTTGTGATACGAAAAACTAAAAACTTTATTCTTGAACAAACAAGTGTAGAAAAATGAAAAAAGAAGTAACTATAAGTTCTGTATTAAGCAATCCTGATAATCCTAGATTAATAAAGGATAATAAATTCCAAAAGTTAGTAAAAAGCATTAAGGATTTTCCCGAGATGTTAGAAAAAAGACCAATTATCGTTGATGAGTCTATGATGGTTCTTGGGGGCAATATGAGATTAAAAGCTTGTAAGGAAGCAGGTTTGACTAAAGTTTGGGTGGACATTGCTGAAGGTTGGACTGATAAACAAAAAGATGAGTTTGTTATTAAGGACAATGTTAATTTTGGTCAATGGGATTGGGAAATACTAGCTAATAAATGGGATTCCACTTATTTAGCGGATTGGGGTATTGTCCCTTACGATTTTAATGAAGGGTCTGTTGATCAAGTAAACGCTTCAGATGAAAATGAAGAGTGGATTGGTATGCCTGAGTTTGAGAAAACTGATAGGGCAATAAAGTTAATAGTGGGATTTGATAATGAGAATGACAGAGAGGAGTATATTGAAAAGCATCAAGTTCAAGTTTCATCAAAAAACGGACTTACTTGGAGTACAAATTATCCTTTTAAAGAAAAACTAGATTTACTGACTCACAAGTATGAGTAAGTATCCTGTCTATATTGTATCCAAAGGTAGGTGGGAAAACCCAATAACTGCTAACTCATTTAAGGAGGATGGTTTGAAATTTAAAGTATTGGTTGAGCCTCAAGAATACGATAACTATTGCGACTCGTTAGGTTCTGAATATATTATTAAACTTCCTTTCTCTGATTTGGGTTTAGGTAGCTATCCTGCAAGAAATTACGGATGGGAAGATTCTATAAAGAATGGCTTTGATAGACATTGGATGTTTGATGATAACATTTATAGAGCAAGAAGGTACGTTAAAGGCAAGAAAATACCTTGTAACTTTAATGTTGCAATAGATGTACTTGAGGAATTTACCGATAGGTATATTAACGTAGGCATATCGGGGTTTAATTACACCACATTTGTGATAAAAGGGGTTAGTGATAATAAACCTTTTAGAGTTAACTGTCACGTTTATAGCGCAATGTTAATGAATAACAATATGCCATTTAGGTGGAGGTTGAAATATAATGAGGATATAGATTTGTGCTTACAAGTACTGCACAATAAGATGTGTACAATATTATTTAATGCGTTTACTGTTGACAAAGTAAGTACCTCCACTAAAATGAAAGGAGGTAACCAAACCGAATTGTACAAAGATAACTCTTACGAAAAGAAGTTATTAAAGGCAAGATCAATTGAAGAAATTTGGTCTAATTACTGTGAGACAAAAATAAGGTTTAATAGACCGCATCACAGGATAGATTGGAAAGGGCATTTTAAACACGGGTTAATCAGAAGCCCTTTTTACGATTTTAATATCTTAAAAAAAGTAAATAATTACGGAATGAAAAAAGTAAAAACCAAATGATAAATTTATTTTGGAGTAAATATGATAATGAAAAAAGTTACACTGAGTGGAGAAGTAAAAAGATTAATGTATCTCCTTTTCATCAACTAACATTAAAGAGTCACAGGAAAAATAAAGTAATTTTATATAGTTATCAAGAATTTAATAAAGGACAAATACCAAACAACATTGAAGTAAAGGATGCGGATTACTACTTTCCTGCAGAAGTAGCTTTTCAATGCCTTAATAATGGTCACAGTATCGCACACATATCTGACGCAGTAAGATTAAAATCAGCTTCTGAGAACTTGGGAGTTGTGTTAGATATGGATGCGGTTATTTTAAAAGAAATGCCAAAAGAAGAAGGTTGGTTTGCTACTATGCCTGCAAAAATGACAGGAGGGTTCGCTCCAAGATGGGGTAAATCACATCCACCAATTTACATTGCCGATAAAAGTTGGGATGGAAAAGCGTTATTTAATTTTCCTTTAAAAGTAAGTAAAGATACATCAAAGCACATTGAGTCTTTATCTCACAAGATAATGCACACATTATTAGAGCAACCTAAACAAGACTCTAAAGCTTGGAATTATGTTATTTGGAGTGTTAAAAAAATAATAAATTATGACAAAAAAGCTAAAGTATATCAACCAATTTCTTTTCATCCACTACCTGCTTGGCTTGGTAAAAATAAATGTTATTCTTTAGAGTTTCCTACAAGATTAAATAACGAAACAATTTTGTTTGGATATAAACTTCCTAGCATTAAAGAAATGCTTAAAGATTCCTTTATGATACATCATTTTTTTGAAAGCACTTTTAACAAGTCTAAAATTGTATCTGATAATTTTTGGTTAAATGTAAGTAAAGATAGTTTATTAGGTAAAGAAGCAGAATATATAGTTGGAGAGGATTGGAAAATTGAATTAATAGAACTTTCAAATAGAAAATAAAATGAACAAAACCGAACAACATAAAAAAGCAATAATAGAAGCATTAGAGAAATCTTTAGGGGTTGTTACTACTGCTTGTAAATTAGTAGGGATAGGAAGAACTACTTTTTATCAATGGTTAAAAGAGGATGAAGAATTTTCTGATAAAGTAATTGACATTGAGAATATTGCATTAGACTTTGTTGAAAGCAAATTATTTGAAAATGTAAAGGATGGCAATACTGCTGAGATTATTTTTTATCTTAAAACCAAAGGAAAGAAAAGAGGATACATTGAGCGACAAGAAATTACAGGAGCAGATGGGATGCCTAACAATTTTAAAGTAGAAATAATTGACAGAATTGAAGACGCTAAAGACTAATGTTGTATTTAAACATTTAGTTAATAGCAATAAAAAAATAGTAGTTGAGCAAGGAGGAACAAGAAGCGGTAAAACCTATAATATTCTTTTGTGGATAATATTCGAATACTGCACTTATAACAACGGTAAAATAATAACGATTTGCCGCAAAACATTTCCTAGCTTAAGGGCAACTGTTTTAAGGGATTTCCTAGAAATACTTAGAACCAATGAGATATATAGTCAAGAGTACCACAATAAATCAAACTCCGAGTATAATCTCTTTGGTAATTTAGTAGAATTTACTAGCTTAGATCAAAGCCAAAAAATTAGAGGTAGGAAAAGGGATTTGCTTTTCATTAATGAAGGCAATGAATTGTATTGGGAGGATTGGCAACAGTTAATTTTTAGAACTCAAGAAAGAATAATAGTTGATTTTAACCCTAGTGAAGAATATCATTGGCTTTACGATAAAGTTATCCCTCGTGACGATTGTGATTTCTTTAAAACTACTTATCTCAATAATCCTTTTCTTGAGGATAGTATTAAAAAAGAAATTGAAAGGCTTAAGCAAACGGATGAACAGTATTGGCAAATCTACGGACTAGGAGAGAGAGCCGCTAGTCGGTCAACAATCTTTAAATACGTGGAGGTTGAAAAAATACCCACAACTGCCAACCTTATTTCCTATGGGATGGATTTCGGCTATTCTAACGACCCAACTACTTTAGTGAGTGTTTATATTGAAGATTTTAATCTGTACATTAGAGAGCACTTATATAGGACTCAGATGACCACAACAGATATACATCGATTCTTACTAGATCAACACTTAGAGAGTAAACCCATTTACGCTGACTCGGCAGAACCTAGATTAATTGAGGAGTTGAGGAGGATGGGGCATAAAATATTCCCATCGTTAAAAGGGAAGGATTCAGTTAATGCAGGGATTGACTTATTGAAAAGATACAGGTTAAGTATATTAACATCCTCAACAAATGCAATTCAAGAGTTTCGTAATTACAAATGGCAAGAGGATAAGACAGGAAAACTAACAAACACACCAATAGACAAAAATAATCACCTTATTGACCCCTGCAGGTATGCAACTTACTCTATAATCTCTAGACCAAACTTTGGGAAATACGTTGTAAGTTAAATATATTTTATTAAATTTTTGTTTTATAAATAATTAGTGTATATATTTACACTATATTAATTAACTAAAAACAAAAACAAAATGATTAAATTAGATAAATACAAAACAAACCTGACAATTCACGGTAATGAGGTTTGGAGTTACAGCACTCACGTTGCAACTATTGTCGATGGTCAATTACTTCAACACGGATATTGGTCGGTCACTACTCAGAAACACATTAATTATGTTGCTGATCAATATGACCTAGATTTAATACACGATTACCAAACTATATAATTATGAGAGACTTATTTACAGACCAAGAAATAAAGGATGTCCTGTTTGATTTAAAGATTCAACAAATCCCAATGGGTGACGATGAAATTCACAGAGAGGAATTGTTTTGGACAATCGGTTGCTTAGAAATTTACGCTGATGTTCTTTGTGTCAGAAAAACCATTCACGATACTGACACCTACGAACAGGATGGTTATATGAGAGTTGATGATGGGACTTACGAGTATCTATTTGAAATAGATGAAATGTCAATTTACTGTGATGGGAAAGAATGCTCTACTTATAATCAAAGAGATAAAGTTATAATCCCTATATTGAATAATAAGATTACTGTATTTTAATTATATTTGACCTATGGACTCAGTAACAATGGAACAGATAACCGAAATAAGGGATTTAGAGTATTGGAGTAATGCAACGCTTTGCTCTGATATCCTAAATAATTGGAAGAAGATAAAGCCTCGTAATAAAGAAAACTTGGCTATGATCAAAGCTTTGGGTGAAATGCACTTTTATACCGCAAGGCTTAGGGATGATGTAAACAAAAGAGATAAATATATCATTACAGTTCAAAAGCAAAGACTACAATGGATGAAGAAATGCTCAGAACTTGAAAGAGACTTAAAAATGGCAATAGAATAAGATTTTCTTTTTTGTTTTAGTTAAATTGGCAGTTAGAAATGACTGCCTTTTTTTATACCTTATAAATTTTATTAAAACTTACGTTATACTATTATGAAAGCGACTATCGTGATCCCTTCGGATTTATCTGAAATAACTTTAAAGCAATACCAACGATTCCAAAAACTGCAAGAAATGGATAGCGATGAGTATTTTATCAGATGCAAGATGATAGAAATATTTTGCAACATTTCTCATAAGGATGTTCTTTCAATTAGGATGAGTGACTCAGAGATGATTGTAAAAAAATTAGCAAAGTTATTATCAGAAAAACCTCCTCTAGTAAAATCATTTCACATTAAAGATGTTGAGTTTGGTTTTCACCCCGAGATTGAAGATATGACCTTAGGGGAATATATTGATTTAGATACTTACATTGGTGATTGGCAAAATATTGAAACCGCAATGAATGTCCTTTATCGACCAATTAAAGAGCGTAGCAAAGAGAAATACTCTATTAATGAGTATAAACCCGATTCAAAAGACTTAATGGTGCATATGCCTTTAAATGCAGTTATAAGTTCAGTTTTTTTTTTATTGAATTTAGGGATAGACTTGTCAGTAGCTATGAGTCATTATTTACAAGAGGAAACGAAGAAACAACAAGTGCAGGATCGGGATTTGGACAACGTTGGGGATGGTATCAAAGTGTTTACGGACTCGCTCAAGGAGATATTACAAAATTTGAAGATATCACAGAACTAAAAATGCACGAATGCTTATTAATGTTGTCGTTTATGAAAGAGAAAAACGAGTTAGAAGCTGATCAAATTAAAAGAAAAAGGAAATGAGTAATCAAGGTATAAGAGGTTTCTATCAAATAACGGAAACTATAAAAGACACTTTACTCCTAGATGTAAACTGCAAAACAGTAACCACGGGGAATCTTGATGATATTAATTTAGAGAAACAAGACATTTTTCCACTTGCTCACATAATTATTAATAATGTGTCTCAAGAGGATGGAGTTTTACGTTTTAGTATAAGCGTACTAAATATGGATATTGTAGATGTAAGTAAGGAAAAGACAACTGACCTTTTTAGGGGTAACAACAATCTTCAAGATATACTAAATACTCAGCTATCAGTATCAAATAGGCTTATTCAATTACTTAGAGGAGGAACTTTGCATCAAGATAAATATCAATTTGAAGGAAATGCTAGTCTAGAACCTTTTTATGACAGATTTGAAAACGAACTTGCGGGATGGACTGCTACATTTGATGTTTTAATTTACAATGATATAAGACACTGCTAATGACATTAAAAGAAACAAGTGAGGTATTAAATAATTTTGGAAAATACGTCGTTCAGCAAAGTAGAAGTAATCTTACTAAAGCTAAAAAAGGAGGAGGTTCACTTTACAATTCTGTTAGATACGATTTAACAGAAGAACAACGTGCTTTTTTATTGGATTTTTTAATGGAGGATTATGGAACATTTCAAGATTTAGGTGTTAAAGGAGCAAAGCCTAGTCTAGTAAAAAATGGTAAGCAAAAAGCACCAAGCAGTCCTTACAGTTACCGATCAAAAAGACCTCCGTTAAAACCTTTAATGGAGTGGGCAAAAATGAAGAAAATTAGATTTAGAGATAAAGATGGTAAGTATAAAAAAGGAAATTATAAGACAATTGGTTTTTGGTTGCAGAAAAGAATATTTGCACAAGGATTAAAGCCTAGCTTCTTTTTTACAAAGCCATTTGAAAAGGCATTTAAGAACTTACCGAAAGAAATAGGAAAAGCATTTGCCTTAGATGTAGAAAAAGGTATTATTTTAGGCACAAAAGATTAGTTATGGCAAATATATTAGTAGGTTCACCAAGATTTGAAAGCGTAACATTAACATCATTGGGATTGTCTGCAAAACTATCTTTAAAAATAAATAATGTTTTAAGATACGTAATTTTAAAAACAGGAACAGGAGGAGATGTTATTACATTTGAGATAAGTGAGCTTGTAAGAGATTACATTACTCAGACATTTGCAGGAGGACAAAGCCAACCAATTTCTGCTGATCTTACGGGATCGTTAATTCATCAGTACGATAATATTCAAGGAACAGGAACTCCAATTGCTCAAAGTCAATTTAACCACATAGCAGTAGATGGATACGGAACTTTTATGCAAGGTGCTAATCCTACTTTACCTGCAAATACTGCTTGGTTACTTTCAAAAGATGAAATCAAAGGAGGCTATTATATGTACTATCCTTATGGAGTTGGTGGATGGATTCCTCAAATAACAGCAGTAGGAAATTTTACTCAAGTAGGTTTTAATGATCAGACAGCTACACTTACTATCAATAACACTTTGCCTTTATCTATTATTAGAGTTGATTGCTCTAGGTATGGAGATGGGAACAAGATAACTTTTTTAAATAAGTTTGGAGCATTGCAAGATTTGTATTTCTTTCTTAAAAGTGTTAAATCAACCACATCTACAAAAGAAACCTACAACGCAAATACAATAAGCACAAGCACAGGATCAGCAACTTATTCAGTAAATGCACCAACAAAAACTGTTTTTAATAAATCAGCAACTCAAAAAATAGTTTTGAGTAGTGGATTTTATCCCGAAGGTGCTAATCCTTTTTTTGAACAATTATTATTAAGTAAATCTATTTGGTTAACACAACCCGATCCTTACGACCCTACAACAGAGCAAGTTGTGCCTGTGACTATATCAACATCATCGTTCACTTATAAAACTAGTCTAAATGAAAAGTTAATAGAATACACTATGGAATTTGAGATGGCATTTGATTATATAAATAATGTTCGGTAATGCAGAAAGTTCAGATATACATTGGATCAACAAGACTTGATTTATTCAAGGATGAAACGATAACTTTAACTCAATCCATTAAAGATGTCAAAGATATCTCTAAGATATTTACAGACTTCACACAAACCTTTAGCGTTCCTGCTTCTCCTACCAATAACATTCTTTTTCAGCATTACTACAATTTTAATATAGAACCTGGGTTTGATGCAAGGCAAAAAAAACAAGGAGCAATTGAGTTAAATTATATTCCTTTTAAAACAGGATTAATAAGACTAGATGGAGTTGAATTAAAAAACAACAATCCTTACGCTTACAGAATTACTTTCTTTGGAGAGACTATAACTTTAAAAGATATTTTATCTGACTTTCAGTTAGACTCTTTAGCATCTTTAAATCTTTATAACACAGAGTATACTAGCACAGCAGTTCTTGCCGCAATGAGTGTTGATCCGACTGTAGCAAATTTAATAGTACCTTTAATTACTCATTCAACTCCTGTTTTTTACGATAGCGGTTCTGTTGTTCCGAAAACTAATAATATGTACTATGCACCATCTTCTCAAGCAGGTGTTTTATTCAGTGATCTAAAATACGCTATAAGAGTTGCAACTATTATATCAGCAATTGAAACAGATTATTTAGTACCTGCGGGATTAAGTTTTTCAACTGATTTTTTTGACTCAGCTAATGCTGATTATTTTGGATTGTTTTTATGGTTGCATAGAAAAAGTGGAGGGGTTGGAGTAGGTACAGAAGGTGCGCCTCAATTAACCCTAAGTATATCGACTTGGAGTCGTACAAGTGGAAGCTCATTATCGTTAAGTAATTCAACAAGTCTTTGTATATTTAGTCAATTCCAGTCTCCTCCAAATAATGTTATTCAACAGTTTGATATAAGGATTATACCAACAGATGTCACAAAGGAATACACTTTTATAATAAATGGTGGGAATAGTTATAGCTACTCTTCGGGTCCTGTTAAGGGGCAATTAGATATAGATATTAATGAATTGGGGTTTTTAGGTCCTTCTTGTTACACATTTAGTTTAAACTCTACAGACCAAGTTGCTTTCTCAATGGTAAGATTAACTATCAGTGGTCAGCAAAATATAAATAGTGGTTTACCTAGTAATTGGACTGATGTTTATAATGCTAGTCCCGATAGCCTAGGAAATAATATTGAGATACCTCTTGACCTTCCTTTTGTAATAAGTGAGCAAATACCCGAAATGAAAATTATAGATTTTCTAACAGGTATTTTTAAAATGTTTAATCTAGTTGCGTATTATGAGGATTCTAAAATTGTTGTAAAAACTTACGATCAGTATTTTGATTTTTTAAATACAGGATTATGGCAATTACAATTAGAAGATTGGCAAGATGAAACAAAAGATTGGAATGATATTGGTTCTGCTACTTCAAATAATTATGCAGTTGATTCCTTTTTGTCCACAAGTTCAAGAACAGTGAATGTTGGTTTGCCTTATAAACAAATCAACTTATCGTATGAAGGTACAGGAACTTTTTTAGCTAATAAATACAATCAAATAAATAATATTGGTTGGGGTGAAACAAGGTTTAGTTTAAATGATCAAATTTATGATGCTCCATCAGATGTTTACAATATAAAGTTACCTTTTGAGCATATGCTAATGGAAAGGATAAATGATATAACCACAAATGCTCAGACAAATGTAATGTACGGATATTCTGTCAACGAAAACCAACAACCTTATATTGGTAAACCTTTGTTGTTTTACGCAGTTTTAAAAAGTCAAGCATTCGGAACTGTTACAGGAATCTCTGTTAGAAGTAATAGTACTGTAAATGTAGAAAAAACATCTATAATATTACCTTCAAATAGTGTTTCCCTAGATTCAAGTGTAAGTACTGAAAATATAAACTTTCAAAATGAAATTAATGAGTTTAGCTTGGATAGTACTTTTACGAACACGTTGTTTGAGTCATATTACAAAACTCTTATATCGGAATCATTTAATTCTAGAAGAAGAATTGTTAGAGTAAGAACTTACCTTCCTTTGAGAATTCTTTACAATATAAAATTAAATAATATAATTGAAATTAGTAGTCAAAAATATAAGATAAACACGATGACAAGTAATTTCCAAACGGGGGAAACCAATTTTGAATTAGTAAATACTTTATGATAAATATAATTGTACGAATGCTTGAAATAGCAGAAGGGGAGACAGAAAACATAAGGATTGCACAAGGGAAAAATAAATACCCTAAATCATTCAAAAGTGCTTGGAAGCAATTTAAAAAAGAAATGAAATGGCAGAAAAAATAAATTTAGAACTTGATATAGAAACCAAAGATGCTACTAAAGAAGTTAATAGCGTTGTTGATGCTATTAATAAGTTAGGAAGTGACTTAGCTGATAATAATAAGAAAATTGAAGAAGGTTTAACTGCAATAAAATCAACTTCAGAAGAAACTGCAGGTGGAATTTCTAAGATAGGTGGTGCGATTAAGACTGCAGGTGTTGGATTATTTCTTGTTGCGTTAGAAAGTGTTAAAGAACTTTTTATGCAGAACCAATTGGTTGCTGATGCGGTTGGGGGGGCATTTGAGGGGTTAGCTTTAGTTTTTAATGATGTTTTCGGATTATTAACGGGGGGATTGGATTCTGTTCAAAAAATAGGAGATGCTTTTGATAAGTATTTTGGAAAACCAATTGAAACTGCAGTTAAATCATTTGAAAAATTTGGAGATGCATTTAGTAAAATATTTGGGGGAGACTTTAGCGGGGCATTAGATGATTTTAATCTTGGAATGACAGGATTACAAGCCGCAGTATCTCAAACAGGAGATGGTTTTGTGGAAGCCGCAACAGATATAGGAGACTATGCCGTAGGAATAAAAGATGCCGCGGTTTCAAATATTCAACTAGCAAAAGAGGCTCAAAAAGCAGAAGTAATAAACGCAGGATTAATTGAGAAATATGACAGACAAGCAGAGCAACAAAGACAAATAAGGGATGAGGAAAGAAATTCAATTACAGATAGAATTGCGGCAAACGTAGAGTTAGGTAGAATACTTGAAGAGCAAAACGTTAAAATGCTTGAAAACGCTAAAACTGTTGAACGAGCCGCACAAGCCGCATTTGACAGGAACGGAAGTCTAGAGAATGAGATTGCTTTAATAGCCGCTAAGAATGAGGTAATGGCAGTTGAAGCAACTGTTGAGGGTTTTAGATCAGAGCAACTAGCCAATGACTTAGCTTTAAATAAGGAAAAAGCAGAGTTAACTAATACTCAATTAGAAGCAGAAACAAATTTATCTTTAGAGCGACAGAAATTTAATGCTTCTCAGGAATTGCTTGAATCAAGAAGACTTAATAAGTTGATTGAAATAAATAGTAAAGAAAAACTAATACAAGAAGAACGATTACAAAGACTAGTTGATGAAGCAAATGCAGGAACACAAGCAAAAGTAGATGCTCAAATAGCTTTAGATGCGTTTACAGAAGCCAATAGACAAGAATCTATTTCCCTTAAGTCAGAATACGATATGGCAATAGTTGCCGAAGATAAATTATTGCTTGACTCAAATATTGCTATTGCTGAAAAAAACAAAGAAATGGAATTGCAAAAGATGGCTTTAAGAGAAGATTCTTTTAATAACCTTTTAACAATTACAGGAGAAGAAACAAAGCTAGGTAGAGCGATTTTAATAGCAAAGCAGTTAATGATGGCTAAAGATATGATAATGGAGGCAAAGTCCACTCTGTTTTCCGCAAAGCAATCGGCAACTAAATCAGGTATTAAAGCCGCTGAAGCAGGAGTAGATAGTGCCGCAGGAATAGCAAAAAGTGCCGCCGCTCTTCCTTTTCCTGCTAACATTCCTTTAATTATTGGTTATGCCGCACAAGCGGTTGGTATTTTTTCATCAATACGATCAGCAATGAGAGCACAAAAAGAGGCTACCTCAGGTTTGGGGGGTGTTCCTCAAATGGCTGATTTAACTGCCCCTTCAGTATCTGCAGGATCAGCAACTGCATCACAAGCACCCGCTTTTAATATCGTTGGTCAAAGCGATGCAAATCAATTAGCAGATGCCTTTTCATCTCAACAATCTCCAATAAAAGCCTATGTGGTTGCTAATGATGTTACTACGGCACAAAGCCTAGATAGAAATATAATAGATAGTGCGACCTTGTAAATGCAAAAAAATTAAAATAAAACGTTAATTAATTATGAAAATTATTGAATTAGTACTTGATGATAATGAGGAGAGTGGGATTGAAGCTATATCTATAGTAGAATCTCCTGCAATTGAGTCGGATTTTATTGCTTTAAAATCAGATCAAGTAAAACTTGCAGAAGTTGATCTTGAAAAGAAAATTTTAATGGGTCCTTTATTGATCCCAAACAAGCCTATATACAGGAAAACCGAGGGGGATGAGTATTATATATATTTTTCAAAAGAAACTGTCTTAAAAGCGTCGCAAAGGTATCTTACGAACGGATACCAAAGCAACTCAACACTTGAGCATTCAGATAACTTGCAAGGATTAACATTAGTGGAATCTTGGATAGTTGAAGATGATAAGTTTGATAAATCTAGGAAGTATAACTTGAACGCTCCTGTCGGTACTTGGATGGGAACAATAAAAGTTAACAATGATAAGATTTGGAATGACTACGTTAAGACAGGAAAAGTAAAAGGATTTTCAATCGAAGGCTTTTTTGCCGATAAAATAGAAGCACAAAAAATGTACAAACAAGAAAAACAAGCGGACTTATTACTTAGCAAAATTGCTGAAATAGTTAAAGGAGAAAAAACAGAACTAAGCCTAGCATCAGATTTGCAAGAGTTTGCAAAGATCATTAAGAATGAGGAAGGTAATGCGGATGATGTAATATCAGATATATCTGAACAAATTGACAGATATAACGATGTCATTAAGGATTTGAAAGAAGAAATTAAACTAGCTAATAGTTCAATAGATCAAATAGATGCTAATAAATATAGAGAGACTTTAGATAAAGCCGATCGTCAAGCAAAAGATTTAGGGATTAATCCTACTGATATTAAAGGTTATACTGATTTAAGTAAAAATCTTAGCAAAGCAGAAGTTAAATCTGATGATTTAAAAGACATTGTAGAAAAAGCCGAAAACTTAATTAAATAAAAAAATGAATATTCAAAACGATTTAAGAAACGTACTAAAAAAATTCCCAACTGAAAAAATGGAGAATGAGAATGTTAAGTTAGAATCTCAAAAAATTCAACTAGCCTTAATTGACGATATAAAATCTATAGAAAAACAAGTGGCTAAATTAGCTTTAACATCTATGGCAGAAGCTAATAAGGTCGAAAGTTTATATCAAAAAGTTAATAAACAAAATAAAAAAAGAGCTCAAAAAATGGAGTCACTAAGCGAAAGTGCTTTTAAAACTTACTATGATGCTAGAGCATCTTTTAAAGAACTAGGAGTTCCTGTCCCTAAAATTTACGATAATGTGGCTGATGCTTTATCAGAAAATGTAAGAAAAGCATCTTCATTCGTTTCAAATAAAGGAAATATATATTCTTTCTAAAAATTAAAAGAAATATTAAATGCAGGGAATAAATAGAAGATCAGTATTACCTAGTAGATCATCTCCAAAGTCAAGTACAAGAGCGTGTCTTTGTCAAAACAAGAACACTTACTCAAGGGATTGTTGCAAAGGTGCAATGATGAACCAAGGGGTAGGTAACGTTACGGGAAGTGGGTCTTAGGTAAAAAAAATACAAACGAAAATGCAAAACAATTTTAATTAAACGTTTATTAATTATGAAATCAAATGAAATGGTTAATCAAATCAAGGCACTTCTAAATATTGAAGTAAAACTTGAAGAGATGAAGTTAGAGAATGGAACTGTCCTTGAGGCTGATTCATTCGAAAAAGGCAAAGAGGTTTTCATTCTTACTGATGGAGAAAAAGTAGCGTTGCCTGTTGGAGAGTATATACTTGAAGATGGTAGGTTATTAGTATCTGAAGAGGAAGGAATGATTTCTGATGTCAGAGAGGTTAGTGATGAGGTTCCTCAAAAAGAAGAAGCTGAAGAGGAAACTGAGGAAACCGAAGACTTAGCTGATGATGATGAGGAAATGGGATACGATAAAAAAATGGCTGAAGTTGGAGATTGGGAAGGAATGGAAAAAAGGATTCAAAACCTTGAGGATGCTATTGCTGATTTAAAGAAAGATAAAGTAGAAGCATCTGATGCTGAGAATGTTTTAAAATCTCGAACGGTAAAAGAAGAGTTTAACTCAGAAGTTGAAAAAGAAATTCAAGAAAAACTTTCAACAGAACCTGCGGCTAAAGCTATTCGACACAATCCCGAAGGAGAGATCGAACACGCAATGAAATTTCAATATTCTAAAAATAGAATAAATACAACCTTAGATAGAATTTTAAACAAGATAACTAATATAAAATGAGTACAATAAGCACAACATCAAACGACATTGTTTACGTTCAAGCGTTACAGTCTACCATTACGGCATCAGCATCAATAGGTGCAGGTGAAGCAGATGCAGATCAAAACGTAGCAACAGATGCATTAGTTGCCACGCTTCCAAAAATAGAGGCAGGGAACTTAGGTATGACATTTCTTTTTAGAAATACAGGAGCAGATGGAAACAACACTCTTACATTGTCTCCAAATGCTACGGATGCAATTCACGGAACAATTGCAAATTCTGCCGCTGATTCAGTCGCAGGAGGTGTAGTAAATAAAGATTTTGTAAACACAAAAGCAACTGCAAACAAAGGTGATTATGTTATTCTTAGAGCAGTAGCATTAACTGAATGGTACATCGTTGGTGGTGTAGGAGTTTGGGCATCTGAAGCATAATTAAAATTTAAAAAATAAAAAAAATGA
>Ga0209634_1001247_pt1 | contig 18848 bp, 17 predicted proteins | sample LinPmetageLP40_FD_184043 | JGI IMG/M metagenome (GOLD analysis project Ga0209634, IMG submission 184043) | Marine viral communities from the Pacific Ocean - LP-40 (SPAdes) (version 2) | ecosystem: Environmental > Aquatic > Marine > Oceanic | place: Pacific Ocean | collected 2010-08-26 | reverse complement strand
TGGACATGGCACCGTCGTTCGTTTTACCGGAACGACGCGAACGGTCTTATCCTCGATCGGTCAGGCGCCGGCCGCAGAAGTATCCGGCCAAGAAAAATGCCAGTCAGTGTTAACTGACTGGCATTACTGCCAATCGGCAGGGGCTTTTTCATGTCACGAGCCTGGCGCAAGTCCCGTCAGGGCATCGCCTGCACGGTCATCGCTTTCAGGGGCATCGCGCGCGTCAGGCAATCATCCAGCCCAGGAAGGTCAGGCCGATGAAGGTCAACAATAACCCGCCGATGATGGAGCCTCTCAACAGCGTCGTGATGCCCTTGAAGAGCAGATAGAGCCCGAATACCAGGCCCAGCAGGCTGAACAGCGATGTGCCGAGCCCCAGCTCACCGGTCAAGCCATTGAAGAAGCCAGCCAGCGCATCATCAAAGTGTGCGAAGAAATTGCCCAGGCCTTCGACGATGAAGCGAATGGCGGCACCCAGTTGCGTGCCGATCCAGTTGAAGAAGTCTTCCATAACGCATGATGTCCAGACAGAAAAGAGGCCCCAGTGTGCCATGAAAGACGCGGATGCGCTGTCATCCGAGCTGATACTTGGCGGTGAATGCCTCGATCGCCATCGGCTTGTCCATCAGATAGCCCTGCAGGGCATCACAGCCCATCTCCAGCAGCAGTTCGCGCTGCCTGGGGGTCTCGACGCCTTCCGCCACCACGCACATGCCCAGCTCACGCCCCAGCTGCACCATGAAGTTCACCATGCGGCGATTCATCTCGTCGTTCTCGAGATCATTGACGAAGCTGCGGTCGACCTTGAGCTCATCGAAGGGCAGGTGCTTGATGTAGGTCAGGGAGGAGAAACCGGTGCCGAAATCATCCAGTGACAGGCGTAGGCCCAGCGAGCGCAGTTCGTGCATGCATGCCACCGTGGCGGGCATGTCGGTGGCGAAGACGTTTTCGGTCAGCTCCAGCTGCAGATATTGGGGGCAAGCGTGTGCTGGCTGAGTGCCTTGGCGACATTGCCGACGTAGTGAGGGGAGTCCAGCTGCTTGACGCTGACATTGACCGACAGATAGAGCCTGGCGAAGGCGGTACCTTTCTGCCAGTCCTCCAGCAGCTTGCAGGCCTGCTCCAGTACCCAGTCGCCGAGGCTGTCGATCAGCTGGCTCTTCTCGGCCAGCGGAATGAATTCATAGGGCGAGATATTGCCGAGCTTGGCGTGTCGCCAGCGCAACAGGCACTCGGCGCCGACCAGATTGAGCCCTCGATCGAATTGCGGCTGCAGTTCCACGTAGAGCTCTTCATTCTCGATGGCGCGGCGCAGGTCATTTTCCAGCTGCACGGCGCGCTCAAGCTCCACGCGCATGCTGGGATCAAAGCGGACGGTCTGATTGCGCCCGGCCTCCTTGGCGCGATACATCGCGATATCCGCGCGCCGGATGAGCTCCTCCGCACTCAGATGGCGATCATGGAACATGATGCTGCCCAGGCTCGCCGAGCTGTGATGTTGCAGCGGCTGCGACTGTGGGCCCAAGAGCGAATACGGCTGGTTGAGCGCCTGCTGCAGGCGCTCCATCAGCTCATCCAGTTCGCGACAGGCAGTCTGCGGATCGTGGCTCAGGGGCTGTACCAGGATGACGAACTCGTCCCCGCCGAAGCGCGCCACCAGGTCGCTGTCACGCACCGTGGAGCTCAGGCGATGGGCCACCTCGATCAACAGATGGTCGCCGGTGGTATGCCCCAGCAGGTCGTTGATCTTCTTGAAGTGGTCCAGATCGATGAAGATGAGCGCGCCGTGGGTGTCACGGGCGTCGGTGATGATGATGGCCTGCTGCAGGCTGTCGATCAGCGTGGCTCGGTTGGCCAGCTTGGTCAGCGAGTCGAAGCGACTGTGCTGGTGCAGCAGGGCCTCTGATTCGACGATACGCGTGATATCGGTGATCGAGCCGATCATGCGTAGCGGAGTGCCTTCGCTGTCACGCTCGATGACATCGCCCTTGTCGATCACCCAGACCACGTCGCCACCGCGGGTCAGCATGCGGTGACGGTGATAATAGGCCGTCTTGCCCGCCATGCAGTCCTGGATGGCGATCATCGTCTCGGGCTTGTCCTCGGGGTGCAGCAGGCTTGCGAATTCTTCCAGGCTGTTGCTGAGCTCGCTCTCCGGGATGCCCAGAATCTGTGACCAGCGGCGATTGTGCGTCACGGAACTGGTCAGGATGTTCCAGTCCCAGAAGCCTTCCAGCGAGGTGTCATAGATGTGGTCGATCTGGCGGGTCTTGCGCTCATGCTCACGGACTTCGGTGGTGATGTTGTGCGCCAGAACAGCGACCAGCGGCTGGCCGTGAATGTCATGGAAGGGCTGCTTGATGGAGCGGAAGTGGTTGACCTCGCCGGTGGTGCCGTCGGTGGCATCCTCGAAGACCGTCTCGCGCTCGAACCTGCTGAGCACCTGCTCCACGCTGCGCCGAAAGAAGTGGCTCTGCTCGGTATTGCCGGTGTAGTGGCTGTCATCGCGCCCGATGATGTCCTCGTGCGAGGTGCCATAGAATTCGGTCAGGGTGCGATTGGCGTAGCGAAACAGCCCCTTGGCATCCTTGATGAACAGGATGTCGGGGTGGGTGTCGACCAGGGTGCGTAAAAGGTGGTTCTCGGCTTCCAGTGCCTCGAGACGTGACGACATCTCCTGCAGGCGCGAGTGCAGGCAGCTGTCATCAGGCTGGGGGGAATCGTCGGAACCTTCTGGGCGCGGAGAGCGGTGATCCCCGGCATCGGAAGGTGCGGTCATGGCAGGTTCCTGAGGCGACGGTCTGTGCGCTCAGTCTACGTTGCCGCTCGGTTGAATAGGCGGGGAGGCGAGGTTCATGCTCAATCAACGATCATGCATGCAGGCCACGCAGGCAGTTCACGCAGGAACGGGGCTTTCGCCAGGCGTCTGGTGATCAAGGCCCAGTCATCAAGGCCCAGTCATCAAGCCCCAGTCATCAAGCTCCTGATCATGAAGAAGTCATCAAATTCTCGTGCCGGGAGGCGTTACAGGTCGACCTTGTCCTTGTACTCGCAGAGATCTTCGATGATGCAGCTGCCACAGCGCGGCTTGCGTGCCACGCAGGTGTAGCGGCCATGCAGGATCAGCCAGTGGTGGGCGTCGACCAGAAACTCCTTGGGCACATGACGCATCAGCTTGTGCTCGACTTCCAGCACGTTCTTGCCCGGGGCGATGCGCGTGCGGTTGGAGACACGGAAGATGTGCGTGTCCACCGCCATGGTCGGCTGGCCGAAGGCGGTGTTGAGCACCACGTTGGCGGTCTTGCGGCCCACGCCGGGCAGCGCTTCCAGCGCCTCGCGAGTCTGCGGCACCTCGCCACCATGCCGTTCGATCAGCATCCGGCAGGTCTTGATGACGTTCTCGGCCTTGGTGTTGAACAGGCCGATCGTCTTGATGTACTCCTTCAGGCCCTCGACACCCAGCGCGAGGATGCTCTCCGGCGTATTGGCGACCGGATACAGCTTCGCCGTGGCCTTGTTGACGCCCACATCCGTCGCCTGCGCCGACAGCAGCACCGAGATCAAAAGCTCGAAGGGCGTTGACCAGGCAAGCTCGGTGCGTGGCTCAGGATTCTCGTTGCGCAGGCGGGTGAAGATCTCGAGGCGTTTCTGGGCGTTCATGATATCTCGGATACGGCGGTAAGGGCTTGGAAGCGGGCATCGTCGACACAGGCTGTCAGCCAGCGGGCTGACAGCCTGTGTGAGAGGGGCTCAGGAGATGGTGCCGGTCACGCGTACACGACGCGACACCTTGGGCGCATCGGCGTTGGCCGCCTTGCGGCGCTGCTCGAGTCGCTCATCGATGGTCTTCTTGCCCGCGATGATAAGCCCCATGCAGAAGAAGGCGCCCGGCGGCAGCACCAGGAACAGGAAGGAGTAATCCGTGAAGATCGTCAGCTGCCAGTCGGCGGCCATCGGCCCGACGAGCAGTTCCATGCCGGCAAACAGCGTGCCCTGGCCGAACAGCTCACGCATGCCACCCAGCAGCACCAGCACGGCCATGAACCCCAGTCCCATCATCAGGCCATCGGTGGCCGCCGGCAGCACGGGATGCTTGGCGGCGAAGGCATCGGCACGCCCGAGAATCGCGCAGTTGGTGACGATCAGCGGAATGAAGATGCCGAGAATCTGATAGAGCTCATAGGTGTAGGCCTTCATCAGCAGCTCGGCACAGGTCACGAACGAGGCGATGATCATCACGAAGGCCGGCAGGCGCACTGCAGAAGGCACCAGATTGCGGATCAGCGACACCGCCACGTTGGAGCCGATCAACACCAGCAGCGTGGCAAGCCCCAGCCCGATGGCGTTGACGACGCTGGCGGTGACGGCCAGCAGCGGACACAGGCCCAGCAGCTGTACCAGCGCCGGGTTGTTGTCCCACAGGCCGTCGCGGCTGATCTTGCCAAGCGAGATATCACTCATGAGGTTCGTCTCCGCCGTGTTCAGAAGGCGCTGATGGCGTGAGCGTGCCATCAGCGGTGGGAGCTTGCGTGTCTTGCTGGGCCCTGGCGGCGCGGCGGGTCGCGGTCAGCGTCTCGCTGTCGCCGGCCAGCAGCGCCGTGCGGTGCGCCATGAAGTAGATCAATGCCTGACGAACGGCACCCACCACGGCGCGCGGGGTGATGGTCGCACCGGTGAACTGGTCGAAATCACCGCCATCCTTGTTCACCTTCCATTCCACCGAGCTGAGCGTCTGGTCATCGAATTCGTGAATCCAGTCGGACTTGCGCGCTTCGATCTTGTCGCCCAGCCCCGGGGTCTCGGCGTGCTTGACGGCGCGCACTCCGGCCACGCTGCCATCGGCACGGATACCGACCAGCAGGCGGATATCGCCGCTGTAACCCTTGCCGGTCACCACCGGCAGCAGCACCGCGACGGTCTCGCCATTTCGGGTGGCGCGCCAGCCGGTATCGACGCTCTCCAGACCCAGCACCTGTGAAGGCGGCAGGGCGAAGGCCGCGTCGAGCAGGTCATTGTCGTGCAGAGACGGCGGGATGATCTCGGCCAGCGCCGCGCTCTGGGCGGCACGCTCGTTGTCGGCGATGGTCTCGGCGGTGGTTATCTGGGTCACGGCGACGACGCCGGCGGTGACGACGGCGAAGACCGCCAGACCCAGCGCGGCCCGCGCGATGGTGTGCTTCAGACCCTGCGCGGCCTGGGCTTGCTGTTCGGGCTGATCAGGCGTCAGGCTCATGCCTTGTCCTCCAGCTTGATGCCGCGACGGGCCTTCTTGTGACCATAGCTGCGTGGCTGGGTGTAGTAATCGATGAACGGCACGCTGAAGTTCATCAGCAGCACCGCGAAGGCGATGGCGTCAGGATAGGCGCCGAAGGTGCGAATCAGGTAGATCAGCACGCCGATGCCGACGCCGTAATAGAGCTTGCCCTTGTTAGAGGTCGCCGCCGTGACGGGGTCCGTGGCGATGAAGAAGGCGCCGAATATCGCCGCACCGCACAGCAGGTGGATCAGGGGGCTGGCATGCTGCTCGCCATCCACGAAGGCGAAGATGGCGGAGATCACCGCCAGGCTGCCCAGCATCGCCACCGGGATATGCCAGGTGATCAGGCGACGCGCCAGCAGCACCAGGCCGCCGAGGCCCCAGGCGATGGCCGTCTGCTGCCAGGCCAGCAGGTTGGCGGCAGGCAGCAGGCTCGGGTCTGCCCAGAACTCGCTGCTGGAAAGCTCGCCCTTGTTGCGGAAAGCGTCCAGCGGAGTGGCGCCGGTCAGGGCATCTGGCGTGGCGATCACACCGAAGAACTGCTGCAGGCTGTCAGTGAAGCCGAGTGCGAAGCCATCCGGGGATGACCAGCGCGACATCTCGACCGGGAAGGAGATCAGCAGCAGCGCATAGGCGACCATCGCCGGGTTGAACGGATTCTGGCCCAGACCACCGTAGAGCTGCTTGGCGACCACGATGGCCGCGATCACGCCGGTCAGTACCAGCCACCAGGGCGCCAGCGGCGGCAACGACACCGCCAGCAGCACGCAGGTCACCAGCGCCGAATTGTCCTTGAGGAAAAAGCTGACCGGACGGCCACGCAGCTTGAGCAGCAGCGCCTCGAGGGCGACACCCGCCAGGCAGGCGAAGACGAGGTTGAACAGCACACCCCAGCCATAGTGCCAGCACAGCACGGCGATACCCGGCAGCGTCGCGGCCAGCACCCAGGCCATCACGCGCGAGGTGGCGGTTGGCCCGTGGGCATGGGGGGAGCTTGCATGCATCAGGCTCATGAGACGGTCAGATCCTTGCGGTAAATGGGCAATGACACGAGGCGTGCATCAGGATGAGTCGCCATTGGCGCGGTAATTGGGCTCAGGTCACTCATTGGGCGTCCACCAGTGCCTGCACCTCGGCCAATGACTCGCGGGCGTGTTCCAGATTGCGGCGCGTGCGGTCGACCTTGGTCGCCAGGCGCTGACGGTTTTCGTCATCTGCCTCGCTCAAAGCCGCCTCGGCCTTGCGGTGGGCCGCCTCGGCCGCCTTGACCGCGATGCTGACCTGCTTGTGACGCTTGGCGAGGTTCTCGGCGCGTGATGCCTCGATCTCGTCCTGAGAGAGCGTCACGTTGCTGGCCATGCTGCCGCGCCCCACAGAACCCGCAGCGGGCTTGGGCGTCTCGGGAATCAATTCGCCCGCGCCCTTGGCGGCAGGCGACGCCTCAGTGCTGCCAGCTTGCGCGCTGTTGAGGCGCACCTCGGCGGCACGCAGGTTTTCCTGGGCCGTGGCCAGCAGGGTCTGCAGGTCCTCGATATCGCCTTCGCCACTTTCGCTGGCGCGGGCCAGGGCCTTTTCGGCCTTCTTGACCGCGATATTGGCTGCGGCGCGCGCTGTCTTGAGTGCCTTGATATCGGCGCTGGGTGCCGCAGCTGCCGGTGCAGCAGCGTTGGCAGTAGAGCCAGCCGCAGCGCTTGCTACAGGGCCTTTATCAGCGCCTTGAGCAGCGCCAGCGGCGTCGGTCGCTGCCTTGAGATCGCCTTCGGCCTTGGCAAGGCGGGACTTGGCCTCGGTGACGCTGGCCTCGAGGGCGGGGATGTCACCCTCACCGCTGTCCTGGGCGGTCTTGAGAGCCTTCTCGGCCTTCTTGACGGCGATATTGGCCGCGGCACGTGCCGTCTTGAGCGCCTTGAGGTCGGCTGCCGGGGCAGCCGCGCCTGTCGCGGAAGCGCTGGCCGCCGCAGGGGCAGCTGACTCGCTGGCCTCGCTGGCAGCCTTGAGATCGCCTTCGGCCTTGGCCAGTCGCGCCTTTGCCTCTGCCACGCTGGTCTCGAGGGCGGGAATATCGCCTTCACCGCTGTCCTGGGCGGTCTTGAGGGCCTTCTCGGCCTTCTTGACGGCGATATTGGCCGCGGCGCGCGCCGTCTTGAGCGCCTTGAGATCGGCGGCGGGGGCAGCCGCCGGGGCAGCTGACTCGCTTGCCTCGCTGGCGGCCTTGAGGGCGCTCTCGGCGCTGGCGAGCTTGGCCTTGGCCGCGGTCACGTTGGCCTCGAGCTTGGCGATATCGTCCTCGGAGCTCTCACCGCCATCCTGGGCTGCCTTGAGGGCCTTCTCGGCCTTCTTGAGGGCGATGTTGGCCGCGGCGCGCGCCGTCTTGAATGCCTTGATGTCGGTGGCCGGTGCCGGCTGGGCAGCGGCGGCCGTTGTGGAGGCCGAGGCCGAAGTCGTGTCTGCGGCGGCGCCGGCATCGGCGCGGGCGGCGGCGGACTTCTGGGCCGCCTGAGCGCGCTGCTGACGCTTGGCTTCCTTCTCGGCTTCCTCGCGCGCCATGCGCGCCTGCTTGAATTCGAAGCGGTGACGCGCACGCTCGGACTTGCGCGCCTCGTGCTGGGCACTGCGAATCTCGCCCTTGGCGAAGCGGTAATACTGCACCAGCGGAATCTGGCTGGGACAGACGTAGGAGCAGGCGCCACATTCGATGCAGTCCGCCAGATTGTAGAGCTCGGCCTTGTCGAACTCGCGTGCCTTGGAGAACCAGTAGAGCTGCTGCGGCAGCAGCTCGGCCGGACAGGCCTGCTCACACATGCCGCAACGGATGCACGGCTGCTCGACCGCCGGTGCCGGCAGTGACTCGGTGGAGGAGGCCAGCAGACAGTTGGTGGTCTTGATGATCGGCAGGGCGTCGCTCTCGAGCGTGAAGCCCATCATCGGCCCGCCCATCACCAGACGTGCGATACCCGTCGGCGCAGGCGCTGCCAGACGCAGCAGGTCTGCGATGGAGGTACCCAGGCGCGCCTCGACATTGTGCGGGTGCTGCAACGCCTCGCCGGTCAGGGTGACGACGCGCGAGATCATCGGCTCGCCGAAGCACACCGCGCGCTGCACGGCGCGCACGGTGCCCGGGTTGTGCACCACCACGCCGACATCGGCGGGCAGGCCACGGCTGGGCACTTCGCGGTCCGTCAGCAGCTTGATAAGCTGCTTCTCGCCGCCGGAGGGATACTTGGTCGGTACCACCACGACTTCGAGGCGTGAATCCAGCGGCGGCAGGCGCTTGTCGGCGCGGCGGGCGCGAATCGCCTGTTCCAGCGCGATGACGGCCTCGGGCTTGTTGTCCTCGATACCGATCAGGATGCACTCGGGGCCGATCAGGCTGGCGAGAATCTCGAGCCCTTCGATCAGCGCTTCCGGATGCGTGCGCATGGTCAGGTCATCGGCGGTGATGTAAGGCTCACACTCCGCCGCGTTCAGAATCAGGGTGTCGATGGCGTGGCGCTCACGCACCCGCGCCTTCACCGCCGAGGGGAAGCCGGCACCGCCCTGGCCGACCACGCCGGCATCCTGCAGACGCTGGATCAGGTCCTGGGCTTCCTGCTGACGCCAGTCGCGCCAGGCTTCCAGGCGCGCCCATTCATCGATCTCACCCTCGCGTTCGATCACGATGCACAGGTCTTCCAGGCCCGAGACGTGGGGAATCTGACGCGGCTCGATGGCGGTGACCACGCCGGTGATGCTGGCATGCACCGGGGCGGAGATCATGCCTTGGGCGCGCGCGATCAGCTCGCCCGTCTTCACGCGCTGGCCGATCTCCACCAGTGGCTGGGCGGGCGCGCCGATATGCTGGCTGAGCGGCAGTACCACCTCACGGGGCAGCGGGGCGGCTACCAGCGGGGCGCGGTTGGAGAGCGCCTTGTGCTCCGGCGGATGGATACCGCCGTGGAAGTCGAACACGCGCGGCGCGTCCTGGCCCTTCTGTGTGTGTTCCGCCTCCGCCGTGGCGGCGGAACGTGAGGAAGTCACCATGGATTTGAGTAACGACAGAACCATCAGGCGACATTCCCTGCAGATGTGGCAGTAGAATCGGCGGCATTGGTCACGATCAGATTGCCGCTGAAGCGGGCATTGTCGCGGGTCGGGCCCGCTGGTTGCGGCCAGTGCCAGCTGCGCACGTCAGTGGCGACCGGCACCATGTCGATGCAATCGACCGGGCAGGGCTCGACACACAGATCGCAGCCGGTGCATTCGTCGGCGATCACGGTGTGCATGTGCTTGGCGGCGCCGAGAATGGCATCGACAGGGCAGGCCTGGATGCACTTGGTGCAACCGATGCATTCGTCCTCGCGAATCACCGCCACCTTGGGCGTGTTGTCGCTGTCGCCATCCAGCGGCGTGGCCTCACGGCCCAGCAGGTCGGCCAGCGAGGCGATGGTGCTCTCGCCGCCCGGCGGGCACTTGTTGATCTCGTCGCCTTCGGCGATGGCCTGGGCGTAGGGCTTGCAGCCCGGATAGCCGCACTGGCCGCACTGGGTCTGCGGCAGCAGCTGGTCGATCTGCTCGACGATGGGGTCGCCCTCGACCTTGAAGGCCACGGCGGCAAAGCCGAGCAGGCTGCCGAAGACGACGGCCATGGCCACCAGTGCGACGATGGCGGAGATTAGCGTATGGTCGTTGAAGAATTCGAGCATGTCAGATCTGCACCAGTCCGGAGAAGCCGAGGAAGGCCAGCGACATCAGGCTGGCGGTGATCATCGCGATGGCCGGGCCCTGGAAGGGGCGCGGCACATCGGCGACGGCCAGACGCTCGCGCATGGCGGCGAACAGTACCAGTACCAGCGAGAAGCCGACGGCCGCGCCGAAGCCGTAGAGCGTGGCTTCCATGAAGCTGGAATTGCGGTTCAGGGTCAGCAGCGCCACGCCGAGTACCGCGCAGTTGGTGGTGATCAGCGGCAGAAAGATGCCCAGCACCTGATAGAGCAGCGGGCTGGTCTTCTTGACCACCATCTCGGTGAACTGCACCACCACGGCGATCACCATGATGAAGGCGATGGTGCGCAGGTACTCGAGCCCCAGCGGCGCGAGGATGAAGTGATAGGTCAGGTAGGCGCACATCGACGACAGCGTGAGCACGAAGGTGGTGGCCAGCGACATGCCCATCGCGGACTCCAGCTTGTTGGAGACACCCATGAAGGGGCACAGGCCGAGGAACTGCACCAGTACGAAATTGTTGACCAGGATGGTGCTGATCAGGATAAGAAGGTATTCACTCATCAGGGGCGTCGCTCGGTCAGGGTGTTTCGAAGGCGCTTCCGTGCTCGCGGCATGCGTGAACCGGCACTCGCAGGCGATCAGGACTGTTGCTGCCGCAAGCTGTCAGGAAGCTGCAGGGCAGGGGATCGTCGAGCGCGGCGGTATTATACGCAAGATGCTGCTGGCCGACAGCCTGTAGCGTGGCAAGCGAGGCGTAGTGTTGCCAGCATGAGACGACCATTGTTTCGCGTTTTGCTTGGTTCTTGAAGTAATAAAGAAGAATTCCTTTATTACTTTTATTGATTATGGCGTGATCAGTGACTTTCACGTCACTAGGGGTGGCACAAGGAGCGGGATATGCGCAGGACAGGAACACGCGGCCGTCGGCCGTTATGGGTCATCATTCTGGTGGTGGCGATGGCGGGTATCTCGCAGCTGACGGGCAATGGCAACTTTTCGCTCTCCCAGCTGTGGAATGACTTCCAGTCGCCGCAGGCCGAGGCGACGCAGGGGGAAGGCGCCTCCTCGGCAGACGAGAGCCGACTCAGGCGCGCCATCAGTGCCCAGCAGAGTGATGTGCAGGTGCGGGGCGTGGGCGAGGTGACGCGTCTGCTCAGGGACGATCTCAAGGGCAGCCGTCATCAGAAGTTCCTGATCCGGGTCGCGGGTGGTACCACCATTCTGGTGGCGCACAACATCGATCTCGCGCCACGCATCGACAGTCTTCAGGTCGGTGATCGCATCGGCTTCTACGGGGAATATGAGTGGACCGACAAGGGCGGCGTGATCCACTGGACGCATCATGATCCCGGTGGCCGCCATGTGGATGGCTGGCTGGAGCATGCCGGTCGCCGCTACGAGTAGCCGTCCCGCCGACCGGATGTGACGTATGAACGACAACGCCCCGCCAGAGAGTCTCTGGCGGGGCGTTGTCCTGAAGAGGCTTCAGTGAGGCTGAATCAGCGCATCATCACTGCATCAAGTGACGCGCTGGCCCGGCTTGGCGCCGGTGTGCGGCTCCAGCAGGTAGATGCCTTCGTCGTCACCGGCGGCCAGCACCATGCCCTCGGACACGCCGAAGCGCATCTTGCGCGGCGCCAGGTTGGCGACCATCACCGTCAGACGACCTTCCAGCGCTTCCGGCGCGTAGGCGGACTTGATGCCGGAGAACACGGTGCGTGTCTCGCCACCGATATCCAGCGTCAGCTTGAGCAGCTTGGCCGCCTTCTCGACGTGCTCCGCCTTGACGATCTTCGCCACGCGCAGGTCGGTCTTCATGAAGGTATCGAAGTCGATCTCGTCGGCGATCGGGTCGGCGTCGAGCGGGCTCGGCACGGCCGCGGCTTCTGCCTTGGCGGTGCCGTCCTTGATCTTCTGCTCCTCGACCAGCACTTCGCGCGAGGCTTCGAGCATCTTGTCGATGCGCTCCGGCTCGACGCGCGTCAGCAGCGGCTTGAACTTGTTGATCGCATGATCGGTCAGCACGCTTTCACGGCTGGCCCAGTCGAGACTCTCGAGGTTCAGGAAGTCGCGTGCCTTGTCGGTCAGCTCCGGAATCACCGGCGCCAGATAGACCATCAGCTGGCGGAACAGATTGATGCCCACGGAGCAGACGTCGAGCACTTCCTGCTCGCGGCCGTCTTCCTTGGCCATCGCCCACGGCGCCTTGTCGGCGATGTAGGTGTTGGCTTCATCAGCCAGCTCCATCACCTTGCGCATGGCGCGCGCGAATTCACGGGCTTCGAAGTCCGCCGCGATGCCTTCGCCAGCGGCGATGAAGCGCTCGACCAGCTCCGGCTCGGCGCAGGTCGCGGACAGCTTGCCGTCGCCGAACTTCTTGACGAAACCGGCGCAGCGGCTGGCGATGTTGACCACCTTGCCGACCAGGTCGGAATTCACGCGGGCGGTGAAGTCGTCGAGGTTGAGGTCGAGATCATCGACGCCGGAGGTCAGCTTGGCGGCGAAGTAGTAGCGCAGGTATTCCGGGTTGAGGAACTGCGCGTAGGTGTCGGCCTTGATGAAGGTGCCGCGCGACTTGGACATCTTGGCGCCATTGACGGTCACGAAACCGTGGCAGTTGACGCCGGTCGGGGTGCGCATGCCGGCACCTTCCAGCATCGCCGGCCAGAACAGGGCGTGGAAGTAGACGATGTCCTTGCCGATGAAGTGATAGACCTCGGCGTCGGAATCGGCCTTCCAGTAGCTGTCGAAGTCGATGCCCTGCTTCTCGCACAGGTTCTGGAAGCTGGCGAGGTAGCCGATCGGCGCGTCCAGCCACACGTAGAAGTACTTGCCCGGCGCGTCGGGAATCTCGAAGCCGAAGTAGGGCGCATCGCGGGAGATGTCCCACTCGGCCAGACCCGCCTCGAACCATTCCTGCAGCTTGTTGGAAATCTGGCTCTGCACGCGGCCGCTCTTGGTCCACTCCTGCAGGAACTCGGCGAAGTTCGGCAGCTTGAAGAAGTAGTGGGTGGACGTGCGCATTTCCGGCGTGGCACCGGAAATGGCCGAGACCGGATCGATCAGCTCGGCCGGCGTGTAGGCCGCGCCGCAGGCTTCACAGTTGTCACCGTACTGGTCTTCGGTCTTGCACTTCGGGCAGGTGCCCTTGATGAAGCGGTCGGCGAGGAACAGGCCCTTGACCGGATCGAACATCTGTTCGATATCGCGCGTGGCGATATGGCCGGCATCGCGCAGTGCCAGATAGATGCGCTCGCTGTGGGCGCGGTTCTCCGGCGAGTGGGTGGAGTGATAGTTGTCAAAGCCGACGCCGAACTTGGCGAAGTCGGCCTGGTGCTCGTCACTCACACGCTGGATCAGCTGCTCGGCGGTGACACCTTCCTGCTCGGCACGCAGCATGATGGCGGTGCCGTGGGCGTCATCGGCGCACACGTAATGGCATTCGTGGCCACGGCTTTTCTGGAAGCGTACCCAGATGTCGGTCTGGATGTACTCAAGCAGGTGACCCAGGTGGATCGACCCATTGGCATAGGGCAGGGCACTGGTAACCAGAATCTTGCGCGCTGACATGAGGCCTCGTCTTGACGGTAAAGGGCGCCTGCTGCGCAGTGCGCAGCGACTCGCCGGGATGACTCGTGATAAGGGGCGAACGCATCGCCCCGTCGGGATGGGCGCTACTATATCGCGAAGGTGCGGGCGGCGCGAAGGGCGCGTCGCGTCACCGGCAACGCTGGCGTGCGCAACTGCGAGGTTGCAACCCGTGCCGCTGCCCTCATGAAGGATTCAAGGACACTACATTTTCCGTTCCTGGAGGTCAGCATGCCAGCACAGCTATCCGTCGCCGGTCAGATCAATCGTCTCATCCGCCAGGTGATGATGCCCGGCAGCAACGCCCGTCCCAACGAGGAGCCCGGCCCGGAACTCGCCATGGCCGTGCTGATGTTCGAGGTGGTACGCGCCGATGACCATCTCGATGTGCGCGAACGTGAAGCCCTGGCGCGCCAGCTGGCCGAGCGCTTCTCGCTGGGGGATGAGGAACTTGCCAGCCTGCTGACCCAGGCCGAGCAGGATGCCGAGCAGGCCACGGACCACTACCGCTTCGTCAAGCAGCTCAACGAGCACATGAGCCTCGAGGAGCGCAGTGAGCTGATCGGCATGCTCTGGGAGCTGGCCTACGCCGATGGCGAGCTGGACCCGCAGGAAGAGCATCGCATCCGCCGTCTTGCCGGCCTGCTGCATGTCAGCCACAGCGAGTTCATCCGCACCAAGCTGGCGGCACAGCCGGACACCTGATCCGTCAGGCGTCTCGGTATGGACGTCCCTGCCTGGGCGCCCCTCTCCAGACACCGCTATTCAGGCATCCCCAAACACGACGCCCCCGTTGCCAATGGCAGCGGGGGCGTCGTGTTTGCGGCTTCTGGTCGCAGTGTCGTCTGGCTCTCAACAGCAGTCATCCAGCGGCAGCGGCTCGCGCTCAGTTGCGATAGAACAGGTGCTGACCGATGCGCGCGGTGCGCACGAAGCGCTTGGCCCAGTAGGGCGTGGCGTAGCGGGCGTGGAAGTAGAGGGCGCCGTCGGTGACGTCTTCCAGCTGATGGTTGAGTGCCTGGCGGGCCACGTCGCGTGCCTCGGCGTAGGCGGCGGGTTCGCGAATGCGGTCGGAGCGACCGTCACACCACCAGGAGAACTGACAGCTGCCGCTTTCGCCACCCTGCTTGACCACGCCGCACAGGCTATCGGGGAAGCGCGGGTCGGCGGCGCGGTTGATCACCACATTGACGATGCCCTGCATGCCGCTTCTGCCTTCGCCCTTGGCTTCCCAGTAGGCGGCACGCGCCAGGCAGGTCAGCGGGTCATCCACCGGACGCTGGCCGTTGGGGTCGATCGCCTTGGCGCCGGCCTTGCTGAGCAGCAGGTTCTCGGGCACATCCCTCTCGCCTTGCACCAGCAGGCTTTCCAGCCGTTCGGCCTTGACGGCTGCCTTGGCTGCGGTGGTCGGTGCGGCAGGCGCGTCTGAGGCGTGCGGCGCGGAGCACCCTGCGGCCAGCGTCAGGCCGAAGATCAGTACCAGATGACGAAGCGTGCGTGCACTGCTGATGGCGTAGCGCCGAGTGTGAGTCAGTGGGTGGCGCGATGTGGGAGATAAACGCATGCAAGATACCTGTGAACGTGGCCTGGGAAGCGCAGCAAGGCGGGATGGCGCGCAGGGTCAATCCGGGTCGGTCGCCACACCTTCGGTTGGCGAGTCACTGACGGAGACTGAAGCGTTGGCCACCGGCTTCCTCGGTAGCGACAGTCGACGCGCAAGCGCATCAGTTTGCCTGACCCTGACCTTGTATGGTCCAGACTGAGCTTCAACGCAACTCTGACGCTTTGCCGCGCAAAGGGTTCCGCAACTGTCACCACGCGGTTGCGTAGCGATGACGATGGCGCGGGTAGCGCATCGTGCCTGCCAGCGCATGATCAGGCGGGTCAGAGGCAGCCAGATCGCTTGCGCCAGAGGGGTGGATGACCAGGCGTGGTGGATCAGATGCGCTGGCGGAGAGCGTCAAAGGACCTGGTAAGGCGCATCAAATGATCTGCTCAAGCGCGCCGCGCCGATTTCTGGCCCCGCAGCCTAGCATCTTCAGCGCGTCTCGTCCGTGCCATCCTCGGCGCATGTCGTTATCATGGCGGGCTAGCCTTGATGACCCTGTCAGGCTGTCCCACTTCTTTTTATCTGCGCTTCTGCGTGCTGCTGCTCTGCCTGTTGCCTGCGTCGCTGCCTCGAGAGTCCCCATGACCGAACCCGTCCGTCTTTCCAAGTTTCTGGCCCATCAGCAGGGCATCTCGCGCCGTGAGGCCGAGCATCTCATCGCCAAGGGGGTGGTACGTGTCGCGGGCGAGATCGTGGAAGCGCCTTTCTTCAAGGTCACCGATGAAGAAGTCACCGTCGATGAAGGCGCCAGCATGGCACCCATCGAGCCGCTGACCCTGGTCTGGTATCAGCCGCCGGGCACGCCGCTGCCGGACCCGCTGACCCTGCGTGACGGCGCGCCGCGCAGTGCGCTCGACAACAGCGGTGCCAACTGGCTCAAGGTGCATTTCCTGTCCCAGCAGCCGCTGGCCGAGCTCGGCGAAGACGAATCCGGTCTCGCCGTGTGGTCACAGAACCGTGGCGTGATCCGCAAGCTGGGTGATGACCTGGACCAGCTGGAGCAGGAATACGTCGTCGAAGTGGAAGGAACGCTGGATGACGAAGGCCTCAAGCGTATCGGCTTCGCGCTGTGCGCCGACATCCGCGGCCGCAAGCCCAAGGTCAGCATCAGCTGGCAGAGCGACACCCGCCTGCGCATCGCCATGAAGCGGGTGCCGGTGGGGGGTATCCGCGGCGCGGTCGAGGAGCAGGGCCTCAAGGTCATCGAGGTGCGTCGTCTGCGTCTGGGCGCGATTCTGCTCGGTCGCATGGCGCCGGGCGAGTGGCGCTTCCTGCCGGTCGACGTGCGCTTCTGAGACGTGCGCTTCTGATTTGCTCCCAAGGCCATGGCTTCCTGAGGCATGGCTTCCATGGACATGCTTCATCGGCTTGGCCCGTGTAGCGGTGGCAGGCATACTGTGCCCATCGTGTTCCACGGCTTTTTTCGCTGACAGTTCAGACGCCTGCGCGCCACATTCATCGCGCCGCGCAGGCCGTCACAGGAGTTTCAAGGTATGGAAGGTATCAAGCACATTGTCGCGGTCGCTTCCGGCAAGGGTGGCGTCGGCAAGTCCACCGTCACCGCCAATCTGGCGCTGGCATTGGCGGCGGAAGGTCTCAAGGTCGGCCTGCTGGACGCCGACATCTATGGCCCGAGTCAGGCGCAGATGTTCGGCGTGCCGACCGGCCAGCGTCCGGAGATGGCCGGTGAGCAGGTCTTCAGCCCCATTGATGCGCATGGCATCAAGACCATGTCGATGGCCTATCTGGTCGACGTGAAGGACCCGATGGTCTGGCGTGGCCCGATGGTCGCCGGTGCCTTCCAGCAGCTGCTCAACCAGACCGCCTGGGGCGAGCTTGATGTGCTGCTGATCGACATGCCGCCGGGCACCGGTGACATCCAGCTGACCCTGTCGCAGAAGGTGCCGGTCTCCGGCGCCGTCATCGTCACCACGCCGCAGGACATCGCACTGCTGGACGCCCAGAAGGGCATCGAGATGTTCCGCAAGGTCAAGGTGCCGGTGCTGGGCGTGGTCGAGAACATGAGCACTCACACCTGCAGCCAGTGTGGCCATAGCGAAGCGGTCTTCGGCGCGGGTGGTGGTGAGCGTATCGCCGATGAGTACCAGACTCGTCTGCTGGGCCAGCTGCCGCTGACCCTGAGCATTCGCGAGAATGCCGATGGCGGTCGCCCGAGCGTGATCGCGGAGCCGGACGGCGAAGTGGCCGCGAGCTTCCGCGCCATCGCCCGTCAGGTCTCCGAGTCACTGGAAAGTGCCGGTGCGGACGAAGGCCCGAGCATCAGCTTCAGCTAAGCCCGACGCGCCAGGCGCAAGCCGCGCGTGCCGAGGTTTCCAGCGACACAGCGGGCCGGTATCATGCTGGCCCGCGTTTCATGGCGCTCACGCGTCTCTCCCCATCAGTCAGTCAGGTACGCTCGATGAGCATCAAATCCGACAAGTGGATCCGTCGCATGGCCGAAAGCCACGACATGATCGAACCCTTTGAGCCCGATCAGGTGCGCTTTCACGATGAGCGCCGTGTGATTTCCTACGGCACCTCCAGCTACGGCTACGATGTGCGCTGCTCGGATGAGTTCAAGGTCTTCACCAACATCCATTCGGCGACGGTGGACCCCAAGCACTTCGACGAGAAGAGCTTCGTGGACGTGAAGGGCGACTCCTGCGTGATCCCGCCCAACTCCTTCGCGCTGGCCCGTACCATCGAGTACTTCCGCATTCCGCGTAACGTGCTGACCATCTGCCTGGGCAAGTCCACCTACGCGCGTTGCGGCATCATCGTCAACGTGACGCCGCTGGAGCCGGAGTGGGAAGGCCACGTCACCCTCGAGTTCTCCAACACCACCAACCTGCCGGCGCGTATCTACGCCAACGAAGGTGTGGCGCAGATGCTGTTCCTCGAGTCCGATGAAGTCTGCGAGACCAGCTACAAGGATCGCGGCGGCAAGTATCAGGGCCAGCGTGGCGTGACTCTGCCGCGTACCTGATACCCCTTGCTGCGCGCTTGGTTACTTCGTTCACGCAAGTGACCCGCACGCCGCAGGCCAAGAGTGCGGCAAGACAAGAGTGTGGCAAGCCAGGAGCGCCTCCTTCGGGAGGCGCTTTTTTTGTGTCTGCTCGTGGCGAAGTGTGCCGACGGTGGCAAGAAAGAGACGACGGTGGCAAGAGAGACGCCGATGGCAGGTAGCGAGAACGTGACACGCTCACAAGGCGCTGAGTCTTAGCCGGAAGTTGAACAAAACACGTGATTCAATCACTCGTTTTATTGCCTATGCTTGTCTGCAGGCCACCCCCAGAGTGGCTGCAGGACGGATACCTCCCACAAGCAAGGGGCACGCCATGCCATCGCGTTCACATCGCGCTGTATTCCCGCCGGCCAGCACCAGCGGCCTGGTCCGACGTTTCACCCTCAGCGGTCTCGCCCTCGCCATCAGCACCACCTTGCTGGCGACTCCCGCGCAGGCCTATTCCAATCTCTATCTCTTCGGCGACAGCCTGAGCGATTCCGGCCAGTTCCCCGATACCACCCTGGGTGGCCTCAACAGCCTGCGTTTCACCAACCGCAGCGGCCCGGATTATGAGAACTCGGCCTATGTGAAGTGGACCCCATCCTTTGGACCACCTGACGGGTCGTCTAAGCTCGGATCAGGTCATCATCGGCGTCAGGCCGCCTGGGTCAGTGGTTGAGAGA
>Ga0209634_1001246_pt1 | contig 18852 bp, 4 predicted proteins | sample LinPmetageLP40_FD_184043 | JGI IMG/M metagenome (GOLD analysis project Ga0209634, IMG submission 184043) | Marine viral communities from the Pacific Ocean - LP-40 (SPAdes) (version 2) | ecosystem: Environmental > Aquatic > Marine > Oceanic | place: Pacific Ocean | collected 2010-08-26 | reverse complement strand
TGGATAAAGGAAAAAATTTATTTTCTACAGTTCCATAAGATCCGCTAGTAATATTCATCAAATACTTTTCATTCGTATTAGCTAAAACAGCATTCTGTAGATTAAATAAACCTATAAGCTGTTTGTTAAAAGTATTTTTATATTTGGCAAGCAGTTTCTTTTTAATTAGTTTACCCTCGTTCTTTTCCCATTTTAACAACTCAAATGCATTCTTACCTTGAGCAGCCATTACAGTAGCATATTCTTTTTGAGCTAAGGTTTCAGGACTTAATACGGCAGTTCTATTATCACTTCTATTTAAAATCTCAAAACCTTCTGAAGTTTTTTTAATCTTATACAACTCTTGATATACTACACCTGAAGCTGCTGTCTTTGTAGATTCTAGATTAGAAGTTTCTTTATTAAAGAATAAAGGATTACCATTTATATCAGTAACAACAGCTACAACTAAACTTTTAGATTTATCAGGACTAGACTCTAAAAAGTTTGTATCATAAGAAACTAACAAAGAAGGATCTATTTCACTGATAGGCATTGCTCTTAGATATAATTCTACGCCATCATATACAGGTGCACTTTCCTCAGCACTCATATTTTTAACAATCTCAACTATTTTACCTACAGCTTTACTTATGTATACTTTTTCTTCATCAATAACATTAGCACCACCTTTCTTAGGATCTATGGGTAGATAAGGCATGAACGATGTTGTCATTACACTTGGAGATAAGGCTGTCTTACTCTGCGCTTTTTCTAAAAACTTTAAATAAGAATAACCTTTCTTTTCATTTACTTGATCTATGTTAGCTTTAATTACATCGTATCTTACAGGACTAAGAATTTTTACATAGTCTGCAACTTTCATAAGATCTTCAAAGTCTCTGTCTTCCTTATAATAATCTCTTGAAATATTATTATCTAAAAAGTAATTCCTAACAGTCTCATTTTCTGCAATTAGTTTATGTAAAACAGTAGGCAAAGCTTGAATTACTTCTAAAGCATCAACAGGACGTTCAGGATCTTCAATTTTACTAAACAAGTCTTTAGAAAACTCTTTTAAATTAAATTTTGTTTTAAGATCACCAGTAGCTCTCTTATCAATATCTTTATATAATCTGCGCATTACTTTTAGTACAGATTGCGGATCTAAATTACAAGCCATTTTATTTAATTTTTACAAGGTCTATTTTTAAGAAAGTCTAAATCATCATCCTCACTTGTATCATCGTCTAAAGCATTATTTATTTCCTCTTGAGTAAGTTCAGCTACAGTAGCCTTGGACTCTTCTAAATTACCTTCATCAGAAGCTACTTCAATTACTTTTTCTTTAAATGCAGGAGAGTTCTCTGATACTATATTGAACTGATCTGTTAATTCGCTCATAGTTAGTTTTAATTTATTCTTACTATTATTTATGTCTTCAAGATTTACGTTTCCGTTTTTGAAAACTTTAGTGACCCTCATTACAACAGGATCCTGTGACTCAAAGATAGGTGTTTTAGATATAACATTATCATCAATAAGAAGATCTTCTATTATAGTATCAAGTTCTTCCTGTTTTTGTTGTACTGCTCTTATTACCTCAGCTTCATTAATGTTTTTATTATTGCGGGCTTGTATCAAAGCATTAGCTGATTCTTTATCAAAGTTATTTTTATTTAAACCTTGAATTTTTTCAATAAGTACATCTTGTGCTTTAGTAGATCCCTTTTCAGCTTTTTCCTTTTTAGGACGTTCTAAGACAGTATCTATTATTTCTGAGGCTTCTTTATTACTGGGTTTTTTAGATCCAGGTACTCCCTCTGTTGATCCTGTGTCAGTCCCTTGAACATTAGATATGTCAAACCTGAATGGTACTTCTGCTTTGGATCCAAAGACTTTTCTTGCTTCGGGTTGTTTTGTGCTGACTGTTTTGCCATCTTTTGTTAATTTAATTAATTCAATATTATTTTGAAGTTCTATAATTTGATTTTTAACTCCTGTTACGTATGTTGCTAAGTCACCTCGATTAATTACCTGAGACTCTAGTTGTTCTAACTGAGATAGTACTTCTTCAGACCATAATTTAATTGCAAGATAATCTTTTGAATTTAAACCAGAAGGACCATTGTCAATAAGTTGATCTAATTTTGCAGGATACTGATTCATCATTATAGCTGTAACACCATCAAATACTGCATCAGAAACTGTAGCAAGTCTTTTTATATCTTCCAGCGCTTCTTCTTGGGTTCTAGTTTCTTTCTTACTTGCAAACTCACTGGGCAATCTATTTAATGCAAATATCATAGCATTAGCATTACCGCCTCTTGCAGTTCTTCTACTATTAGTCCTTTTTAATTCATTTTGTTTACTAAGTACCTGATTAAACTCTAACTGTGCATCTGCAATTCTATTAGTTGCTGCATTTTTTTCATCTGTAGTTTTTGCTTTTTTTCTAACTTCAGCAAAAGCGTCCATAACTTCACTAAGTGCTCCTAAATCACCATCTAATAAATTAATTTCGCGATCATTAGTATTGTAACTTAGAGATACAATTTTACCCACGTCATCTCTATTTACTTCATAGCTTACACCGTTAATCACAGCTCTTGTTTCTGATTCATTACTAAAAGCTGCAGTAACTTGTGCACCCTCTATTGTAGAAACCTCACCAAGATTTTCAATGTTCATTACTTTGTCAATAGCTACGGTATTAAATGTAGTATTACCATCAGTAACAGGTTCACCTTTATCATAAACATCTAATATAGTTGTGCCAGTTGAACCAGAGAACTGAACACCATAACTACCTTCAGGAGTTTTTACAAGAGTACCTATCTGACCATTATATACTACAATCTTATTAAGATTATCTTCAAGCTTATTAGATTTTGCATACTCATCAATTAATAAAAACTCATCTGATGGTACAGGCTCTTCAAAAGTTTCTTTGCCCCCAGGTTCTATATTAAAAGTTGGAGCTTTTAAAGGAACAAACTCTTCTACAGCTTTATCATAATCTAACATTATTAAATCTTCCTCATTTGCTAATACACCTGTAGGTCTACTTGCTTCAATAATCTCTCCAGTTTGACGATTGTATTTAAGTTGAACTGGTAACAAAGCCATTTTAGGAGTCTTACCTGTCATCCTATAGAATAAGTTTCTATAGAGTGATTGCTGATATGTAAACTTATTTCTTTGGGAAAACTTATCATTTAGTTTTAACATTTCAGGATTTTCAGCTATCTCTTCATCACTAAGACCTTGTTTTCTCAGCTCATCCTGTAAAAGAATTTTATCTCTGCTGGTATTAAAGTTTCTCCAACCAGATACACCTAAAGATTTAAGATCAATAATCATAAACTCACCTTCAGGATTAATAGCAATTAAATCAGTTTCACCTGCTATACCCAAATCAGCATCAAAAACTAAGTTAGAAGCACCAACTATCTGAAACTCACCATCTATAATTCTATCTCTAAATTTAGTAAGGATCCCGTCTTTACCGTATAATTGATCAAAAGCCGTTTGACTCATGTTATCAGGCTTGGTTGGAACCATAAACCCACCTTTTGGATTTATAGTAAAGAAGTCCTTAGCTGTGACATCTACAGCATTACCACCTTCTGATGCTTCCATGTAGGCAATATCGTTTAATATATTTTCTACATTTTCTTTTGTTAAACCATCTGCTCTTAGTCTTTCTTCAAGAATAGTATATTTAGCAGTGTTTGTAAACTCAGAGTACTTTAGATTTCTAAATGATGTTACAAACTGTTTAACAGAATCTTTGACACCATCTTCAAGAGCTACGTCTACTAATGGAAGAATAACAGCATCCATATCTTTAGATTTAAATCTAAAAGGATCCTTGCTATTTATATCTTGGTCTAGCTTATCAGCTATAGAAGTTACTCTTTCAGCTTCTTTACCTTTTATTAAACGTTTTAGATTTCCCGCATCATCTGTAACCTCTTCAACTTCTGAAGCTCTGTCTAAAACTCTAGACTTAAATAAATTAATAGTCTCTGTATATTCAGAATAAGATTCAAAGGTTCTACGTTTTTTATCTAATAAAACTTCTAAAGCTTTAACATCTGCATTCAAGTCTTGCTTGTCTTTTTTAGTAAGAGCTTCAGATTTTAGGCGCCCTTTTGGTTTAACACCAGTTTCTAAATAAGTTTTGTATGTATCAATTAACCCTTGAATCTCAGGCATAGTCTTATCTAATATATTTGAGATAGACTTGAACTTAAGAGTAGGTGCTTTAATTGTTACAGCTTCTTTCTCTGCTGCAATACGCTCTGTATTCTTTTTATCATTATACTCATTAACCAACTTACCTTGAGTCTCAAACCAAGCTTGCCTTCTTCTTTCATACTCTTCAACATTCTCATCTTTAAGAGTAGGGTCATTTAATCTTTTATCAAACAAAGGTTGCAATTGAGCTTTAAGATCATCAGGCAATGTCTCATACTTATCTGATGTTTTAATTGCTTGTTCTACATCATCTAAGGATAAACCTCTATCCCTAAAGTTTATATTAACCTCTTCAATTAAACCTTCATATTTAGAATTAATCTCATCTAAAACTTTTTGATAGTCTTTATATGACTGAGTATCTTCTATTGTTGTTCTAGGTACGTCTTGTAAACCTTCTTGTTTTTCTATATACTCATTTATCTCAGCAACCTCTTGGTCAATTAAGTCTGTAAAAGCATACGCATCCATTACTGTAGAGGCAGCTAGATTAAAATCTGAAAATCCTTCTGCAGCTTTATAAGTTGATGCTTCAACTTTAGAATTTAATTCAGCATCTTGATCTAGTTTATCTTCAAAGTTAGGTCGTAAAACAGCCTCATACTCAGTAACAAACTCAGCATTTCCAAAACCTAATAATTTAGTTTTAACTATTTGTTTGAGAGCTGCATCTAACTCCAAAATATTTTGAGCACTTACATTATCTAAAATTTCTTCTAGCTTTTCCTTTTCTTTTTCTAAAGCCTGTACTCTAGCTCTTTGCATTCTAATCTTTGTAGCATCAACTTCAGGAACATTGCTAGCTTCTTCTATTTCTGCTACTGTACTTCCAGTTTCTACTTTAACATCAGCTTCAAAGCTTTCCTGTGCTGCTTGGAGATCATTTTCTTTTTGTTCAAGCAAATCTGCAACAGCCTTATCTCTTTGACCAGTTAGATCAGATTCTTCCCCAGCAGCTTTTACTTTCTGCATCTGAGCAACTTGTCTAAATTGCTCATAGTACTTATCAAAGAGCATGCTACCTTTAGGAATTATTCTTTCTTGACCTTCACTTACATCAATAAATTCTTCGGGTACATAGTTATCTTTATCTTCTACCCACTTACCAAATTCTTTTAAATCAATGTAAATATTTTCTTGTGACAATGACCATAGTAAGTCATTATACTCTTTCATTTCTATAGAGTCATTAACAGCTTTCTTGTAGTACTCTTCCCTTGTTAACCAAAGATTTCTCATCCAAGAAAAGTTTCTATCTACATGTTGGGCAAAACCATTTGGATCCAGTAATAAATTAATAAATGGAACTAAATTTTGAGACTCTCTTTGTAAAGCATGTACATCAAGTAAATCTGCATATAACTCATCAAAACTATCAAGACCTTGTTTATTAAGCATGTCTTGGAAGGCCATGTTATCGCCAGCTAAAGCCTTTAACAGGTCCTGAAAAGATTGTTTATAGTTTATATTTGGGTCATAGTTATCTTCATAAGTTTTTAAAACCTCTTCAATAGCTTCATTTATATTTGCTTCTGAACCCGATTCCTTTTGCTTCTTAAATGCATTTTGTAAAAGCTCTCTTGTTTCAACCGTCCACTCTCTTTGAGCAGCTTGAAAGTTTACTAGAGCATCTCTTAATTCTATCTTAGATTGAATTTGAGATTCTTGAGATACTGTTGCATTAGCTGATTGAGATTCCTGTAATACAGATATTTCTTGATTTAACATCTGAACTTCTGTATCTAATTTTTTAAGATCCGCAATGTTTTGAAACTGTGCTCCAGGTAATGCACTAAATATATTAAGACCATCTAACTTAGTATAAAGTTTATTAACTCTTGTTAAATTATCTTCAAAAGATTCTTGAAAAAATACAAGATTCCACATTGACCTATCAATTGCAGAGTTATATATAGCAGCCTTGTCATACTCAGGAGTGCCTTTTTTTAAATTTTGTAAGTTAACTTTTGTATTCGCTATGTTTTGTTTACCATAGTCATAAGTTTTCTTTATTCTTTCAGCTCTTTTTAAGAAGTTTTTAAGTTGTTTTTTTCCTTCTTCTCCTTGACCCTTTTCTAATTCAGCAGCCTCTTCAAAACCTTGGGCATCCATTTGGTCATACTCTTTAAAGTTGCTTAACCAAACATCATACATTCCTGCGTCTAAAACAGTTTGTACATCAGATACTAAAGATGTAGTAACATTATCCTTAGCTTCTTTTGTGTTAATGTTATTACGATTATTATCCTTAGCAATTATAGCTTGACTAGCATAGTTCATCATTCTATTATTCAATAGCTCTAATGGGTCATTTAGCCTATTCATTGAATTTACAACTTTTTCACCATGTACTTTACGTTCATCATAGTATTGTTGAGCCCCACCGTCTTTTGTATATTGAGCAAGTTTTTTCTCTATAAACATTGGTGCACTGTTTACGGGTCTTAATAAAGCACCCATAAAAAATCCAGACATAAAAGTTTCAAATCCTTGTTCACCAAACTGATTGCCAAAAGCAGATCCAAGAGTGGCCATAGAATACTCAGTATTTTCTTTTGATTTATCAAAAAATGTTTCAACATAATACTCTTCAGTACTTTGAGCAATTACATCCTGGAGAACTTCTTGAGCACCTTCTATAACATTTAACTTAAAATAATTTACAGAAGCTCTACCTAGAGTTTTGGGTTGAACTAAACCTTTTAATGCATTCTTTAAATTATAATCAACCAGCTCATAAGCACCTCTTTTACCTGCTTCTGTTGGAGCTTTATAAGCAACACTAAACATATTATTAACCTTTCCTACATTATAAGAACCTTTTAGTAAAGAACCCTTAAATAAGTTTGGAAAAGCTAGCTTGTTTGTATAATTAATTAAAGCTGTATTTTTCATTGCAGCTCTAAAACCTGCAGTTTTAGCTCTCTTACGCATATCTAACTGCTCTTCAGAAGTAGGAGCACGCCCTTCTCTTTTCCAAAACTCATCATAGTTTTTTGTATATGTTTGATTTTCTACAAATCCACCTTCGAGTCTACCTTCAGACAATGCTGCATTAAGCATGTTTACATCTCTAAAAAATCCACCAGCAGTACGTGCACTCCTTGCTAAGTTACCTAGATTATCCGCATTAGAAAATACATTACGTTGTAAAGCTTTTGTTGTTTGACCTAATGGATTAATATAGTTCATGGTATTTTTACCAGCTTCTTTCCACATTTGTCTAGCAGCTGAATATTTTCTCAAGTTTTTAAGTTGAGAATTCATTTTACCACCATACTTAGCCATTTGAAACAAAGACTTACCCATCTTTGGAATAGACTTAAGTAATCCAAATAAACCACCCCCAGCAGCTCCTGCAGCGGCTCCACCTGGACCACCAACTATAGCACCTTCAACAGCACCTATTAATGCATTTTCTAAAACTGCTTCTGTAAGTACACCCGCACTATATGCTACACTGTTAAATATATTATTTACAAAACCACCTACACCACCTTTGGTAGACATACCTATTGCATTGTATTCTTCATACTCATCTGCTAGTTGTACATCTTGACCAAAATTACCACCACCTGCTTGAACATAACTTTTGGGACCCGCTATAAATCCTAATCCAAACATTGGCAAAAAAGAATGAGTGGTCATTCTTACAAAATCATCTGCTATAGTAGTATTTGCATTAAAGACTTCTTCATTATTAACCAAAGGATTAAAACCTATCTTATCAAAATCTTCTTGCCCATAACCCAGATATCTTGCTCTATGTGCACCACTGGAAGTACCATCATACATGTAAGGTTTTGAATATGCATTTCTGTCTACTGAACCTTGTATATCTTTACCTAGAATATCTAACCTAGCTTCTAATCTTTGCTTAGGATTTGCAGGTAATTGGTTAGGTGAATATGGTGGAAAACCTGTTACACTATCTCTAACCTTGTTTAAATTTGAAGTAAGCCCTGAACCTAAGTCTACTTTTGGTGACCCACCTGTTATAGGCATAAAGTTTTCTATATTGGTTGTACCAGGTCTATTAAACTCTGCGATAGAATAAGGATCATCTAACATAGGATTTTGTGAAGTTGGTTCCTAGCTAGGGTCATTATTTTCTAGATTCTCATCTTGTGTATTTAAACTTTCTTCTGCCATTATTTTAATTCTGGTGGTGAAGTAATAGTCATTCCTTTATCTTGTAACTCTTTCATGGTTTTTAAATTATCTTGAGTTTGACTATAAAACTGGGCTCTAAGAGTTGCACTTAAATTTGATAAGTTGTATTGATCTGTTGGTAACATAGAACTAATGTCAAGAGTTTTATATTTACCATCATCATCTAAGTATTGCATTTTTCCATTAACAACATGTGGAGATCCTTCTGCTATATTTTCTTTTATAGTATAAAAACCTGAGTTATTAGGATCATAATATTCAACTTTTCCTCCTGAAATTATAACTCTTTCTAAAGGATCTAAGGTAGCAGTTTGCATAACATCTAAACCACTGAGTGTAGAATAAGGAGCACTAAAGTATATTCCATTAGTTGCAATTCCTTTAGCTTGATCTGCAGTTAACATACCAATGTCACCACCTTCACGAGTTTTTACATAAGTATCATATAACCACTGATAGTCTATTCCACCTACTAATACCGCTCCAGCACCTGGAGTGCCTAACGCATTGTTAGCTAAAGCTCCAATAGTAATATCCATACCTTTAGGTTTTTCAGAATTACCTTTAGCTCCACTACCAATAAGTTTTCTTAAATCTTTAGCAATGGTAATTCCTAGTTTAGCATTTGCAGCTGCTTTTTCTGAATCTAATCCAGTGGTATTTTCAAAACCTGTTTTAGTTAAAGGAGCTCCAAGAACAACTCTATTACCTTGCATTATAGAAGCTTTATCAGTAAAGTTTATTTTAGCAAGAGTTTCCATAGCATTATTAAACTGCTTAGTACCTTCAGATCCAGCATGGTAAAGAGGAACATTCATACCCATTATACCTGTAATACCAAATTTATTTCCTTTATTATAAACTTGTGGATCAAAGGATATTAATTCTCTACTATTTTGAGCAGTTTCTGAATATACTCTTGAAAGATCATCATAAAGTTTATCTAATGCAGGTTCAGGATTATTTTTAACATCTATTAACTTGTTAACTCTATTTGCATATTCTCGCTCTACATCCAACTTTATATTAGCTTTTCTTGTTCCAACCGCTACGCCAGATGCTCCAGTAGTTGGAGAACTGTCTATGCTTAACCTTTTTTGAACAAGTTTATTAATGTTAATGTTATCTTGCTCTGAAAAATTACCAGGATAACTTTTACCACCTCTCATTCCACCAGGGATTCTTTTATAACTAGGGTCATCTACCTTAAGCTGTTGCCCAGCTATTGTTAACCTTGTTTGTGGACCAAAACCTTTTTCACTAGCTTCCTTAAGCATGCTAGTATTTAAAAGTTTAAAATCTTCACGGCTAACTTTTTCATTACCTTCAGTTCCATATGAGCCACTACGTTGAGTTAAAAAGTTATCAGCAATAGCGTTTTTAAGGTTTTCATTTTGAAATAAATCTAGACCATCTAAAGCGTTACTGCTTTTTAAATTCTTTATAAAAACTTCTCTATTAGAATCATTGACTTCAGCCATTCTATCATTTAGAATCATGTAGTCATTTATTTTAGTATTTGCCAAGTTATTAAAAAGCTGCTGTGTAATGTTTTTACCTTTTAAAGCACTCGCAATACTCATTGTATTATTATAAAGATTTGACATCCTTTTTTCATCTCCATAATAAAGAGATGCTAAACCGCTTTTACTAAATGCTTGTCTGACTGCATCTTCAGAAACTTTTGTACTATTTGGATTAGCCATATAATACATAGCTTTAGCCTGGCCGCTAAGTGGAGAATTTATATCACCTTTATCTAAACGTTTTTGAAAAGTAGGATCAATATCCATAGCTGCTTCTTGAGCTTGTTTGTCAGTAACATCAGACACATCTTCAAATAAACCTGCAAATTGTGAAACATTAAGTTGTCCATCTGCTGCCAGTTTAGCTAGGTATTCTCCCATAGCTATTAAACCAGGTTTAGCATCTTCATTAAAAGATGTAAATCTTGCTTTCGCATTAGCTGCTTCTATATTTGTAATTTCTTCTGAAGTATAACTAGCACCATCTAGTAATTCTGTTTTGGTATAAGTATCATTTAGAGTAAGTTCTCCTGTCATCCAATTTTCAACAACAATACCATTAGCTATAGCTCTTTCTATTCTTGCAGCTTCTCTATCAAGATTATTTTTTAATCTAATTTGTTCCTTTTTAGCTGCATTTTTTGAATTAACTACTGCAAATGGATTTGCTTCATAGTCTACTAACATGTCTGTTCTAGAATATCCATAAGCTGCATCTGCAATATCTTGATTTGCTAACATCATTGCTGTTCCAGCATCAACTTTAGCAGCAAGTGTTTGTAAATTAGGGTCTGGATCAACACCTTGTGATGTTACAACTGTACTAGAAGGTTTATCATCCGCTTGTTTTTTTACTTTTAAAACATGAGCCCACACAGACTTTGCATAAGCTTCACTTTGCTCTAATGAGTTTTTATAATCATTTGTAAATAAATTATCAGATCCATTTTTTATATCCTTATTGACTTCGTCAATTTCTTTTTCTTTTTGTTTAACATTTGAATTAGCCTCCTGAGACATTCTTTTTAAATACTCTTGTATAACAGTATTTTGCTCTTGTAAATATTTTCTTTCGGCACCTACAGCATCTAGATTATCATTAGCCATATATTTTTTAATACTTCTATTTCTGTTAACTACAGACTGTACTTTATATACTTCTTGAAGACCAGGGTTGTTAGCATATTCAGACTTAAATATATTTACAAGAGGTTCATATATTAGATCTCCATTTCTTTGGCGTACCATCCATTGAGGACCTGGCGTAACTATGTCAGCTTTAATATCTAATTTTTTAGCTAAGTCAGTATAAGTTTCTATTGCATTAACATAAGGTGTATACTCAGGAGACCACATTGTTAATGATTCTTGGTCAGATGAATTAACAAACTTATCCTTCATTATATCCATAAACTCAATACCCTCATTCCAATATTTACCAGCTTTCTTTTCATCAACATTATTCTTTAAAGCCATTGCTGCACCCCTATCTTGTTTAAAGTTAGCTGTATATGCCATATCATGCATAAGAGTCTTATCTTCATAAAACGGTCTAAATACTTGAGTTGCTTGTTGTAAGTTTTGTTGTAATGATAGATCAAGACCAGATACTCTTTTTAATTCAAAATCAATATCCTTAATAAGCTTGTCTTTCTTTTCTTGATCACCTGGTCTAAGAACATCTGCATAGAAATATTTACCATAAACATCATTAAGATGCTTCCAGTTAGTATCATACTGCGTTTGCTTTGTTTGCAAAGTATTAGCATAGAAGTTTAAGTCAGGCTGAAAAGGCTGATAGTCTGGTATGAAAGGTTGTACTCCTGGTAAATAAGTTGCCATAATTTCTTTTACTTTATAAAAATATTAAAATCTTATAAGTTTATTAAACATTTAAAATTTAAAAAGGATACACATCTCCTCCATATACATAATAACCAACAGGTCCTCCAATTTTACCTTGCCGTGTATAACTCTGAGGACTTCTTCTTACAGTTGGATATTGAGACATTACATCAGCTGGTGCTGCATTATTACTACTAGATGTATTTACTCTTCGTGAATTAAGATCATTCATAGCATTTTTAGCAGCATCAGCATCGCTCATTCCCTGACTTTTATACTCCTTTAGAAGAGAAGCATAAGTAACACCAGAACTGTTAGGATTAGCACTCTTTGGATTAGGTGTATGCATCATAAACCCTCCTGAAGCTGGATCTACTGCATAATCAGGATACATTTGATTTAATGCCTGTGTCTTAGCTCTATTAGTAATTGCTGTAGTATATAACCCTCTTCTATTTAGCCTAGCTGCCATCTTCTCTTTATTGAAGTTATCATCTGCTAGCATAGTTGAATCATACAAACCTTTATTGATTTGTCTGTTTGCAAGTCTTTCTTTATTAGCTGTATCTGATGCTCTTACTTCTGCAGAATTAGCTAAAGCTAAATTACGTGAGTTATATCTTTGACCAATATTAGCAGCATTTGCAGCAGACTGACCTGCAGCCTGACTCATTCTAGATGACAGACCTTGTGGACCCGCAAATTGAGCCAAGGTATCTGCTGTTTGTCTAAAACGACCCAAGTTATTATCTAGTTCTTTTGTAGGATCATCATATCTTGCCATAGGCGCATCCAAATCTACAGGTGAATCCCACGGTTGTTGCTTTTGTATCATAGAAGCATCACCAACTGCACCAAATGTATTTATAGTATCTTGCAACCACCAGTCTGCTTCTGGACGTTCTACTGTTGTAGTTACTACTTCTTTACACGGTGGGCAGTTACCATCAGCATCTCTTTCTCCTGTAGGAACCATGTTACCATTTTCATCTTCACATGCGCAATCTTTTGTACTTGAATCCTCTGGATCCTCTGGATCCTCAAATTCAAAATCACTAAACGTTGCGTTGGCAGTTTGACCTAAGTCAGTATTACCTTCAATAAAGTCAATTGGTGTAGTTGTTGCCGATCCATATAAACTTGGTTCATCACCTTCACCTAACTCAGATTCTGTAATATATCTTGAAGCAAATGCTTCTTCTGAACCTGCTGCATAATTAGCTTTATCTTGAGCAGTTTTCATAAAACCTAAATAAGCTAATTGCTCTAACCCAGGTTTAGCTGAAGCAAATGAAGCTCTTAAGTCCCCACTACTAGATATACCTCTACTTTCATAAACTGCTTTTAATGCAGTTACACCAGCTGCATCTGTAACCAATTCTCCTGTCTCAGGGTTGGTTATACCTGAAGCTATAATATCCGCATCTGATTTCCAAGATTTAGCATTATTCTTAAATGCCTTTGGACTTATGCCTTTTGCTTTAATTTTTGCAGCTTGATGGTTTTGGTTCATTAAAGCTCCAACCAATTGATCATCTGTAAGCTCACTAAGATCACTGACACCTTGTTCTGCTAATACATTTGCTAAACTTTTACCTCTAAAGTTTCCACTTTTGTATCTTCCTTGCCCATCTTTTACTTCGGCAATAAGAGCAGCTTCTCTAATATTCTTAGCTATTAATGCCTTTGTCTTAGGTTCATTTAAATACTTATCTGTTAAATATTGATTAGCAGCAACAAGTTTTTGCTCATCTGACATAGTAAAAGTACCAGGATTAGCTGGATCTTCTGTTCCATACATATTAGCTAACTCTCCATCTGGATCATATTTATCATCCCAAGCAGCTGTAGCCGCTTTTTGACCTTTGAGCTTCCTACCATCTGCATCAAAAACATCTTTACCTGATTGAGCTGCATTATAAAGTGCTTCGTCATATGCATATTGGTTAAAAGCTCCATTAGCATCTTTAAATTTAGGATCATTTTTGTCAATGACTATCTTACCTTTGTTAGCTAACGGTAATTCAGTTATTCTAACTTTTTGTTTAGCTCCACCATCATAGTATTGCATTGCCCCACCAGTAGCCATAACAAAAGGCATATCATATCCTCCTAACTCCATGTACCCACCTTTAGCCATCATTTGTTCTTGTGGCGGCATCATACCTGGCATTGGTTGACCCAACATCTCTTGAGGTTGTTGCATCTGTGGTGGCATCATTTGCTGTTGTGCCATAGGTTGTTGTGCATCTGTAGGTACCGCAACAGGTCTGCCATCATTCATACCAACAGCTTGTTCAACACCTTGAGGATCTGCTGGCATACCTTCAGGAGATTGATTCTGTTGTGCGTCTTTTTTAAGATTTTCAACCATAGAAACCATTTCTTTTGGAGGCATTACCTCTTCAGGATTTATACCAGCTGCCTGTATATAAGGTTGAGCTACTGCAGGTATACCTTGAGGGAAACCTTTCATAGCTTCTTGAGCTAATGCTAAAGCACCAAGCTTAACCGTATAGTTCTTTAACATTCTTTCAGCTGTTCTTACATCTAACTTATCTGAATCAGGATCCTGTAAGATTTCTCTATATGAATTTAAATCAAAGACTTTTGCTAAGTCAGCAGGTGTATATGATTTCTTGCCACAAGGCTTATTAAACATTTGTAAGATTTCACAATCTTTAACTCTCATTGACTTAGTGTCACTAAATATAAAAGTACCTTCAGGTAAGTTTAATGGTACACCACCTTCTGAGTGTCTTGGGCCTTTAATAGTATTTTGTTCAGGCATTCCGTCTCCATTGATGTCTCCGTAAACAGTTTCACCACCTTCTGCTTCAAGATTAGCTTCTTCTCTTGGTACTCCAGTTATAGAACTAGTAGTAGCATACTGCGACATTGGACTCATTGCATTAGCACCACCCATAGCAGTTGATGGTGTGTCTAAACCATAGTCCACTTGCATACCTTCACGGCCTTTTTGCATTGGAGCATTCTTTATTCTTACTTTATACTTCATATTATAAAAATTCTAATGTACCACCAGCTTCCATAAATGCTTGCATTTCAGGAAGACTCATTTCTACTACTTGACCTCTGTCATATACAGGACCACCCTTTCTTGCCATTCCACCAGATGTTGGACCTTCATTATTTGTACTTCCTTCAAAGCCTTGTTCATTTAATCTAAAGTCACCATAGATATTAAAGTCTCCTCTATCTTGATTTCTTACAGCTGTATATCTATTTAAAGGATTTGTGGCATCTTCAATAGTCTGAGCTTCACGTCTTTCTTCTCCAATGTTTTCAAGACCACCTACTACTCTATTAGTTGTTGCATTTAAAGGATTTAAAAATGCTTCTCCATCCATAATGCCAAGCTTATCTTTGTTTTCAATGCCAATAAGTTTTCTTTTTTCATCATCACCACCATCTGTTCGTTCTCCTGTCTCTACTCTTTCTCCCATAAAGTCAAAAGATTCTACACCAGGTTCAGTAACTCTAGCATTATTAACATATCTAGAATTCATAGCCATATCACCTCTAGGGTTATTTGCCATCTCTTGCAAGTTGTTTAAACCTTGCTGTTGAGTTTGGTTTTGATTCTGTACTGCTGTTAATGTAGAAGACATAAGTGAAGGATCAAATCCACCTAAAGTAAATTTAGTTAATCCTTTACGTCTTCTTTGCATTAATTCCAAAGCCTTTGCACTATTTGCACTCATTGCATTTTCTCTTTGTATATTATATTGCAAAGAGGACTCATAAGGAATAGCATCTACATCAATAAATTCATCTGGAAATTGCTCTTTTAAATTAAGTACATCATCTTCAGTAACACTCCCCTGCATTGTGTTTGATTCAACTAAACTATAATTTGGATCATATAAATTTGGCATAGGATTATCCATCATACTTTCTGAGATAGGTGCTTGACCAGCATTACTTGCAGGATCATTCATAATGCTTTCTAATTCTGCATCTGTAGTTGCATTAATGTCAGCTTGATCTATGCCCTCTGGATCAAATTCTGAACCGTCTGCATCAAATCTTTGATTTCTAGCTCTTCTCTCACCTCTTCTTATTGCTCCCCTAGAACCTATTCTATCAAACTTGGAAAGATCAGTTCTACTGTCACCTCTTTCATCATCATCATCATCACGGTTTAAAACTGTATTTAGTGCATCTGCAATTGGACCTTTGCCTTTAAGCATTCTTTTCATAGACCTGTTACCTTGTCTAGCTCGCTTATTGATGTCTTTTCTTCTTAAGATTTCTGGATCAAAATCTTCATCAGGCATTTCATAGTAATCAATATATTTTTTACCACCAAATAAAGTTTTACCATATACATCTCTAGCTACAGGTTTACCTAGCCTTGGATCTACATAATACTTTGGTCTATAACCAAGTGCTGCATTTGCTGGAAATAAAGCATTAAATAAACCTCTTCTTCCAGGAGTTGTAGTATATTCATATCTTCTATCATATACCTTTTCTCCTAACTCATATCCAGGATCTGTTTCAGGATCTACTTCGGGTTCAGGATTTTCAGCATCAGGAATAGGATTATTTAATAAGAAAGAATACATACGATTACCCTTCTTAGGATTATTTTTAATCTCTTCTTTTTTTGCTTCTAAACCTTTATTAGCATATTGCATACCGCCATATTGTTGTTTAGGAGGGTAGTATCTATCTAGTGCAGCAGGTATATCACTTGCATCATTTTCACCTTCTAGAGCTGCATCTAATCCTTGAAGCTTTGCCATTACTCTAGGATCTTTTTCTGAATAAAGTTTATTTAAGTATGCTCTGGAATATTCTTTATTCATATCTACACCATCCATATCAGTATAATCTAAAAGAGGTAAACCTTTATAGAATCCTCTATTTGGAGTTACTTCAAAACCTTCTATTTCATTAGCGCCCATGTAGTTTCGGATAAGATCTCTATCACGTTCTGTAACTAACTTTCTACTAATTTTAGATGGGTCGTCCCCATAGTTCCCCATTTGCTGATTATACATATCAGATTCTGATTCTACATAATCTCTTACATCAGCAGAACAACATTCTGGACTATATGAACCATCCTCACATTGGCAATAATCATCATCAACCATCATACCCTCTCTAGCCATAGGTTGCATAGGCTGTTGTTGTTGATTGCCTGACATAAGCATCTCTTGTAGTTTAGGGTCTCCCGACTCTTCTACAAGCTTATACATTTCTTTAGCTACAGATTCTTTTGCTTTACCTTGTACAGCACTTACAAAACCTTTAGTAGCTTTTTCTACATCTTTTTCTAAAGTATCTTTTTTAGGTGCAGAACTTAAAGGAGTTTCTTTAGGACCGCCCTCTTCAAATCTTTTAAGGACATTCTTCATGAACTTTTTTCTTGAAACCTTACCACCTTTACTCATGTTATACGGGCTAGGTCCTGTGGCCATAACAATTTCTTGATTTGGAAAGTATGGTAATGAAGGTTCTTTAGCTTCCATTTCCCCACCTTCTTGCATATATGGGTTTTCTCTGTTGAGAAGTTCATCAGATTCCTCATCATCTGCCATAGCAGCGTCCATAGACTGTTGACCGTATTGATCCATCTTAGCTGCGTTCATTCTACTTTCCTCAGACTCTTGCTGCATGGGAGCCTGCTGACTCATTCCTGCTAAATCTGTAGGTACTTCAGACTCTTCATCATATGATTCTCCAATATTATCCATATAGTTTTGAACAGCTTGGATTGTATTTTGAATAAATTCGTATGGATAACCTTGAGAAGTTAACTGAAGTTCTACATCTGTAGAAGTCATACCGTTTTTAAAAAGCCCATACACAGAAGACATGAAAGCTTGCATTTGCTGTTGATCTGTAGCAGTTGTACCACCCGCTTGCATATTCTGCATACCTTCTTTAGACTGTTGAACAGAACCGCCCATTAAATTAGGTTTACTTATTCTATACTTTTTCTTTGCCATAATTTAATTACTTATGTATAATATACTAATTTTTAGTTTACTTTTTAAACATTATATGTTTAGTCAATCTCTTCTACTATATAGCCACCAGCTTTATATTTTTCTACTTCTTCAGGTGTTAATTCAACTTCTATAGATTTATCCATTGGTTTTCTTTGACCACTTCTTTCTAATTGTCTAGTACCAATCTTACCATCCATATCTCCATCAATATAATCTAGCATATCTTGCACCCAATAAGGCGATGTTGTCAAACCTGCTGTAAGTAATCCAGCTATTGTCAATTCCACCCAAGGTTTTAACGTATACTTAAATTTCTTTCTTCCCTGATCTTGTTTTTTAGCTTGTTCATACATTCGCTCTATTTTCTCATTCTGACTTTCCATCTTATTAGCAAGTTTAATCACCTCAGCGTATGCCTCTTTTACTTTCTTTACAGAATCAGATGCCTTTAAACGTGCTACTTTATTTACAGATTTAATAAATTCAGTATTTGTTTTTTCTCGCGCATTTAACATTACTCTACGTGCATCTTCAAGTTCTTTTTGATTGAAGTCAAAAAGATTTCTTATCTTATAAAAATCTTGTTTTGTCTTAACAGCAAAAGTTTTAGTCTTTCCTTTTTTTAATGCCCTTTTTCTATCCCATAAACTTTTCATTGACTCAATATCTTCTATAAAGCTAAAACCAATAGAGCGACCTAGAGTTTCCCATTGATTAGTACCACCCGCATATCTTACATTTCCAAACACTTGACCACCGCCTGCTCCATCTGTTTCTCTTGATCTTATAAAAGGTGTATTCAATGCTTCGCCAATTTCTGTATACCACTCAACCCATTCTTCCTCTCGTTTCTGACTTGAGGTAAATTGAAACATTGATCTTTCCATTAGATCACCTAAAGTTTCATATTTTTTACTTACACTATCAACCCCGTATTTTTTGTTTATAGCATCTATTTTATCTTTGAGATTTCCAGGAATTCTAGTTTCATACATAGTTCTTGACTCAATAGTTTTTACTAAAGCTTGAGGTGACGTAATACCAGACTCTGGAAACTTATATTGTGCAAAACCAGTAAT
>Ga0209634_1001245_pt1 | contig 18871 bp, 14 predicted proteins | sample LinPmetageLP40_FD_184043 | JGI IMG/M metagenome (GOLD analysis project Ga0209634, IMG submission 184043) | Marine viral communities from the Pacific Ocean - LP-40 (SPAdes) (version 2) | ecosystem: Environmental > Aquatic > Marine > Oceanic | place: Pacific Ocean | collected 2010-08-26 | reverse complement strand
TGGCGCAAGTTTCTGGATTATTCGGTGATACTTCACTTAATAGATCATGCCGCTGAAATCCTTTCACAGCATTCGCTGGAATCGAGTCCCATTTGTCCTGATGCCACCCGCGCCCTAGTATCCATTCTCCAGGTTCCGCCTTATCGACTGCCTCTTTTACTTTTTCTACCATCTCCTCATAGCTCTTGACCTTCATCAAATCAAGGTTCAGCTCGCTATATCCTAGCCCCATCAAGTGTCCATGAGATTCTATTAGTCCAGGAATCATCGTTTGCCCTTTTAGATCAATAATGGTAGTCTCCTCTCCTTTCCAGTCCATGGCTTCTTCCGTATTGCCAACAAAGGAAATGCGGTCATCGATCACCACCACTGCTTCAGCAGACTCTCCTTCAGCAACTGTATAGATTGCACCATTGTGGATAATCATATCGGCTGTTGGATGATTCGTACATGAAGTAATTAAGAAAATGCTTAGTAAACAGGATAAGAAGATGTAGTTTTTCATAGTTTCGATATGGACTTTGAGTGAATAATCAACAATATAATGACTTGTTGAGAATTTACGCATACCATGCTTTATCAATTTGCTTGAACCTAGTGTCAAGTCAAGCGTACTATATCGGGTCAGTCATTCCGAACTTGTTTCGGAATCTACTAATTAATGAGATACTGAAATGAATTCAGCATGACATTCGGAAGTTTGAAGCTTGACTTGACATTAGTTTACAGCTGAAGAATCTTGTTCGATTTTTGAGACTCTTCGGACTGTGTTCTACCATTGACAGATTGGTGTCCACTGCTCTACACTGGTTTTTTAAACTCTGGATTAGAACAAATTTCTCAACGGTGCTTGCGGTCTTCACTACGAAGTCAATTCGGAGCGTAACGTAGAAATCCTTACCTCAACAAGAGGCTCCTGTTTCTTTCACAATGGTAAAGATTCCTGACGGAATGACTTATAAGGTGGGTCTCACCACTATGCAAGTCATTCCGTAGAGCAACGAAGGAATCTTTACCTCAACAATATTCGAGTCTTTTTTATGGTTAAAATCCCTATGCGCGATGACTTATAGGTGTGTAATGATAAACATACTGTCATTCCCTACGCTGGTTTTTCTAAACTCCAGTCTCCGAGTGACGATCACCCCTCCAACAACTGCTTATACTGATCATACCGACTCAGAATAAGCCGTACATAATTGATAGGCTCTTCTCCTCGGCAGTAGCCAGACTTGACCACTTTGTCTTTGAAGTACTTTGGCTTTGATTTATTAAGCAAATAGACCGCTACATTGCCCTCCCAGATCAGTGGATCAGCACCATATTTCTTCGCAAGGTTACGGGCGTCCTCTACATGTCCGAGCCCGACATTGTAGGAAGCCAACACGAATTTAATTCGCTCATGCTTGTCTGTGATCGTTTTTGCCCAAAGCTTATCTAGATGCTGAAGAAACTTAACGCCAGCTTTAATGCTCTGCGCGGGATTGTTTAAGTTATTTGCTCCGAATCTTTTCCCGGTTTCTGGGATAAGCTGCATCAGCCCTACTGCCCCCGCCCATGATTTGGCATTGGGATCGAATGCCGATTCTTGATAGGCTTGTGCTGCGAGCAATCGCCAGTCCCATCCCAATGAGTCCGCGCCTACTTTGAGCAGATCATCAAATTTGGAAAGCTGACCACCACTTACGGATGAAAAATCACTTTTTAACCTTGTAAGAGAAGCTCTCGGACTTTTGAAGTACTTGCGATAAATGACATTGTAAGTGGGTGTCTTTTTCAGTTGTCCTTGCCACTCATTGATATAAGTTAGTAGATCAGGTGCATTTTTCCTGACCGCCCAAGCGATTTGCTGCGGAAAACTAATGGGTGTTTTGATATCTATATTCGGGTAGTACGAGGCATTGACCAATGCGATGTCTTCGTCAGCCACTGTATATTTGATGACCCCATCAGCTACTTTCTTGATCATAAGCTCCGTCTCTACATCTTTTTCATCTTCGATCACGAGTATGTCTCCTCCGATTTCCTCGGATAGGTTGTGAAGTCGATCTGCATAAGAGCTACTATTCCGCACATGAATTTCTTTACCAATCAGCGCTACTTGATTTCTTATCAAAGTTGCTTCAATTTCATGCAGCTTCATATTGCGCCAGTTCGTAGGCTTACGCTGTACCAATATTTGTCTCGTTGTATAATGACTATTCGTAAATGCTACTCTCTTCTTCCGTTCTTTAGTGACTGTGAGTGTGAAAGCAATGATGTCCCCTTCCCCATTATTGAGTTTTTCAAAAGCCTGATCGATACTGGGTGTGAGGATGATTTCGAGTGCTACCCCCATCTCCTTGGCGAGTAATGACAGCAGCTCATATTCGTAGCCCATCAATTGACCTTTGTAGATGAAATAGCTTGTGGAGCTGTTATCAACCAGCGCTTTGAGTGTTCCACGAGATTTGATTTTATCTAAATCAAGACTCACACTATTTATCTGGACATCTGGACTTTGATCATCCTTGCTCTCGACTCTGGATTTGAAGCACCCCGAAAGCATCAGCAGTGCCATTATGCAAAGAAGTGATGGAAACGATACTTTAGGCGGATTGGTCATCGGAAGTATATTCATTTACCAAAATAATAAATTCCAAGGCAAATACATAAACAAAGGTGATTGGTTATATTCGCAACAAACGAGACATAATGAATAAAACGACCCCACCAGTAGCTATCAAGAAACCCAAGGAATTGACTATTCACAACCATACGAGAGTCGATGACTATTTTTGGATGAGACTGTCTGATGAGCAAAAGAATGCAGAAAATCCAGACGAACATACCCAGGAAGTGCTTGATTATTTGCAAGCAGAGAATCAATACACCAAAGAGGTGCTGAAGCATACTGATAAACTTCAGGAAAAGCTATACGAAGAGATCGTTGGTAGAATAAAGAAGCAAGACGAGTCTGTTCCTTATAAATCCAATGGGTATTGGTATTATACCAGATACGAGAAGGGGCATGAATACACCATTTACTGCCGTAAGAAGGGAACAATGGAGGCTGAGGAAGAAGTGATGCTCGATGCCAATCAACTCGCAGAAGGTCATGAGTATTTCCAACTATCTGGGATGAGCATAAGCAATGACAATAAGATGCTAGCTTATGGAGTCGATACGGTGAGTAGAAGACAATACACGGTGTATTTTAAAAATCTCGAGACAGGCGATCTACTCGAAACTACCATCCCCAATACGACAGGTGGGTGCACCTGGGCCAACGACAACAAAACGGTATTTTATACCAAAAAGGATGAAGCGACTCTACGATCTGACAAAATTTACAAACACAAGGTTGGAGTTCACACGGCTAAAGATACGTTGGTTTACCATGAGAAGGATGATACGTACTATACGGGCATTTATAAAACCAAGTCTAAGAAATACTTGATCATTTGGTCAGGCAGTACGCTTACCAATCACTACCAAGTATTAGAAGCAGACAATCCCGATGGTGCTTTTCGTAATTTTTACGAGCGGGAAGATAACCTTGAATATTCCATTGCTCATTTTGAAGACAAGTTCTATGTTGTCACAAATTGGGAAGCCAAAAATTTCAGGTTGATGGAAACACCTGAAAATGCAACTGGCAAGGAAAATTGGAAAGAAGTCATCGCGCATAGAGAGGATGTGTTTTTAGAAGGGATTGAGTTATTTAAAAATCACTTGGTGGTAGAAGAGCGAAAAATGGGGTTAACCGAACTTCGAATTATCAACCAGCAAAGTAAAGAAGAACATTATTTAGATTTTGGTGAGGCAGCATACACCGCATACACCTCTGTCAATCCAGAGTTTGACAGTGAAGTTTTGAGATTTGGATACACATCTATGGCTACGCCCAATTCTTCCTTTGACTATGACATGAATACCCAGGAGAAAACCTTGCTCAAGCAACAAGAAATCGTGGGAGGGTACAATGCGGATGAATATCAGATAGAGCGACTCTACGTCTCGGCCAGGGATGGTGCTAAAGTTCCCATGTCGATGGTTTATAAAAAAGGGTTGAAGAAAAATGGTAAAGCCCCCTTATTGCTATACGGATACGGCTCTTATGGTGCTACGATTGATCCTTATTTCAGTTCTGTGAGACTGAGTCTGCTAGATCGCGGATTTGTCTATGTGATCGCGCATATCAGGGGAGGGCAGACGATGGGCAGGCAGTGGTATGAAGATGGGAAAATGTTCAATAAGATAAATACCTTCAACGATTTCATAGACTGTGGGGAATATCTGGTAGCGGAAAAATACACCGCACGAGAAAATATGTATGCCATGGGCGGAAGTGCAGGAGGACTTTTGATGGGCGCAGTGATCAACATGGCACCAAACTTATTTCACGGAATTGTGGCAGCAGTTCCATTTGTTGATGTAGTGAGTACGATGTTGGATGACACCATTCCACTTACCACTGGCGAGTATGACGAATGGGGGAATCCCAACAACAAAGCATCCTATGAATACATGTTGTCCTATTCTCCATATGACAATGTAGTGGCACAAGACTATCCGCATATGTTGATTACCACAGGGCTTCATGATTCTCAGGTACAATATTGGGAGCCAGCCAAGTGGATAGCAAAACTCAGAGACCTCAAGACAGATGACAATACGCTCTTGATGGATACCAATATGGAGGCTGGACATGGAGGAGCTTCGGGTAGATTCAAGCAATATCGCGAGACTGCTCTGGAGTATGCATTTTTATTGGACTTAACAGGAATTAAGAAATAATGAACAAAGAATTCTTCGAAAATAACGTCACAAAATTTCAGCAAGAGGATAGTAGACTCTCTGGACTATTCAATCGCATATCCACCATTCGGATAGGCGCATTTGTTATCGCATTGATCTTAGCGGTCTATTTTGCTGATGTTCCCAATGCAAAAGCATTGGGTCTTGTGGTGTTGATATTCTTGATCAGCTTTGTGATACTTGTCAAATGGCACAATCGGGTCAAATACAAAAGGAATCATGTCAGGTTTCTTAAGCAGATCAATGAGGAGGAGATCGCTCGATTGAAAGGAGACCTATCGGCTTTTGACGGGGGAGAGGAGTTCAATTCTGGTGATCATCCCTACGCTGGAGATCTGGATATTTTTGGAAGAAGCTCTCTCTTTCAATTGCTCAACAGAACGACCACGACTATTGGGCGCACGAAGCTTGCTGGATGGCTACTCGAACCAGCAGCTAATGAGACCATACTGAAAAGACAAGCCGCTATTTCAGAACTCAAGAACGAACAGGAATTTTGTCAAAATTTTCAGGCAAAAGGATTACACTTCCAAGACAAGAAGGTGAAGTTTGAGCCACTTGTAGAGTGGCTCAATGATCCAATTGTCATTCGATCCAATAAGTGGTTGATGATGGTGAGCTATGTACTTCCACTTGTTTCATTGATTCTACTTATTGGCATTTCCTTGTTCGACATCCCGTTTGGCTATTTACTGATAGTCGTAGTCATCAATGGCATTATACTCAAGAGCGTTTTTAAATACGCAATGAAGATTACTGAGCAAACGAGTCAAGGAGTCTCTACGCTCGCAGGTATAGCCCAATTGACAAAAGAAGTGGAGCAAGCTACCTTTTCTTCTCCATTGCTGGTAGCAATAAAAAGTGATTTCTCTAAACATGGAGTGCCTGTTTCTAAAAGAGTCGAGGCGCTCGTAAAAATTCTTGACTTTTTGAATGCCCGAGCCAATATGTTGTACATGGGCTTTAATGTATTATTTCTATTAGACATCCATCTTATTTCACAAGCCGAAAAGTGGAAGATCAATAATCAGCATGATGTGAAAAGTTGGTTTGATCGAATTAGTGAGTTTGAAGTTTTATGCAGCCTTTCCCGTTATTTCTATGCCAATACTGAATACACCATGCCCAATATTCTTGAAGAGCCATACAAATTCAGCACCACCGCGATGAGTCATCCATTGATCAGATCAGGCGAGCGGGTAGCGAATGATTTTGAAGCAGAGCATAAAGGTAGTGTGATGATTGTGACAGGGTCCAATATGTCTGGAAAGAGCACATTTTTGAGGACGGTTGGTGTCAACATCGTATTGGCACTTACGGGAGCACCAGTATGTGCAGAATCGATGTCCTTATCCAGAATGCTGGTATTCACAAGCATGCGGACACAGGACAATTTGGAAGAACATATTTCTTCCTTTTATGCAGAGCTGAAGCGTATCAAACAACTACTGAACCTACTAGAGAAGGATGAATTACCAGTATTATTCATGCTAGATGAAATATTGAAGGGGACCAATTCGCTTGATCGACACAAAGGTGCATTGGCCATATTGAAGCAGCTGCACAAGACAAATTCATTTGGATTTATTTCTACCCACGACCTCGATCTTGGCGAGGAAGCCAAGAAACTTCAGTACTGTGAGAATTATAGTTTCAATAGTGAAATTGTCAAGGACAAAATCTTATTTGACTATAAAATCGACAAGCGCATCTGTCACAGCTTCAATGCTTCCGCTTTGATGAAAAATATCGGAATAGAAATGGATTGATCGCTTTATTTATTCTGAAATTCCTTACATTGTAAGTTATCAACCAAACCAATTGACTATGCCCTTTTCTGAAAATTATCACAATGGATTGTTATATCTCGCCCACCTTGTTATCAGTGCTGATGGTATTATTGATGAAAATGAATTACAGGCATTGCAGACAATCAAGGAGAGAGAAGGTGTTTCGGATGAAGTGTTTGCTGCTTACAAACAAGACGTCCAGACCATGAAGGAACGGGATATCTATCAAAAAGCAATAGATTTGATCTCTACATGTGAAGATGCTGAGAAGTTGAGGGCGTTTTGCTGGTTATATAAAATTTCTGAAGTTGATGGCAGTGTTCATGTCAAAGAGGTGCGTTTTTTACTCTACTCCGTGAAGCGTGCTGATGTGGAATTTGATGAGGTAGTGGCAGCAGCAAAAGATTTTCAAGCAATACTGTAAAGCCTATTGCTCTCCATAGCTAATGTAAATAGACTAACTGATAAGCTTGAGTAGCACATCCATTTCGTTCCACGGAAGTAACGTACACATCTTCAACTTCAATTTCTTATTTCCAGTGTAAATCAAATAAGAATTATCACCTGATCCATCTGAAATCTTGTTCCAATAGTCTAAGTTCTTAATGAACTCCTGCCGATATGTTGCACTCGACTTTATTTCCACACTGAGGGGATTCTCCAATTTTTCGACAATACAATCCACCTCGTTGCCATGATTATTCCTCCAAAAAAAGAGGTTGTTGGTTTTGCCTTGGTTGTATCTGAATTTTAGTAATTCGTTTAAGACTAAGTTCTCAAACAGCTCTCCTTTTTGGTAGTGAGTTGAGAGTTGAGGTTCATTTTCTATTCCAAGAAGCGAGCAAGCCAAGCCTGTATCATAAAAGTACAGCTTCGGCATCTTCACCATTCGTTTGTTGTAGTTTTTGTGATAGGGCTTCAGTGTATAGACAATGTAACTAGACTCCAAAATTCCGAGCCATGATTTCGCAGTTTTCACGGTGATCCCTACTACTGTTGCCATGGAGTTAAGATTGACTAGCTGCCCTACTCTGCCTGCACAAAGGCGTGTAAAAGTCATGAATGCATTCAAGTCTGAGATGTTTTTTATCTGTCTCACATCTCTTTCTATATAGGTTTGAATATAATTGGGATAGAAATCAGTCGGATGTATATCCTGATCATATATTCTGGGATAGCCTCCGTAGAATATCATTTTCTCATAGCTACTGTGTGCCAATTTTGCTTTCTTTAGTTCTTGAAAAGAAAACGGAAGCAGTCTTAATATCCCCGTTCTACCTGCTAGTGTCTGGCTGATGTTCTCAAGTAGCTGAAAGTTTTGTGACCCAGACAAAATGAATTTTATATTCGGATTATTATCAGAGAAGGTCTGTATGTATGAAAAAAGCTCGGGCATTTTCTGAACTTCATCCAGTATGACTCCCTTCTTGATATTTTCTAAAAACCCCTTTGTATCCGAATCTATTAACCGCCTATCATCTGGGTTTTCTAATGAGTAGTAATCATACATTTTAAAAGTCATCTGAATCAATGTCGTCTTACCTGACTGTCTTGGACCAGTGATTGTAAGAATTGGAAATTTCTCAAGGAGAGACTTGGCTTTTTTTATTAGTTGTCTTGGTATCATAATCATAAATGTACAATATTGGATTGCAATTCCAATATTGTACAATATATTTTTTGTTATATTCCACGTTTAACAAAAAGGTATCAAATGATATGTTCATCAAGTAGAGATAATATTTGACTTTGTTTCAAGAAAAAAGGCGCTGTGTCGATTTTAGGTGATTAAGCCTAAAATGAATATTTTTGTCTCACACAAGATTCAATGACAAATACCCCATCATGAAAGATATTCTTCCATTACTTTGCGTATTGGTGCTGGCGGTAGCTTGCGATCAACAGAACAGCGACTACCATACGATTTCAGCCAATAACAGATTCACTGATGAAGTGTATCAGCAAATCGCTGAATTTCAAGATAGAAGAGATACGGACAGCCTTGTTAAATTTTTTGATCATGAAAAACCTCAATATAGAGAAGCAGCGGCATTGGCATGTGCTTCCGTTCAAGATAGTGAGACCGTTGGTTACCTTAATAGGCTTTTGAAGGATGTTGATACAGATGTTCGCATTGCGGCCATTTACGCCTTGGGGCAAATAGGAACGGATAGTGCGCAGAATAGCTTGTTGTATAGTCTGCACATCGAGGATACAATAGTTGTTCGTAAAGAGGTTTTGACTGCGCTAGGCAAGTGCATTACTGAAGAGAATTATGATGCGCTCCTTACTTTTGAGGCAACGGACTCAATGGAAATGGAAGGGCTAGCTTGGGGGCTTTATCGTGCCGCCATTCGCGGGGTGATCAGGCCCGAAGCGATATCAGTAGCAGTCAGATTTTTGCACCCAAGTCATACATTTCAGACTCGGTTTGGTGCAGCACATTTGCTTGCTCGAACCAGAAATGCGGATATATCATTGCATTTGGATACTATTATTGGATCCGCGATGTACGATAAGTCTGCATTTGTAAGAATGGCAAGCGCCAGTGCACTCAAGCACAGCCAAGATCCAAAGGTAGCTACCGCACTTACCAAACGAATCATAAAAGATCGAGATTATAGAGTGAGAATTAATGCCATAAGGGCTATGAGGAGTTTGGATAGCACGAGCACAGAGCCGGTATTGATGAACAGTCTGTTGGATGAAAATACGCAAGTGGCTGTAGCGGCAGCGCAGGTACTGTCTCCTAATCTATCTAAGCTTCACAGTCAAAACATAGAAGGACTGCCGCTGACTACTTTACATTGGAGAGTTCGCGCAATTTTATTGGGCGGCATGCTGACCGCTGATAATCTCAACACATCTCTCATTGATAAGATCATGCAATGCTATGACACCACTACGAACGCTTATGAAAAGGCAGCACTATTGACGGCATTGGGCTATAGTCCACGGGCATATGAACGCGTAGTGACCGAGACATTCAGTACACAACAAAAGGTGATCAGCACTGGAGGAATGAGGTCATTGGCCGCTATGAGAGGACTTTCGGATTTCCCTGATGAACTCAAACCAGCATTTGCTGATATGCTCAAAGAGGCTTGCCTAACAGGTGACCTTGCAATGATTGGGACAGCCGCAAATACTTTGATAAATCCGGACTATGGTTATAAAGAAGTCTATGACAGCATCGATTTTTTGTATGAGGCCAAAAGCAAATTGACCTTGCCAAAGGACAATGAAGGTATGCAAAGCATACAAGCAGCAATTGATTATTTTGAAGAAAATGCTTCTCCAGAAGTGGTTGCCAATTTGTACAATCACCCAATTGATTGGGATTTGGTATCATCAATTGATAGCCAACAAAAGATCAATATAATCACTTCAAAAGGCACAATTGAAATAGAGATGTTTGTAAATGATGCGCCTGGATCGGTCGCCAATTTTGTGCAGCTGGCCAAAGACAAGTATTTTGATGGAAAGAATTTCCATAGAGTTGTTCCTAATTTCGTAGCACAAGGTGGTTGCAATCGCGGTGATGGCTGGGGTGGAGAAGATTACTCTATTAGATCAGAATTTGCGCCACTACACTATAAAGAAGGGTACATAGGAATGGCATCTGCTGGGAAAGATACCGAAGGAACTCAATGGTTTATAACACATTCGCCTACTCCACACTTAGATGGGAAATACACCATTTTCGCACGTGTGACCGATGGAATGGAGATTGTCCATCAACTAGGAATGGGAGATGTGATCAAGCAGGTATCACTTCAAAATGTTGCCGAATAATATTTTTGATCCACTGGTTTTATATCTTTGTCTAAAGATAATAATGAAGCATGACAACTAACTTTGATCAGCAACTAAAGCTCGGTGTACTAGGCGGAGGACAACTTGGGCGTATGTTACTCCAGTCAGCAATAGACTTCAATTTAGAGGTCAATATCATCGATCCTGATCCCAATGCGCCATGCAAACACCTAGTAAAGAATTTCAGCGTTGGAGATCTCAAAGATTACGACACAGTATATGCTTTTGGGCAATCATGTGATGTAATCACCATTGAGATAGAACATGTAAATACCGATGCCCTGAAAAAATTGCAATCAGAAGGGAAGAAAGTCTATCCACAGCCAGGGGTAATCGAATTGATACAGGACAAACGAATTCAAAAGCAGTTTTACCTTGATCAGAATATCCCAACATCTGAATTTATTCTTACAGATAATAAAGAAGATGTTTTGAAGCAGCGAGATTTTCTGCCTGCGGTCAACAAGCTTGGGAAAGAAGGATATGACGGTAGAGGTGTTCAAATGCTTCGCAATGAAGCTGATCTTGAAAAAGCATTTGATGCACCAGGTCTATTAGAGAAATTAATTGACTTTGATCGAGAAATCTCCGTGATCGTAGCAAGGAATGAATCTGGTGAGGTCGTGACCTACCCTGTGGTCGAATTGGTATTTCACCCTGAACACAACCTCGTAGAGTATTTATTTTCTCCTTCCTCTATTGCTGCTCATATAAAACATAAGGCAACGCAAATTGCCATTGATGTCATCAAAAAACTAGACATGGTAGGGTTACTTGCTGTAGAAATGTTTGTTACCAGTGAAGGAGAGGTTTTGGTCAATGAAGTGGCTCCAAGAACACATAACAGTGGACACCAAACAATAGAAGGAAATATCACCTCACAGTTTGAACAGCATTTAAGAGCGATTTTGAATTGGAAACTTGGAGATACTGCGGCTATCTTGCCTTCGGCCATGGTCAATATACTGGGAGAGGCAGGTTATACTGGGGATGCCCAATATCAAGGGATGGATGAACTGCTGGCGATGAAGGGAGTACATGTCCATTTGTACGGCAAGAAGCAAACCAAGCCGTTTAGAAAAATGGGCCATGTGACGATTGTAAATGCTGACATGAATCAATTAAAAATAAGTGTGCAACAAGTAAAAGAAACCTTAAAAGTAATCTCATGAGCAAACCAACAGTAGGAATCATAATGGGTAGCCAGTCCGACTTGAAGATCATGTCGCAAGCGGCAGAAGTCCTTACAGAACTTGGTGTTGCATTTGAGTTGACGATAGTATCTGCACATCGCACACCGCATCGCATGGTCGCGTATGCAGAAGAAGCGAGGGCGAAAGGACTCAAGGTCATCATCGCAGGTGCAGGAGGCGCTGCACATTTGCCGGGCATGGTAGCCTCTCTTACCACACTTCCTGTAATAGGCGTTCCTGTCAAGTCTGGCAATTCTATAGATGGTTGGGATTCTGTGCTCTCTATTTTGCAAATGCCTGGTGGTGTTCCTGTAGCAACAGTTGCTTTAGATGGCGCTAAAAACGCAGGAATATTGGCTGCTCAGATTATTGGCACGAGCAATGACCAAGTAAGTCAGGCACTTATTGCATACAAAGCAACTATGAGAGAAAAAGTAGAAGAATCTATCAAACGGCTAGAGAAATGAGTTTGGTCAACTCGCTGAAATAATAGGGTCTTCATCATTACATTTGGCTACTTCATAGCTAAATGTTTCATGGTTTTGAAATATTTAGCTACCTTATGTGTTTAAAAAGTCATTTTATTGCTATGAACCCAGGTCAGAAAGGTTGGCTTAAAGAATATCTGGATTTTAGAAGGGATGAATTTGTTAATGACAACAACAGTGCTGACATTAAAAAAGGAAGACACCCTGACGAATCTTTATATAGTGTAGTCCAGCCCACTGGTCTTATGTATGGTCAACCCATTACCAGACATGAAGAGCAGAAAGATGCTGAATTTTGGAATCACAAAGACAGGCTTAAAGTTCTGTTAGCTGAGAGTTTTATCAATAGCGCATTGCTGTTTCAAGACGAAGAAATAAAGAACGCTGAGGAATTTTCAGAAATGATTTTGGAAACAACTTCAGGAATCGGGAAATTTTATAACAATATATATCCAGAACTAGCCACCCCAACCAAGACCTTTTTTGGAAAAAAAAAATCACCGCTAGAAGTGGCGGAAAAAATTCTTGATAAACGAATCAACCAGAATACTTCTCAAGAAGAAAGCTTTTGGGGCAATTTCTTCCAGAACAGCTTATTGTTTTTGGATATTTTTTTCTTTGGGCAATGGGTACATACCAACTCCGAACAAATGGTAACGGAGTTTTTCAAACAAGAAAAAGAGGAACTCAGATTCTGCGTGGTCAAGGTACTTTCGGCTGCAGCACATGCCAATGGCATTATTGAAAAAGAAGAGAGAAAGCTATTTGAGCATTTTATCAACTCCTCTGGTTTGGAACATACTAAGAAAAAGGAAGCATATGCCTTTTTAGAGAATGGTGTTGATATGGATGAAATAGTGCTTCCATCTGCTAATTCATGGATTCTGAAGAAATATTTTTTCGAATTGGCAATCCTTACTGTGTGGTCTGATAAGCGAGTAGAAGACATTGAAATGGAATTTTTGGAAAGGTTCAGAGACAAGCTCAATCTGTCGGAGGATGATTTTGAAAATAGCATGGTAGCCATTGAAGGTTTTGTATTACAGCATTGGGAAGAGTTGGATTCCCTACAAGGCAAGAAGGATTACAATACGGTAAGTGAGCAGTTTATAAGTCGAATGTCAAAAATTGCGAAAAAAAATCACAGCCGAATCTCCCAGCAAATCAATGACAACAAAGAACTTACAGAACTACTTAACAAGCTCAACCATGAAGGTTTGGAGATTGCGGAACGAGACCAGCTGAAGAAAAAACTGATTGCAATGCTGAATAGCATTCCTTCCTTTGTTATTATCTCATTGCCTAGTAAGTTTTTAACACTTCCAGTTTTGCTCAAAATCTTACCAGAAGATTTGGCATAATAATTCAGTTCCTGATTGTGCGAAATTAATCACAGAATACTTTTTTAGATTCCCACCTACGTGGGAATGACGTTCTAACTTAATTAGAGTCTGTCCATAAAGTCCGCTATCTTCGTTATGCTTGTCAAAAAAATACTCGATTACACCAGTAAACTCCGCTTTTTTTGACTTCACAAACCTTGATAGCGAACTTTATGAATCAGACTCCGACTTTATAGACAGGCTCTAATTAAATGCGTCATTCCTGAGGAGGCCTTGCTTCGCCATAGCTTCGCGAAGGCAAGCAGGAATCTGAATTGTCAAAAAATGGTAAATATGAGTCCACTCCGAAAAGTCTAGTTTCGGTTCGTGAGGACACGAACCGAGGCAAAAATTAGCGAATACGCTTGTTTTGGAGTGGTTAAAAAAGTCAAAAATGTGAATTTTGACTTTTCGGAGTGGACTCAAATATGACAAATTCGGATATTCAAATTCAGTTCGAGAATTAATCGATTCCCAATTTATTACTTGAGGGAATTTTTATCATTGCTTAACTGGATTTAACGACACAATTTGGCATTTATTGTATAACGTAAAATTATATTTGGACAATGTACGTGTTTGACTTACAGTTGCTTACATTTTACCATTTTCGCCAAAAATTATTAGGAATAATCTTTGCATGTTATGAGTATATCTTTAGATTTGGTGTTCATACTTATCTAAGAAACCACAATAATCCACGAACGACACAATATGATGTAAACCTCTACGTTAACTAAAAAGTAATCTTAATGGAGAATTATAAGCTGAGTGATAGTAAGTTGGTTTTACTGTACAAGCATGGTAACGAAGGAGCGATTGGCGTATTGTTGGAAAGACATAAGTCGAGAATATACACCACCATTCACCTGATAGTTAAAGACAGGTTTGTTGCGGAGGATTTATTCCAAGAGGCATTTATCAAAGCGATAAATACAATCAATAGCGGACGTTACAATGAAGAGGGTAAATTCTTGCCTTGGATGTTGAGAATCGCGCACAATTTGGCGATTGACCACTTCAGAAAGGCTAAGAGATATCCAACTATTGTCATGGAGGATGGAAGCTCAGTGTTTAATACTTTGCAGTTCAGTGAGGAGTCTATCGAGGATATTCAAGTGAAAAATGAAACACATCAACACTTGAAAGACATGATAGCAGAATTGCCGGAAGCACAGAGAGAAGTACTGATGAAGCGACACTATATGGGGTTGAGCTTCCAGGAGATTGCAGAAGAGACAGGAGTGAGTATCAATACTGCATTGGGCAGAATGCGCTACGCACTGATCAATCTTAAGAAAAAAATGGAACAACATAGAAAAGCGTATGATAAAAACATTTACCCAAGATGACATGATTAGATATGCATATCATGAAACTTCTGAATCAGAGACTCTAGAGATAGAGCAAGCATTGTTATGTGACGCAAAGTTGCAAGATATCTACAAAGAGATCAGTGGGGTGATCAATAAGTTAGATGCCAACATGAAAGTGCCTTCACAAATAGTAATCGACAATATTCTCAATTACGCCAAGAAGGTATAGGTACACCTTCTTAGTTCAATGATGACTTTCCTCCAAATCCATTTTGGAGATCAGTGAGTGTATATCAAAAAATGTCCGTGGGGTGCGTATTCCTTTATAAATTCCCTTATTTTTATGAGTCCTCATGATTAAGCCAGAGGGCTTTTTTGTTATATGAGGGTAGTCATTATTCATCAGTACTTTAGAACACCAGACGAAGGAGGAGCCATCCGATCCTACTACTTGGCAAAAGGACTCCTGGACCACGGTCATGAAGTGGAGGTGATCACAGCTCATAACCAGTCTGTTAAATTCCAGATGTTTGAGGGGATAAAAACCCACTATCTACCTGTTTATTATGACCATAAGTTAGGTGCTCTTTCCAGGGTGATGGCTTTTTTGAAATTCGTTATTTTTGCGACCATAAAAGCACTCTGGCTTCCTAAAGGAGATATAAATTATGTGATTTCAACACCGCTTTCAGTAGGGTTGATTGCCATCGTTCTTAAAATGTTTAGAAGAACACCTTTCATTTTTGAGATTGGCGACCTTTGGCCAGAAGCACCCATCCAGTTAGGTTATATTAAGAATACCTTTGTAAAAAGCATTCTTTATTGGTTTGAGAAATTGGTATATCGTAAGTCTCAAAATATAGTGGCGATGTCTCCAGATATTAGAGAATATGTGTTAAAAATCCAGCCTTCAGACAAGATCATCATGATTCCAAATATGGCAGATTGTGAATTTTATCGGCCAATCAGCAAGCCTCAAGAAATTCAGCAAAAATATGATGTTGAGGACAAATTTACCATAGCCTATATTGGTACAGCAGGGCGCGCCAATCACCTAGAGTATTTGGTGGAAGCTGCCAACGCATGCGCTGAATATTTGCCTGAAGTTCACTTCTTAGTGGCAGCAGCGGGCAGGGAACTACCAAGGATTAAACAATTGGCTGACACCTACCAACTAACAAACATTTCATTCATAAACTACCTCGATAGGGATGGAGTCAAAGAGCTACTGACAGTGGCTGATGCAGTCTATGTTTCATTTGCCAATGTTCCTGTCTTGGCATCAGGAAGCCCCAATAAATTCTTTGATGGGCTCGCTGCTGGTAAATTGATCATCACCAATTTTGGCGGTTGGACAATAGGGATAATTGAAGAGAACAAATGCGGGTTTAGCTATGATCCTGACAATGTAAATCAATTTGTAGAAGAGTTGACTATTTATACCCGTGATCAGCAGAAACTGAATTTTGCAAAACAGAGCGCAAGAAAATTGGCTGAAAAGGCATTTTCCAGAGAACAATTGCTTGAGGAGTGGGTGCGTTTGTTTAATTAGAGTATGTATATGAAGTCTCTTTGTCCACCATGGGCTGTGCCAGCCTGACCGGCATAGGCAGGTCTTCACTGCCCATTCCAGCGTTACAAAGAGGTTCGTGAGGACACGAAACCTCGGAATGGTCTAGTTTATAGACAGACTCTAATAGAGTAACTACCTACCAGGTCGATACTTCGACTTCGAAAACACTTCCTGAGCGTTGTTATTCTTCATAAGATCAATGATCGAAAGCTCTGGGTTTCTATCAGCATACTGATTGATGATTTGCCAACCCAGCCAAGTGCCGATACGACCAGGACACTTGTCCCCAATCTCAAAAGTCTTAGGCCGCTCACTGAGATACTTTTGTTTAATAAAGGTATTGGTGTTGTACAGTAACTCATTGTCCAGGAAGTGCGCCCATATGATGTCCTCGTTTTCTCTGGTATCCTCTAACTCTTTATTACTATACCAGATTAGCAAGCTATCAGGCGTACATGGTAACATCTTTTTTGCGAAGTAGAATGATTGACCATAATCTATCATCTCTGCGAGCATTGTTTTGTCTTTCATATCAGCTGAATTGAATCTTGGCGAAATGCCATAGAGCAAGATGCATGACGGTACGATATAATCTTTTTGATATCGACTAAGTATGTATTCCGGAAAGTCAATCGGTCTGAACTTAGCATTATTGCCCAAATAGTAGTCGAGACCTATGATGATAAGCGAGTCAGAAATATAGAGGTCGTTGTCAAATCCAGTAGCAATGGTTTTTATTTTGGGAATGATAAAATCAGGGTAATAGTGCTTCACATATCCAAACGCCTCTGAAAACTGTAGTTCTAAATCGGTCATATTATCAAATACGCGGTTGACCTCTTGCCGGAGTGTGTCCAGATGAGGATTGTTAAGTCTTTGTAGAAGTACCTGAATCATGATTGAATCATTCGGGTATTCATTTCCTCTAAGAAAATATTTTGCTACTGTTGGCTCTTGTTGGATGAAATTTTCAAGACCTTCCTTCGTTTTGATAGACAAAAATGCATTCTCCAATCTTTCGAAAGAAATTGAAATTTCCGATGTATCTATGGATGGATGCTCATCACAGGCATTATTTTCGTCACAACTGTAAAAAAGCGTGGTAGATATAAATAGAATCAGTAAATTTCGCATGCTAGTATGGCGTTCGTATAGTGGTCATGTAATAACAGCACGAATTAAATAAAATTATTAATATGAAGCGGTTTATTTTTGTCATAGTCATTTTTTTGGGAGCTACAGAAGCTTATTCACAAGTCAGAATTGGATTGCAGCTGAGTCCAACCATATCTTCCAATCGAATCGAAACCCAGTCTGATTTGTATTCTCTAAAGAATGATGGAAGTAAGCTCAAATTCAAATTTGGAATGATCACCGATTTTATGCTGACCGATAATTACTATTTTTCTACTGGCTTGCTATATACACCCAAACGAGTCGCAGTGATAGCTACAGAGCAACCTGATGTAAGGACGCTTACAGAACAATACGATCTTCAATATTTGCAAATTCCGTTGACAATGAAATTATATACCAATGAAATCACATTGGACACCAAATTGTTTTTTAACCTCGGGGCAACGGCCGAAGTAGCCATCAGCGAGAAATTTGACAAAGACAATGAAGTGATTGAGAATTTCAAATTCTTTGACACATCATTGCTGCTAGGTGCTGGCATAGAGCGCAAAATTGGCACAAATACAGCGGTTTATATCGCTTTTGTCTATAACCGTGGATTGATCAATCCAATCGCTGATGCCCTTGATATTGGAGAAAAGATTATCATGAAAAATGATCTAGTCAGTCTGGACTTAGGGATTAAGTTTTAAATACTTTGGTCTTGACTGGTAAGATTAGCCTTCAGTCTTTATTTCGACCAGTGGACAACAGTCCACTCATTGGTTTATTTTTTCGGAGGGATTGCCAAGATATACCCCGACTGGATAGCAGCAAAACCCATTGGAATTTGGTTTCGATCCAAATCCAACTATTTCATTGTGGAGTCCCTACTAGCCAAAGAGTGGTTTCAATTTTTTATTGCATATGGAGGAGTTGTATTTGACACATTGATTGCACCCGCTTTGATATGGAAGCATACAAGAAAGATGGCTTTCATCGCTACGATACTTTTTCATTTATTCAATTCGGCAGTCTTTCAAGTGGGAATCTTCCCGTACATGGGGATCGCATTTGGGTTATTCTTCTTCGCTCCAGAAGTTATCTCTAAAATTTTCTTCAAGAACAAAACAATTGAAAAGACAGCCAGCGCCTATCCCCAGAATAGATGGCTGGTAGCAGCACTGATAGGCAGGGAAATCGCTTTTAAAGATAATAGCTCAATAGAATTCACTAACAAGCAAAAATTGCGAATTAAAACCAAGGGGTTCTTCATGAACCGAGTCGTGCCACCACTATGTTTGCATAAGGTTGGGTAGTTGCAGTGACAATTACATCTAAATGGTAAGTGGTGGCACGACTAAGATAGTCTTTGAAAAGTAAAAGCGATTTCCCTA
>Ga0209634_1001244_pt1 | contig 18873 bp, 12 predicted proteins | sample LinPmetageLP40_FD_184043 | JGI IMG/M metagenome (GOLD analysis project Ga0209634, IMG submission 184043) | Marine viral communities from the Pacific Ocean - LP-40 (SPAdes) (version 2) | ecosystem: Environmental > Aquatic > Marine > Oceanic | place: Pacific Ocean | collected 2010-08-26 | reverse complement strand
AAAGTTGAAAAAATTGAAACTGCAACCGGTGAAGCTATCCAATTGGATAAAGTTTTGCTAGTTGGCAACGGCGACGACGTTAAAATCGGTCAGCCTGTTGTTGAAGGCGCTAAAGTGACTGCAGAAGTCGTAGCTCATGGTCGTCACAAGAAAGTGAAAATCATCAAGTTCCGTCGTCGTAAGCACTCTATGAAGCAAATGGGCCACCGTCAGTGGTTCACTGAACTGAAAATTACTGGCATTTCTGCTTAATATTTTCAAAGAATTGAACGGCTTTCATCTATTATTAGATCAAAGCAAACACTAAATAAAAGCTCGATATATTGTTGGTGACGGTGATATATCAGTGAAGGAGAAAAGGCATGGCTCACAAAAAAGCCGGTGGTTCTACCCGTAACGGTCGCGATTCCCAGAGTAAACGCTTAGGTGTAAAAGCCTTCGGTGGTCAGTTTGTTAAAGCTGGTTCAATCATCATTCGTCAGCGTGGCACTAAAGTGCACCCAGGTGACAATGTTGGTTGTGGTAAAGACCACACTTTATTCGCGAAAGCCGATGGTTTCGTGAAGTTCGAACAAAAAGGTCGCATTTTCCGTAAGCAAGTTAGCATTGTAGCTTCTAACTAATACGGCCTTATAAGCTGCTTTCAGGCGGTTATTTGAAAGCAGTCAAAAAGCTCTGTTGCTTAGGCACAGGGCTTTTTTTAATTGCGACACGCGACTTTATCATTGCGGTTCGCAACTTTAGCTGGCCTAGCCCAAGCCAGTGATGATCATGTATCAAAACGTGTGGGCAATAATTAGATGTATGGGTTGCCCAGAGGAATAATATGAAATTCGTTGATGAAGCTTCTATCAGTGTTGAAGCGGGAAATGGCGGCAACGGTTGCTTAAGCTTTCGTCGTGAAAAATATATTCCTAAAGGCGGTCCAGACGGTGGCGATGGCGGCCACGGCGGTAGCGTATTTTTGCTTGCCGAAGAAGCCGTAAACACACTCGTCGATTATCGTTATGTGCGTCGCTACAAAGCCGAAAACGGTGAAGGCGGCATGGGCCGTGAAATGAGCGGCAAGCAAGGCGAAGACACCTTCCTTAAAGTACCCGTAGGTACCACAGTCATCGACGAAGATACATTAGAAGTACTAGGTGACTTGACCGAACCCGGTGCCACATTAAAAGTGGCCGAAGGCGGCGTGCGTGGCCTAGGTAATATTCACTTTAAAAGCTCTGTGAATCGTGCCCCGCGTCAAACCACTAAGGGCACACCCGGTGAAAGCCGTAACCTCAAACTAGAAATGAAAGTACTGGCCGATGTGGGCCTACTCGGTTTACCTAATGCCGGTAAATCTACTTTTATTCGTGCGGTATCAGCAGCCAAACCAAAAGTAGCCGACTACCCATTTACCACCATGGTGCCCAACCTAGGTGTGGTGAGTGTGGCGAAACATAAAAGCTTTGTGGTGGCGGATATTCCTGGTTTGATTGAAGGCGCATCTGAAGGCGCTGGCCTAGGTATTCGTTTTCTTAAGCACTTGGTGCGTACCCGTATCTTGCTGCACATTGTGGATATGAACCCGTTTGATGAATCCACGCCTGCTGAAAACGCAAAAGTGATCGTCAACGAGCTTGAAAAATTCTCGCCAGAACTGGTGAATCGTGAGCGTTGGTTGCTACTAAACAAATTAGATTTAGTACCAGAAGATGAGCGCGAGCAGCGCTGCCAAGATGTGATTGACGCCCTAAACTGGACAGGCCCAGTTTACAAAATCAGCGCCATCAGCAAAGAAGGCACACAGCAAATTAGCTTCGACATCATGAGCTTCTTAGATGAACGCGCCGAAGCGGCCATTGAAAACCCAGGGCTACTGGTTGAAGAAGCCGAGCACCGTAAATTGGTTGAAGATGAAGCCCGCGAACGTATGGAAGAATTGTCTGAGCGTCGTAACGAACACCGTGCTGCGCGTAAAGCTGCCAAGCTTGCCGCCAAAGAAGGTGACCTAGATGACGATGACGACGAAAACGGTGACGGCCCAGAGTTCATTTACACCTACGAATAAATCGAGCCTAGCGACTAGAATCGGTCGCGGGGTGCATGACCCGCGAAGCTTGTAACTCATCGAATTTATACCTGTAGGAGGGTGCCCCGCGCCCGAAAAAACGAATTAAAAACTGCATGAGCGGGCCTGCTCGCGAAAAAGAATTAAATAAAACTGTTGCCTACATGGATGTAGGTACATAGCTTGCGTCAGGAACCAGTAAGCTTGACGAGTGAACCTCGTGCCCGATAAAGCAAAAAATCCATTTATAGCCCGCCTTTAATGAATTAACATTAGCTCCACTTAATATCAGATAAAAACCACAAACATGTCCAGAGAAGCACTAACCAGCGCCAAACGCATCGTCATAAAAATCGGCAGCGCATTGCTTACCAACGATGGCGCAGGTCTAGACAAACAAGGCATCGCAAACTGGGTTGACCAAATCGCCGCCCTTAAACAGCAAGGTGTCGAAGTGATCCTTGTATCATCCGGCTCAGTAGCTGAAGGCATCACACGCCTAGGTTGGAAAAAACGCCCAAGCGCTTTACACGAACTACAAGCCGCCGCCGCCGTTGGCCAGATGGGTTTAGTGCAGTGTTATGAAAGCAACTTTGCTCGCCACGAATACCTAACAGCGCAAGTGCTGTTAACCCACGCCGACTTAAGTAACCGTAACCGTTACCTAAACGCGCGCTCGGCTATTCGCACGTTAATTGATTTAGGTGTGGTGCCCATCATCAATGAAAACGATACCGTCATTACCGATGAAATTCGCTTTGGCGATAACGACACCCTAGGTGCCTTAGTGGCCAATTTAATAGAGGCGGATGCGTTAATCATACTCACCGACCAAGACGGCTTATTCACTGCCGACCCACGCATTGATAAAACCGCCACGTTAATTGAAAGCGCCCGCGCAGAAGACCCAATGATACAAGCCATGGCCGGTGACGGCGGCGCATTAGGGCGCGGCGGCATGATTACCAAAGTACGCGCAGGCCGATTAGCCGCACGCAGCGGCGCATGCTCCGTGATAGTTGGCGGTCGCATTGAAAACGTATTAACCCGTTTATACCAAGGTGAAAGCCTAGGCACATTATTAGTAAGCGACCAAGAACCCATGGCCGCGCGCAAACAATGGATCGCAGGGCATTTACAAACCCGTGGTGAAATCACCATAGACGATGGCGCGGTAAAAGCCTTAACCCAGGGCGGTAAAAGTTTATTGCCAGTGGGTGCGGTAGAAGTAAGTGGTCACTTTGGTCGTGGTGAAGTAGTCGCCTGTGTCAATCAAGTTGGGCAAATCATCGCCAAAGGCTTAAGTAACTACAGCGCATTAGAAACACAAAAAATCCTTAAAAAAGACAGCAAGGATATCGAGAAAATACTGGGTTACATGGATGAGCCAGAGTTGATTCACCGCGATAACCTGGTATTGGTTTAGCTATTTAAGCTAACTCGCAATTATTTTGTTGGGCAGTGCCCGGCCTACATGGTTAGGTTGTTTCATAAAGCGAACTTCACTGAAGTTCGCTTTTTTTTGTGTCTGTATAAGTAGGCCAAAGACGTTGCTGGGGATTTAGTGAATCCAGCAAAGTAGGATGGGTTAGACGTGAGTCCAACGAACTTCGTAACCCATCAATGGTGTGATTTAAAACGATGGGTTACGGTTCTCGCTGCGCTCAAACGTAACCACATCCTACTGGGCATATATCAAAAACACACAGGCACAAATCCAAGCTAAAAGTAAGAGGCTGCCAGCGAGCCCCGCTTTCGAAGAAAGTGTTTGGGGTATTGCAGTAAAGATGGGTTAGACGTGAGTCCAACGAACTTCGTAACCCATCAATGGTGTGATTTAAAACGATGGGTTACGGTTCTCGCTGCGCTCAAACCTAACCACATCCTACTGGGTATATATCAAAAACACGCCGACACAAATCCAAGCTAAAAGTAGGAGGCTGCCAGTGTGCCCCGCTTTCTAAGAAAGTGTTTGGGGTATTGCAGCAAAGTAGGATGGGTTAGACGTGAGTCCAACGAACTTCGTAACCCATCGATGGCGTGATTTAAAACGATGGGTTACGGTTCTCGCTGCGCTTCAACCTAACCACATCCTACTGTGCGTATATCAAAAACAACCCACCCGTCATTCCGGTTTCGAGGAACGAGAAACCGGAGTCCACGCATAATCAAAGCAATCGCCAATAAGATTAGATCCCCGATAATAGCACTCGGGGATGACGCAATAAATATGAGCACTTTATTATTAATATCTGCCTGTAAACACAAACACCTTAAAAAACCGACAAAACTAAGCCCAGACTTACAAGTAGGAGGCTGCTTGCAGGCGACCAGTATGAAAGCAATCGCCAATAAGATTAGATCCCCGATAAAAGCATTCGAGGACAATGGTGTAAGTGCTCTGCGTCAGATAAAATCACTCAATTAGATTAAATATCACACAAAATAAGAGATTTAACATGGTTAAATTTGTACGGCAATTAATCAGTTTTTCAATTTACGCGATAACAATTATTACCTGCCTAAAATTTAAACGACATCATTCTCTAGTGCGAATCTTGTCACAAAAAATCAACTTTTTGTTTGAAAAACAAACACTTTATCTTTGCAGTCTAACCCAAAGTGCACAAACGTTGTGCGTTTAAAATTTTCTCTTTTCAAAAAAATAGTGCGGCAAGTATAAAGTTGTTTGATTTTTGCACGATGCTGTAAGTATTCTCCTACACGGTTATAGGGTAATTAATTAATATGCGAAAAGTGTTGTAGATTTGTAACGTTTTCATTTGAAGTGTAACTTTTTGAAACTATAATGCCAGCCTTCAAAATTTATGGAATTTGCGATTAAGGAAGTTTTCGCACTCTCTTCTCAAGCATTTACATAAATCAATATTGTGAAAGATCGATTTAATAGTTGTTTATAAAACAACCAAGGATCCACCGTGGCTCGCGCTTCTCTACAAATTATGAGAGATACCGTTCATGCATTATTAATGCGCGAGCTTAAAACCCGTTTTGGCTCATCAAAACTAGGGTACTTTTGGGCAATTGCTGAGCCTGCAGCACAAGCTTCTATAATTGCTGTTTTGTTTACTATTATAGGCCGCACAAGTTTAGCCGGCGTACCAGTGGCTTTATTTTTAATATCCGGTGTGATGCCGTTTAAAGCGTTTAGTAAAACTAAAACGCAACTTTCTAACGGTATCTCTTCAAATACTGCATTGTTTGCTTATCGCCAAGTGAGCCCTATCGATCCAATTATTACTCGCTTAATTATTGAAGTAGCGACATTTTTTATAGTTTATATGATTATTTTAAGTGTCATGGCGTGGTTGGGGTTAGATGTATGGCCACAAGACTTATTAGCCTTGATCAGTGCTTCTTTGTTATTGATTCTTTTAGCCACAGGCATTGGGCTGTGCATGAACACAGCCGTTTTATATTGGAAAGATGCCAATAAATTAATGGGTATTGTCACCACGCCACTCTTTTTAATATCGGGCGTTTTATTTTGTGCCACCATGATTCCCGCCAAATATTGGTATTTATTTACGTGGAACCCTATCTTTCACGCCATAGAATTAAGCCGCGATGCATTTTTTGCAAGCTACACCACACCCGTGGGCAGTTGGGGCTACTTAGCCTTAGTGTCTTTAAGTTTTGTGACAGTCGGCTTAATGCTCTACCGCGTTAATCGCATAAGGTTTGCCACCTTATGATCAAGTTTGAAAGCCTAAGTAAGTATTACCCCACTAAACAAGGGCGACGTTACGTTTTTAAAGACGTGAATATTACATTACCCACTGATGTAAGCATTGCCATTTTGGGCCCAAACGGTGTGGGCAAATCTACCCTAGTGCGTATGTTGGGCGGAGCGGATTACCCAAATAAAGGTGAGATTATCAGCGACAAAAAAATCTCATGGCCGTTAGGTTTGCAGGGCGGCCTACAAGGCAGCATGAGCGGCCGTGAAAACTGCCGCTTTGTGGCACGTATACATGGCTATAAAGACACCAAAGAGATCGAGCAAAAAGTGTATGAATTTGCTGAGATCGGCGCCTATTTTGATGAGCCTGTAAAAAGCTATTCAAGCGGTATGCGATCCCGAGTGGCGTTTGGGTTAACCATGGCCTTCGATTTTGATTTTGATGTGTTATTGATCGATGAACTAGGCGCAGTAGGTGATGCGAACTTCCGTAAAAAAAGCCAAGCATTATTAAAAAGTAAATTTGAAACCACCAAGTTAATTATGGTGAGTCACTCAATGGGTGAACTGCGTAAATACTGCCAAGCGGGCATTGTAATAAAAAACCAAAACCTAGAATTCTTCCCCAACTTGGAAGACGCCATACAAGAATACGAAGATACCTATGTCACAGCCAAATAAACAAGAAGCGCAAGCACAAGAGGTGGCAAAATCACTGTCGCCGCTACAGCGCAAAGTACGCAAACTAAAGCGTGACCCAAAACAGTTTGTCATCGACAGCAAAGCCTATGTGGGCACGCGCAAAGCGGCCTACATTGCGTGGGCGAAATTTGGCTCATTTGCGTTGGTGTTGCTTGCTTCTATTTTAGTGGTGGGTTACTACTCAATCGTAGCGTCCCCTCGCTTTGCCACTACCACTCAATTTGTAGTAAAAGAAGCCGGCAGTAATGAGGCCGCCCTAATGGGCATTGCGGCACTGGGTACCACCTCATCGGCCATGCGCGATGCGCTCATTATTAAAGAATATATCGAGTCACGAGAGATGGCCGTTTCACTGGATAAAGCCATTGCTTTAAAAGCCCACTATCAAAATAACGAATGGGATGCGTTAAGTGGTTTAAGTGAAAGCGCCACGGTAGAAGACTATGTGGAATTTTATAAAAACCATATTCACATACGCCATGATGAATTATCGGACATTGTGCACATTGAGGTACAAGCCTTTACCCCAGAATACAGCTTGCTATTGGGCCAAACCCTATTAGAAAAAAGCGAGCAGTTTATTAATGCATTAGGGGACAAAATGGCCAAGGAGCAACTGGCCTACGCACAAAAAGAAGTAGAACGCCTATACACCAATATGAAAACCCAACAGCAACAATTGGTGCACTTTCAAAACAATAACGAGCTTTACAACCCAGAGCAGCAAGGCAGCGCCATGCTGGCCGCTATTGGTAATTTGCAAGCTCAAATCATTACCGCACAGGCCAAACTAAAAGAAATGATAGCTGTTATGCGTGATGACGCCGCAGAGGTGAAAAGCCAGCGTATTTTAATTAAGTCATTACAACAGCAGTTAAATGAGGAGCAAGGAAAATTAACCTCAGATGATCAAAAATCGTTAAACCAAATCACTGCTAATTTTCAAGAAATCAAACTGAATACAGAACTGGCAACCGGTTTGTACCAAGCAGGTTTATCCAGTATGGAGGTAGTCCGTGCCGATGCCTACCGCAAACTCAAACACCTATTAATCGTACAGCACCCAGCGCAACCCGAGACCGATCAATACCCAAGACGCATTTACAGCATTTTCACCTGGTTTGTGTCGCTGTTAATCGTGTATTTATTAGGCCGCTTAATCTGGGCCATTGTTAAAGAGCATAAAGAATAATGAAAAAACAACTATGTAGGAGCGCAGCCCTCTGCGCGAAAATAACCGGAGCCTATAAGAGCTTAATTCTCTGCGCGATCGCTTTATTATTAGCATCTACTGCCAATGCGCTTGATATTCAAAAAGACCAAAGCGCCGAAAAACAAAACGTACTGGCAGAAAGTAATGGCACACCAGAATTTGCCCATTGGTTATTCAGTGGTGCCTTTACAAAACAAGGCTTTAGCGGTGTAAACCCTGAGTACCGCATTAATCAAGGTGACACCCTATTAGTGCAATTATGGGGCGGCCTAGATTATCAACAAGAAACCCAAGTAGATGCTCAAGGCAATATCTTTATACCAAAAGTAGGCCCGGTAAAAGTATTAGGGGTTGAAAACAAAAACCTCAACAACGTAGTACTTAAATCCATTAAGCGTGTGTACAAATCAAACGTACAAACCTATGTGACGCTGTTATCTAGCCAAACCGTAAAAGTGTTTTTATCGGGCATGGTCAATAACCCAGGTTTATATGAAGGGCAAAGCGCCGATAGTGTATTAGCCTTTATTGATAAAGCAGGCGGCATTCGTAAGCACATGGGCAGCTACCGCAATATCAGCGTTAAGCGTAATGGCAAAACCGTTAAAGAGATCGACCTATACGCGTTTATACAACAAGGCACCATGCCAAGCGTGCAACTACACGAAGGGGATGTAATCTTTGTAGCCCCAAAAACCGGCGACATCACCATAGAAGGTGAAGTGGGTTTTGCTGGTAAGTATGAAATAAAAAACAAACAAGCCAATTTAAATGAAATATTAGCCGCCGTAGCCATTAACGAAAATGCCACCCATGTGACCCTAGTACAGCCATTTAATAAAAACGGCATGAAAGAGGTCAGCGCAAAACAGTTTGGTTTGACCGAGCTTACCAACGTAAATATTCAAGCAGGCTCAACCGTAAAAGTATCTTCCCAGTTACGCGCAAATAGCATAAGTGTAGAGGTGGTAGGTGAACATAATTCACAATATGAAATGGTATTACCTTGGGGGGCAACTCTTAAAGATCTATTGGCCAAAGTAGAGTTTACCGATCTCTCAAATCAAACCGCCATTCAGTTGTATCGTAAGTCTGTGGCCAAACGCCAAAAAGACATGTTAATGGCATCACTGTCGTCACTAGAGCAAAGTGTATTAACCGCTCGTTCAGCCACTAACGAAACCGCCCAGCTACGCAAAGCCGAAGCCGAAATCATCCTCCAGTGGATTGATAAAGCCAAAGACGTACAACCAAAAGGCCAAGTATTACTGGCCGACGGTTACGATGCTAAACAAGTAACATTGCAACAAGGCGACCGCATTGTGGTGCCCGCCAAACAAAGCTTAATCATGGTGCACGGTGAAGTGTTATTCCCAACCGCCATCACCTACGATGCCGAATTTAATACTCAAGATTACATCAACAAAGCAGGTGGCAGCACCGCTGATGTTGACGACATGAATGTACTCATCATGAAGCCAAACGGTTCATTCATCGATGTGAATTCAGATTTAAGCGACGAAGACGAAATTCATCCGGGTGATGAAGTGTTCGTTCTAGCAAAACCAGATGTAAAATCTTTGCAATTAACCAAAGATATCATGCAAGTAATTTATCAAGTGGCGGTGTCGGCTGCTGTGGTACTTGCGATTTAGTATGAAGATTGGGTTGATCGCAGATGAATTCACACGAGTATGCTTAGAGCTAGAAAACGGCGTAGAGGTGATTAATCTTACGCCGAATAATTACTTGTTAGAAGTCGGTTTAAAAAACCTAGACCTTATATTAATCGAATCTGCATGGCTAGGTATTGCAGGCACTTGGAAGGGCCGAGTTGCCTTATACGAGAAGAAAAAAAAGATAAAACATATTAGCTTACTTGCAAAAATAGGACGTTTAAAAAACATCCCAGTGGTATTTTGGAATAAAGAAGACCCTGTAGGCTTTGAACGCTTTAAACATCAAATAGAGCACGTTGATATCTGTCTAACTACAGATAAAAAAAAGGTTGATGAATACAAAAAAATACTCAAGCCAAAGCAAAAAGTAGATGTTCAGAGCTTTTTTTTTCAACCAAAACTACATAACCCAAAAACGGTTGGCATAGATAAAGCACTATCTGACAAGGTGATATTTTGTGGCGGTTATTACCAGCAAGAATACCCAGATAGAGTGCAACGGTTAAATGATGGCATTCAAACCATAGGGTCAGACAAAGTCGTCATTTATGATCGTTTTACGTCAGGTGCATCAAGTTGGAAAAGTTACGGCGAAGGTAAAAAGTTAAATGTTAAAGCAGCATTTAACTACAAAGACTCAAAATATTACTACCAGCAAGGTTGCGCACATTTAAATGTAAATTCATTAGATGGCCTAACCACAATGTTTAGTCGTCGTATGTTAGAGCTAATAGCGTGTAACCAAAAAGTAATCGATTTAACTAATTATAAGAACAAAAGCTTGCTGAGTGAGTTTGTCATTCAAGCGGGATCTAAAGATGAGATCGAGGAATCTCTTTTAAAAGATAAACCCGATATTGATTTTCAATATCTGTTAAGTGAGTTTTCAGTGAACTGTTTTATTAATAAATTAAAAGCCATTATTTAAAGGGAGTTAAATATGAAAGTTATGTTGGTATTTGGTACAAGGCCAGAAGCAATTAAAATGTGCCCCCTTGTATTAGAAATGCAAAAAGACCCACGAGTTGAGCCTGTTGTATGCGTGACTGGCCAGCACCGAGAAATGCTAGACCAAGTGTTGGAGATCTTTGATATAAAGCCTGATTATGATCTTAGCATTATGAAGCATGGCCAAGACCTGACAGACGTCACAGTTTCAATACTTTCTGGCTTGCGTGACGTGATCAGTGAAGTGAAACCAGACTCTATTTTTGTACACGGTGATACCGCCACCACATTTGCGACAACCTTGGCTGCTTACTATCAAAAAGTACCGGTTGGTCACGTTGAAGCAGGTTTGCGTACAGGTGATTTGTATAGTCCATGGCCAGAAGAAGGCAACAGAAAGCTAACAGGTGCCATTGCTAAATACCACTTTGCTCCAACGGATTGGTCGCAAAAAAACTTATTGAATGAGGGTGTCGCGCAAGCGGATATTAAAGTAACCGGTAATACAGTGATTGATGCTTTGTTATGGGTGGCCAAAAAAATAGACAGTGATGATGACCTGCACGCAAAAATTGAAGCGCAATTGCCAAAACTAAACCCACAAAAACGCATGGTGTTAGTAACGGGCCATCGCCGTGAAAATTTTGGTCAAAGCTTTGATAATATTTGCCATTCTATTCGTGAGCTGGCAGAACGTGGCGATGTAGAAGTGGTTTACCCTGTGCACCTTAACCCTAATGTACGCGAACCGGTTGATCGTATTTTAAGTGGCGTAGACAACGTACACCTTATAGAGCCGTTAGATTACCTGCCGTTTGTGGCCTTAATGAAGAAGGCCTCCATTATATTAACCGACTCTGGTGGTATTCAAGAAGAAGCACCGTCTCTAGGTAAACCAGTACTTGTAATGCGTGACACTACCGAGCGCCCAGAGGCGGTAACCGCAGGTACAGTTAAATTAGTGGGTACTAATCAAGACGTCATTGTGACAGAAGTCACTCGTTTATTAGATGACAAAGAAGCCTATCTAGAAATGTCTTACGCACATAACCCGTATGGTGATGGCCATGCGTGTAAGCATATTATTGATTCATTGTTTGCAACCGAGCAAGAAGCAAGCTTAGAAGTAGAACTTAATTTAGATTTAAATAAAAACCGTAAAAATAAAGGTAAGGTAGTCGCCTAATGTTTAATAAAATTTCTGTAGTCGGTTTAGGTTATATTGGTCTGCCAACAGCAGCCGTCATTGCATCAAAAGGCATTGAGGTGGTTGGGGTTGATGTAAACGAACACGCAGTGAATACCATTAATGAGGGCCGTATTCACATTGTAGAGCCTGGCCTTGAGGCCATGGTAAAAAGCGATGTAGAACAAGGCCTATTAAAAGCCTATTTAACACCACAGCCAGCCGATGCCTTTTTAATTGCCGTACCAACACCGTTTAAAGGTAATAACTACGAGCCAAACCTTGATTACATCGAGAGCGCATCAAAAGCCATTGCTCCTGTATTAAAAAGCGGTGACTTAGTTATTTTAGAATCCACCTCCCCAGTAGGGGCCACCGAAAAAATGGCCGCATGGATCGCCGAGGCTCGCCCAGAGTTAAAGGTATCAGGCGTAAACGCAGACAGCGAAGTGGATATTTTTGTGGCCCACTGCCCAGAGCGCGTATTGCCAGGCCACGTAATTCGTGAACTTGAAGAAAACGACCGTGTAATAGGTGGCCTAAACGAAGCCAGTACCGAACGTGCAACGGCATTGTATAAACTATTTGTAAAAGGCGAATGTATTGCTACCAATGCACGCACCGCTGAAATGGCAAAGCTCACTGAAAACGCAAGCCGTGATGTGCAAATTGCCTTTGCCAATGAACTTTCTATGATTTGCGACAAACAAGGCATCAACGTTTGGGAGTTGATTGAGTTAGCGAATCGTCACCCTCGTGTGAATATTTTGCAACCAGGTGCCGGTGTTGGCGGCCACTGTATCGCCGTAGACCCGTGGTTTATTGTTAACCAAAACCCAGAAGAAGCGAAACTGATTCACCAAGCCCGCAAAACCAATGACTTTAAACCAGACTGGGTAATTCAAAAAATTGAAGATGCTGTGAAAGGTATCGAAAACCCAACTATTGCGTGTTTAGGTTTGGCATTTAAGCCAGATATTGATGACTTACGTGAAAGCCCTGCGTTACAGATTACCGAAAAACTGGCAGCTAAAGGCTATAACATTTTAGCAGTTGAGCCGAATGTAGAAGCGTTGCCTAAGTGCCTAGCGTCGGGTAGCGTTACTTTAACAGATGTTAATGATATTGAAAAAGCAGATGTTGTGGCGATATTAGTTTCGCATAAAGAATTTACGGGTAAATTCTTTAGTATTGAAACACTAGATTTTGTGAATTCTGCAGGGAAATAGATTTTATGGTCTCCAGAATTAAAAAACCGGATTCCTATCAGGGGTTGACAAGAAAGCAATTACAAAAAAAAGTTGATGACTTGATAGTTGCTAGTGAAATTAGCAATCAATTGGATAGTCAGGTTAACTTGCTCTCGCAAGAGCTAATTGAAACTAAAAAATCACTAAAAAATGCTCAGCTGAAGTATAGAGGTGTTACAGGTCAAAATTCTGATCTTAAGTTAGAGCGTGATAAGTTTAAAAAAGAGTTAGAAGAGGCGGTTAAGCTTCAAGATAGGCTGATAAAGGAAATAAGCAAGAACTCCTTAATCGAGTTGGAATCTAAATCAAATCAAGTAAAGGCTAGTAACTTAGCTGGCGATATATTTTCGTTGAAAAAAATAGTCATAGAAAAAGATATCGAGCTTGAAAAAATAAGATCTGACTTGTCTGAAGCAAGAGCTAATGTAGTTAAGGTGAAAAATACCCTCTCTTTTAGATTCGGTTATATTCTGATTTTTGCTTTTAAAAGCTGGAGAAACTTTTTTTCACTTCCTAAAGATTTATATGCTCTTAAGGCTGAGTCAAAGTCAAAACGAAATGAAAAACGCGTAAAAATTAAGAGGGTAACTGAGCAGAAAAAGGCTATTGAAAATAGTAGTAAAGAAAAAACTGTTGTACTAAAAGATGATCAAAACTTTACTCTTTCAGATAAGTTAAAAGGATTAAAAGTTGCGTCTGTTATGGATGAATTTACTTTTAATTCGTTTCTTCCTGAGTGCAATCTTTTTGGTCTGACACCTCAAAACTGGAAAGCAGAGCTCGAATCGTTTAAACCAGATGTGGTATTTATAGAGTCAGCTTGGAGAGGTAAGCTGGACTTATGGGGCGCAAAAGTTGGTCATATGAGTCAAGAAATCATCCAAATTGCTCAGTGGTGCAAGGATAATAATGTTGCAAGTTTGTTTTGGAATAAAGAAGATCCAGTTCACTACGAAACATTTTTGAATAGCGCCCGTTTATTTGACCATATTTTTACGACCGATCTTGACTGTGTTTCACGTTATAAATCAGCTCTTCAACATGAAAATGTTTATTTTCTACCATTTGCTGCACAACCAAAAAATAACAATCCTATAGAAAAGTATCAGAGAAAGGACGCATTTTGTTTCGCTGGCGCATATTACAAAAAGTACCCGGAAAGGACAAAGGACTTAGGAAACTTCTTAGTTTCTTTTCCAAGTTTTAAACCATTGGAAATATATGATCGAAACTATGGGAAAGAGAACCCTGAATATATGTTTCCGTCAGAATACAGCCCATATATCGTAGGTACTCTGCCGTTTGAGGAAATTGATAAGGCATATAAGGGTTATAACTTTGCAATCAATCTTAACTCTATCAAACAGTCTCAATCGATGTTTGCTCGCCGTGTATTTGAGCTACTTGCAAGCAATACAATCACGGTCAGTAACTTCTCGAAAGGTCTAAGAAATCTTTTTGGCGATCTGGTATTTACATCTGACTCAGGTGAGAAAATAGTATCAGATTTAAATAGATTAGTTCAATCAGGCTTAGATTTGAAGAAGTTTAAGTTGTTAGCTCTAAGAAAAGTACTCTCGGAACATACCTATCAAGATAGGTTGGCATACATTTATTCTAAGCTTTCCAATGCTAAGCTAGAAAGCCTATTGCCGGTTGTTCATGTGTTTTCTTATGTGAAAACGATGGAGGAGTTTGAGTCCTTGTATGAACAATACGATAGGCAGGGTTATAGTAATAAAAAGCTTCAAGTATTAATTCCAGCTGGACTGGAAGAAGAATTTAAATCTACTGATACTAATGTGCAGTTTCTACCTGTTTCAAGTAAATCACAAGCAAGAGCAGAAATTCCAGAAACTGATTGGGTTGCTACTTTTACTCTGAATGATTTTTACGATGAGTATTATTTAACGGACCTGATTTTAGCAACTCGTTATACTGAAGAAAAAGTAATTGGTAAAGCATCATATTACAAAAATAAAGATGGTGTAATAAGTCTTAAATCGGAGGGTGAATCTTATAAGCTATCTAAGGATCTTCCTGCAAGGTGCAGTATTGCAAAAGCTAATTTGTTCGCATCAGTTTCTTTAAGTGAAGTAGTGCAAACACTTTATACGCGCCATTATCTCTGTGAAGGTTTTTCAATAGATGAATTTAGCTATTGTATGAACGGAGAATCAAATGCAGCTTCTAAAGGCATTACAACATTAGAGAAAGATATTGATCTTGGTTCTAGTTTTAAGGCGTTAAGTAAAATAGCTGAAAGTACAAAGTTAGTGAAATCTGAAGCAAGTTCACTTCAAGTAATTGAAGCTAAAGAACTAATGCTAATGATTCCAAAGCCCGCTCAAACAAATGTAGAAGCTAGCGATGTGTCAAATGGGGTTAAATTCACATCTGGGCTGTCTGATGGTAAACACGAATACTGGTATGCAAATAAAATTGTTCAACCAGAAGGTCTCGGTGCTAAAAACGGGAAGCTAAATCTTTTTTTAGAAACTGAGGTGGGCTTAAATATTCAATTCGTTCTCTTTTTTCTGGATAAAAATGGACAACGATTATCCCACGTTGTCAAAGCCTCTAATAAAAATAACCTAATTGATATTCCTGTAGGGACCAAAAATATAAAATTCGGATTGCGGATTTATGCTGGTGGTGAAGCTACTATTAAAAAGTTATATCTTGAGCATAAGCCTTCTACTCCTGTAGATATTGTGCAAAACTCAGATGTACTTCTGATAACTAACAATTACCCTAGCTACGAAGATTTATATAAAAATGGATTTGTGCATAGTCGTGCAAAAGCCTATAAAGATCATGGTTATGTTGTAGATGTCTGGCGTTTTAAGCCAGAGCATGAGGTTTCATTTCATGAGTTTCAAGGCATTGATGTCACCACAGGTGGTGCAGAATATCTAGCCCATAGCTTATCAATAAACTCTTACAAGCATGTTTTGGTTCACTTTCTAGATGAAAACATATGGAATGTGCTCAAGGAGCATATCCATAATACAAGAGTAACGGTTTGGGTGCATGGTGCTGATATTCAATCATATGAGCGCAGGGCTTTTTTATATGAAACTGAAGAGCAATTACAATCAGCTAAAACTATCAGTGATAAGAAGCAAGATTTTTGGCGCTCAGTATTAAACCAAAAGTATAAAAACCTTCATATGGTATTTGTGTCTAATTACCTAGCATCTACAGCGATGGAAGACCTTGGTGTTGATTTAGACAAAAGTCAATATTCTATTATTCCAAACCCTATCGATACTGATCTATTTTCCTATAAAGAAAAACCTGTAGAGCAACGAAAAAAAATACTGTCTATTAGGCCCTATGCCTCAAAGGTTTACGCTAATGATCTTGCTGTAAAGGCTGTCCTTGAGTTGAGCAAGGAAGATTTTTTTCAAGAGCTTGAATTTAGATTTGTTGGAGATGGTCCTTTGTTTGATGAGGTTTTGGAGCCATTGCGTAAATTTAACAATGTAATAATTGAAAGACGTTTTCTGAATCAGATTGAAATTTCAGAATTGCATAAGGAATATGGAGTATTTTTATGTCCATCACGAATGGATACACAAGGAGTTTCTCGTGACGAGGCAATGGCATCTGGACTTGTACCTGTTACAAATTCGGTAGCAGCAATACCTGAATTTGTTGATGGGAGTTGTGGTTTTATTGTTCCTGGTGAAGATTATGTGATGCTTTCTAAAAGTATTATATCATTGGTAGAATCCAGTAAGAAATTTTTGGAAGTGTCTCACAATTCTCGAAGTAGGGTTAATATGAAGTCTTCACTACCTATAGTGATTGACAAAGAGTTGAATCTATTTAGATGAATTTTACTAAATCCTTAAGATGTGTTGAGTCCATGCTATGAATAATCCAAATATAAATATTAGGTTGGAAGAATTTAGTTTAAAGGTTTCTGTAGATGGGTTAGGAAAGGATTATCAATATGCTTTCTATTTATATAATGGTTATAAAAAGGTCGATACCATATGGTACGGTGATGATAACTTTACTCAATTCGACATTGAGTTTCAGCCAGGTATTCTTTCTGTTGTGTGCTTCATAAGAGAGTGTGGTTCATTAGAAAGTGAAATTTTTAAATCTAAAAAAATAGCTAATTTTTCACTTCCTAGAAATTATCATATCTCTGAGGGGGGATTGGCTGAAGTTCTAAAAAAGTCATCAAGGTTTAACGTATTAACATCAAATTATAACTTTCCAATATACTCAAATATTCAAACTTTCACTAAGAAAAGCGAACGTTTATATATAATGTTAACAGCTGCGGTTAAACCGTCGGATGATCTTCCGGTATTTAATCGACTGATGTGGCAAGATGACTTTCCTGGTTATTTTGTTGCAATCAGTGACCCTTCTCTCTTGAAGATTCAAAAACAATCTGGAGGACTTGGTTGGTATCTCGGTTGCGCAGATCACCCGATGATATTCGAATTAGCTATTCTAATACGTCAGATAGCTACGTTATTATCAGTTGACTTTTCAAATGTGTATGTTTATGGCTCTAGCGGCGCTGGTTTTGCTGCAATTAAGATCGCTTCTGCAATTGATAGTTTGGCTTGTGCAATAGCAATAAATAGTAGAGTTGATGTTTTACAAGCCCAAACTAAAGCGCTTGATGCATTCTGTATGTCAAATGAAATATCGTCAATTACACAGCTTGAGGAGAATTATGGAGATCTTCTGACTGTAATACCTGAAGTTAAGAGTAGATCATGCAGGGCATTAATTATTCAAAATACTAATGATAAGTATTATTATGAATCTCAATTCAAATCTTTATCTGAAATTACAGGCATGCCTGTGCATGATATTAATGAAGAAATAAACCTCACATGTAGAATGAAACTGATTACATATAACGGTCCAGAGGGACATGTAGGTGAGGATCGTAAGATGCTCGGTAGAATTTTAACTATTTCAGATAAACTGAAATGAATTTTGTTGATTATATAGTGTTAGGTTTTTGTGGATATTTTAATAGTTGGTAGCTGTGTTTCTAGAGATATTTTTAATTTCAAAGAATCTCAGGGCATGAATGTAATTAAATATTTTGCTCGAAGTTCGTTTATAAGTATTATGAATCCAGTATCAGTCGATCTAAATTTAGATAATATTGAATCATCTTTTCAGAGGCGAATGGTTAAAGCGGATTTAAGATCGTCTTTTTTTGATGAAATTGAAGGGATGAGTTTTGATTTTATTATGATTGATTTTATAGATGAACGTTTTGATGTGTTAGCCTTTTTTGATGGATTTTGTACCGTTTCTTCAGAATTATTATCTTCTGGTTTGAGTGTAGATAAAGAAAAAGTCATCAAAAGTGGTGGTGGAGATTGGGAGAATCTTTGGAAAGCTTCATTTAAAGATTTTTATCGCGAATTTATAAAAAGATATCCATTAAAAAATATATTAATTAATAAGGTGTATTTGTCTGATGTTGATGACAAATCATGTAGCTTTGATAATGATTATGTATTACTTGAAAATAAAAAACTTAAATTTATGTATGACTACGCAAGTAGTCTAATTGAATCATCCTTATTTATTCACTATCCAGATAATTTATTTGTTGGTAAGAATGACCATAAATGGGGTAGGTCACCTTTTCATTATATTGATGAATTATATTTCCATTCGATTGATGAGATTAATAATAAATACCTTTTGTCAAAAAATATAAAATCAAAGAATCATTTTGATTCATTGGATGACTTCTTGAGTGGTTCTAGCTTTAAAGATGGAATTTATACTATTAAATTTAATGGTAATCGGTTATCTATTAATTTGAGTGGGTTTTCTAATTTAAATAGTATTTTTTTGGTTTGCTTTAGTGGGGCTATAGCTAATAGGAGCGGTAAGGTACCTCCATTCTTCTCGGGTTTGGGGGTGTCAAGTACTACATGCTTGCCTTCCATATCTGTCTCTGATCCTACTTTGGAGATGGACGATGATATATCCCTAGCATGGTATGCCGGTAATCATAATTGGCCTAATTTACCTTCGGACATTTCCGTGTTAGTTGGTTCAATAGCCAAAGCTATAAAAAGTAAACCAATTATTTATGGTGGAAGTGGTGGTGGTTTTGCGGCTTTAAATATAGCTT
>Ga0209634_1001242_pt1 | contig 18878 bp, 18 predicted proteins | sample LinPmetageLP40_FD_184043 | JGI IMG/M metagenome (GOLD analysis project Ga0209634, IMG submission 184043) | Marine viral communities from the Pacific Ocean - LP-40 (SPAdes) (version 2) | ecosystem: Environmental > Aquatic > Marine > Oceanic | place: Pacific Ocean | collected 2010-08-26 | reverse complement strand
AGGAAATTCTACAGGAGAAACAAGCAAGACTACATTTGGAGGGTATAAAATTGGCTAATTTATCAACAAAAATTACATTATATTTAAAAGCAAATTCTGTTAATTCAGTAGATTTTTTGTCAGATGTTAAATTACAGAATGATGGAAGTGGAGATTTTATTTCTGAATGGAATATTGATTCAGTAGCTAAACCCTCAGATTCGCAATTAGCTTCCTATGAAACTGCTGGTAATACTGAAGAAAGCAATGAAACAGTAAGAGCAAAAAGAAAAGATTTATATGGTAATTTGGGAGACCAACTTGATGAAATCTATGCAGACATAGATGCTTGGAAAACAAGAATTAAAAAAATTAAAGATGATAATCCTAAAAGCTAATGGACAGTAGAACCATACATGATATTGCAAAAGAAATGGAAGCACATGAAAGAGAGTGATTACATGGGTAATTCTGATGTTACCATGAGTAGTGCTTGGAAAACTTATCGTCAAGAATTAAGAGATATGACAGATGGATTAGATACTATTGATAAGATTAATAATGTAACTTGGCTCACAGAACCATCATAAATAGAACTATAAGGAAAGAATAACATGGCAGCAATTATCACAGAAAAATTTAGGTTGAACAATGCAACTCAGTTCTTTGAATCTTTTTCAGAAACAGATGAAAGATATTATATGTTCATTGGTAAATCATCACCATTTACATCTGGTACTTCTGGTGGTTCAGATACATCTCCACCAACACCCATAGATGATGTTACTTCAGAAAATTATAGATGGGATTCAATGATAGGTGCTAATCAAATTGCTTCTTCAGATGTTTCAAAGGTTGTAAATCGTAGAACTTTTGTTTCAGGAACAACTTATGATATGTTTGAACATAATATTAGTTCTTCAAACCCAGCTAATAATTCTGGTGCAACTAATTTATTTGATTCAACTTTTTATTTTATAACCGCTGCGTTTAGAGTTTACAAAGTTTTATATAATTTAAATTCAAGTGGTAACACTTTTGCATTATCAAGTGAACCTACTTTTACTTCACCAGTAAAACAATTTGTCGGTGGGTATTATCTTCAGTATATGTTTACTTTAACGACAACTGAAATTAATAAATTTTTAACAACAGACTTTCACCCATCAACAACTGATTCAACAGTATCGGCTGCAGCTACAACTGCACATGGGGGTTCTGCTCCGTATAATGGTGCACCAATAGATGCCTTTGTTGTAACAAGTCAAGGTAGTGGTTATCCAGATGGAACATATTATGCAAAAGTTCAAGGTGATGGTTCAGCTGCAATAATAAAACTTGTTGTAAGTTCAAATGTAATTACAAGATTTGGTGAGACCGGTGTTTCTGCTGTACAAGTTGACGGAACAGGTTATACTTTTGCAACTGTTTCTCTTGCAGGTACAAACATCTATACTAATACAGGTGCATCATCTTTGATTTCAGGTTCAACATTAACAAGTTGGAACTCTGCAACTGCTGGTGCAATCACTCCTATCATATCACCAAAAGTTGGTCATGGATTTAATGCCTTAGATGAATTAGGTGCTCATTATGTAATGATGAATACTAAATTAGAACAAGATGAAGGCAGTGACTTAACAGTTGAAAATGATTTTAGACAAGTAGGTATTGTTAAGAATCCATCACAGTTTGGTAGTGCTACTTTATTTAGTTCTTCAACTGCAAGAATGAGTTCTGCCGTATTACTTGCTTCAAATTCTGGTGAGTTTGAAGTTGATGAAAAAATTACTCAAGCAACATCGGGTGCTGTAGGTAGAGTAGTAGAATGGGATTCAAACAATAAAATTTTATATTACCATCAAGAAAGATTTTCAGATTATGGAGTAGATTCAAGTTCAAATGCAACAGCATTTTCTTCAACAACTACAATTACTGGTGGAACTTCAAATGCAACGGGTGTTCCTTCTTCAAGTTCATCAACTGTTGATAGTGCTGTATTTTCAAGTGGTTATTCAAATCCAGAAATGGAACCAGATAGTGGAGACATCATATACATAGAAAATAGAAGACCTATTTCAAGAGCTTCTGACCAGACCGAAGATATAAAAATTATAGTGGAGTTCTAAATGGGACAAAAAACAGATTTAAATGTTTCACCATATCATGACGATTTTGATGAATCAGATAATTTTCATAGAGTATTATATAGACCAGGTTTTGCTGTTCAGGCAAGAGAATTAACAACCCAACAATCTATTCTTCAAAATCAAATTGAAAGAATGGGAAGACACATCTTTAAAGAAGGTGCAATTGTTATTCCTGGTGAAATTGGTTTTATAGATGAATACTATGCAGTAAAATTACAATCTACATTTAATGGTGTTTCAATTACTTCTAATGCAAGTTCTTATGTTGACACAATTATTACTGGTACAACTTCTGGTGTAAAAGCACAAGTAATTGGTCAAACTGCAGCTGATAGTACGGACCCATTAACTTTATTTGTAAAATATATTAAACCTAGTGATACAGACCAAGAAACTCAAACTTTTACAGACGGCGAGAATATTAAATCTGATGCTGCAATCGGTACAGCTTCTATTAATCAAGAATCTGCTGTTTTACAAGCAAGTAACGCAACGGCAACTGGGTCAGCTTCTTATGTAAATGCTGGTGTTTATTTTATTCGTGGTCATTTTGTAAGAAGTACTACACAAAGAATAGTTTTAGACAAATACACAAATACACCTTCATATAGAATTGGTTTTACAATTACAGAAAATTTAACGACTCCTGAAGGTGATACTTCACTTTTAGATAATGCAACTGGTTCTTCAAATGTAAATGCAAAAGGTGCACATAGATTAAATTATACCTTAACTCTTGATAAACTTTCTTTAAATTCAACTGCTGATACAAACTTTGTAGAATTAATGAGATTATCTAATGGTAGGGTTCAAATGAAATCAAGACCTACTGAATATTCAGTTCTTGGTGATAACCTTGCAAGAAGAACATATGATGAATCTGGGCATTATACTGTAAGAAGATTTCAAGTAGACCCAAAAGAATCTTTAGATGATGGATTAAATCAAGGTGTATATACTTCAGCACAAACAACTGATTCAGGTAACACGCCTTCAGATTCTATAATGACTTTACAAATATCTCCAGGTAAAGCATATGTAAGAGGTTATGAAATTGAAAAGGCAAATCCAACTTTTGTTGATATAGATAAAGCAAGAACAACGGATACACTAAATGCTGCTGTAACTCCAGTTGAAGTTGGTAACTTTGTTAAAGTTACAAATGTTTATGGTTCTCCAGATATTAGTCCAGAGATTTCTGGTGAGATTGCAATACCTTATAGAGAAGTTTCTTTACACGATAATTTTACATTAGCCAAAGATAGTGGTTCTGCAAAACGAGGAACAGAATCTGGTTCACTTCAACCAAATCTTTCTGGTAATCGTATTGGTGTTGCAAGAGTAAGAGGGTTTGAATTAAACTCTGGAACAGGTTCAACAAACTTATTAACTGATGCTGAAGATAGTGATGCAATTTTTAATACATATCTTTTTGACATTAAGATGTTTACAGAGTTAGTATTATCTGACACACCAAACACAGGAATTACTGTTGGTGATAAACTAACAGGTGTATCTTCTGGTGCAACTGGTTTTGTAGAAAGTTCTGGAGGTGGTGATGATTTAGTTTTAGATAGAACCGCAACACCTAATGTTGATGCAGGTGATAATATTCTTTTAGAAGAAGGTACTGCTGTTGATGCAGATGATAAAGTAACTCTTGAAGCAAGTTTTCTACCAGAATTATATTTAACAAGTGTAACAGGTATCTTTACAAATGGTGAAAAAATTAAATCTTCAGGTTCATCAGAAAGTGATGAGATTATAGAAAATGCAGATAATGTAGATGTACACATTGCTCAAGACCCTAAAACTTTTGACTTTGGTATGGTTCATTCTATGTTTATGAACGACCCATCAGATACAGAAGAAGACTTCACTGCAGATACAGTTCAAGATTCAAAGTTTACAATTACTGGAACAATTACTGCAAATAGAAATTCAGATACATTAACTGGTTTTGGAACACTCTTTACAACTGAATTAAGAGTTGGTGATGTATTAGAAATTAGTTCAGGTACAAATGGTGCAACAGAAAAAATTGTAATTGAAAAAATTACCTCAGATACATTAGCAACATTTTATGTTGTAGATGGGTTTTCTGTTTTATCAACTGCAGCTACCGAAAGGTCAACAATAGACAGTATTGAACAAGCAACCTTTACAAGTAGTGTGAGTAGTCTTAATACTTTTAGTGCTGGAAATTCAGACGGAACAGGAACAGGTATTATTCTTGCAGGTACAGGTACTTCAAGAACTGTTGTTGTAAAAGACCACAATGATGTTAAGTATAACGGTAAATTTAAAATTACATATGTAACAGATACTACTGTAAAATATGCTGTTTTAGGAGACCCAACAACTCCTGATACGACTGCTAATGTTGCTGCTATTATTGGGTTAACAAATAATGTAACTTCGGTGTCGGCAAAAAGAGCAAGAGCTACTTTAGCTGACCAAGAGAAAAATTTACTTATAAGAAAATTACAAAAAAGAAAAACTAAAACTTTACTCACAGAAGCTAACAATGGTGCCTCTGATACATCTTTTGTTTTTAGAAGACAGTTTGTAGGGACGATAAACTCTTCAGGTGCAATTGCTTTAAGTGCAGGAACAAATGAAACATTTGGTTCGGTAACAAACACAGATTATATTATTACAATTATTGATGATGGTGCTGCTGGTGGTACAGGTAGAGTTGGTGATATTGTTGATGCAACTGCAATCACAGTTGGTGGTACAGGGACAGGTACATTAACATTTACTTCAACTACTGTTTTTGGAACAGGTGGTGATTATAAAGTAAAAATTACCGCAACTTTAACAAAAACTTCTGCGGCAGCAAAAATTAAATCAGTAGAAAAATGTCATCTTGTTATTGTTGACAATGATGGTGTTGCTGGTGGTGCACAATATGGTAGTTCTGCTCATCATAAAGATATATCATTAGGTCATGCTGATGCATTTAATCTAAGAGGTGTTTTTGAATCTGCTACATCAAGTACTGCAGCTGTTTTACCTCAGTTCACAACAACTGTTATTTCTGGAACATTTGTACAAGGTGAAAGAATTAAGGGCGGCACTTCAGGTGCTGTTGCTGAGATTGTAAATACGATTTCTCCAATTACCTATGTACTTAAATCTGGTGTAGACTTTAGTGCAGGTGAAACTATTACAGGTGTTAGTTCTTCTGCAACTGCTGTTGTAGGAACACTTACAGCTGGGTCAACTGATGTTACTTCAAAATATTCTTTAGATACAGGACAAAGAGATAACTTTTATGACATTGCAAGAATTGTAAGAAAACCTGGTGAAACTGCAGCAGTTGGTAAACTCATAATTGTATTTGATTACTTTGAACACGCAGCCGGTGATTTCTTTACTGTTGATTCTTATTCAAGTGCTGTTGATTATGAAGACATTCCTCAATATAGTGCAACAAGAATTGACCCAGACCAAAGACAACCTGCAGGTATTTTTAATTTAGAAGATACGGTAGACTTTAGACCAAGAGTTGCCAATGCCACAATATCTGCTACAACTAATTATGAGAGTCAAGGACAATCTGCAGATAAGATTACAGGGTATTCATTTCATTTTGCTCAAAGAGCATTTACCGGAACAGGTTCGTCTATTGCAAATGTTCCAAAAGATAATTCAAGTTTCATTTATGATGTTGATTTCTTTTTAGCAAGAAGAGATAAACTTATTTTAAACATAGAAGGTGATTTTGTTGTTAAACCAGGTATACCTGCAGAAGACCCTGTTGAACCTAGAAATAAATCTCATGCAGAAAACATGGAAATTGCTACTATTAATATTCCTGCATTTACAGATAGTGTAGATGATATTACAATAAAACTTGAAGAAAATAAAAGATTTACCATGAGAGATATTGGTAGATTAGAAAAAAGAATTGAAAGAGTAGAAGAATATACAACTCTTAATTTGTTAGAACAACAAGCAGAGGCATTACAAGTTCAAGATGCAAATGGATTAGATAGATTTAAAACTGGGTTTGTTGTAGATAATTTTCAAGGACACAAAACTGGTGATGTGACGCATAGAGATTATAGTTGTTCTATTGATTATGAATTAAGAGAAATGAGACCGAAATATAATATGAAAGGTATTGCTTTAACAGAGTCAAATACCACAACTGCTACAAGAACATCTGCTGGTTATCAAAAAACAGGTGATGTATTAACATTACCATATACTGATGTCGCAACAATAGACCAACCATATGCAACTCAAGTAGAAAATGTAAATGGTCAACTATTTTATACTTGGGTTGGTGACATGACATTATCACCATCTGGTGATGAGTGGTTTGAAACAGAAAAACTTCCATCAATCGTAATTAATCAAGAAGGTAATTTTGACCAAATTCTTCAAGCTGTCGGGGGCGATGATGCTTTAGGAACTGTTTGGAATGCTTGGGAAACAACTTGGTCATCTGTAAGAGGACAACTTTTCGCAAACCAAGGAAACATATTTAGAAGTCAAGATGTATTTGAAAGAGTTATTGATAATAATGTTAGAACAGGTACAAGAACATTTGTTGGTGAGTCATTTAATATTGAAACTACAAATTCTGAAATTGTAAGAACAGATGTAATTCCATTTATTCGTTCAAGAAATGTTTCATTTACAGTAACAGGTATGTACCCAAAAACAAGAGTTTATCCTTTCTTTGATAAAACTTCTGTAATTAATAATTGTACTCCAGACACTGGTTCTTTATCTGGAACAAATACTACTAATAATATCCCAACAGCAGTTGCTGGCAATTGGGCAGTTGTTTCAAAAATTCAACTTAAATACGATAATAATGGTACTGAAGATATTACTGCTAAAATTGAAGCAGCAGATAACTCAGATGGGTTTGCAAATACCGCAGCACATACAGATATAACATCTTTCACCGTTGCAGCTGGGTCAAATGCAACTTACAATATTACATTAACTTCTGATAGAGCCCCTAATAGTGAAGGTGAACAATTCTTTAAATTTACTTTTACAAATGGAACTTCTGGTGGTACGACTGCTACAAATAGATTATATGAAATTGTATTTTTTGATGAAAACGATTCAACAATTATTACTAATGCAACTAATTCAACTGTACAAGAGTTTCAAAACTTTACTAACCCTGCAAATGCATTATTGACAACTACAAACCCACCTTCACAAGCTGAAGTTCCGGTTGATAGAGATACACCTTCAACTTTAACTGTTCAACTATTTAATGGTACAAGAACAATCACACCATCTAGTGGAACATCAATTAAATTATTACCTGGTGATGAAGACAATGATAGATTCGTTACTGGTCCTACTGGAAGAGTAAGTGGTATCTTTAATATTCCTGACCCAACAGTTTCAGGTAACCCACAATTCAAAACTGGTGATAGAGTCTTTAGACTAACCTCTTCTGCAACAAATGCTATTGAAGAGGTAAGAACCTTTGCTGAAGCAACTTACTCTGCTAAGGGTAGTTTAAATGTCGTTCAAGACACAGTTACACGAACAAGAGATGGTATTCTAAGTAGAACTTTAGTATCAGAACAAGAAGAAAGAACTCGTAGAGGGGCATTCTTAGGTAGACAAAGATGGGACCCACTTGCACAATCATTTACTTGTGATACCACTGGTGGTGAGTTTATTACAAAAATTGATTTATTCTTTTCTCAAAAAGATACAAGTGCACCAATCGTGGTTCAATTAAGAGAAATGGAAAATGGTTATCCTACAGGTAAAATATTACCATTTGGTACTGCATCATTGGAACCTGAAGATGTAAATGTTTCTGCTACTGCAGATACTGCAACAACTTTCACATTCCCATCTCCAGTATTTCTTGAAGAAAGTGTAGAATATTGTTTCGTGGTTCTTACAGACTCTAGAGATTATTTACAGTGGATTTCAGTTATGGGCCAAATAGATATTAAGGGTGGTAGATTAGTAAATGACCAACCTCATTTAGGTGCATTATTTAAATCTCAAAATAATAGTTCTTGGACAGCTTATCAATTTGAAGATATGATGTTTACAATGTATCGTGCAGACTTTAGTACAAGCACAACTTCTAGTGTTGTTCTTACCAATGATACTGTACCTTCAAAAACATTAAATGTTAATGCAATTTCAACAACAAATGCTTCTGATGTAATTAAAGTGGAACATAGAAATCATCAAATGTACAGCACATCTAATAATGTAACAATTAGTGGTGCAAGTTCTGGAGTATTTACAACTCTTTCTTCAGGTATTAATGATAGTGTAAATGCTTTAACTCTTGCAAGTGCTACAGGATTCCCATCAAGTGGAACAGTATTCATAAAAATTACAGCACCAAAAGATTCTGCTGGGGAAGTTGTTGCTGATGAAGTTATCTCAGGAACAATTTCAGGTACTGGAATTTCTAGTGCAACCAGAGGTGTTGAGGGTTCAGGTGTTGCACACTTGGCTGGAGCAACGATTGAACTTTATCAAGTTGCTGGTATTCCTTTGACACAAATAAATAAAACACATACTGCATTAACAGCATTTGGTATAGATTATTTTACATTGACAACAACTGCAAGTGCTACATCAACAGCTGCTGTTGGTGGTTCTGCAATCGTTGCAACTGAAAATGCATTGATGGATACAACTAAGATTCTTTTAAATGCATTAGAATATAACGGAACAACAATTAATGCAACTGCTAAAACAACAACTGGTACTTCACCAGATGGTTCTCAAACTCCATTTCAAAAAATAACAAATGGTATTTCTTTACCAATTAATGAAAACTTTTTCTTTGATGCACCAAGAATGATATGTTCTACTATTAATGAAACAAATGAGTTGTCAACTGCTAAATCTTATGAGATGACTTTAGCGTTAAGTACAACTAGAAGTAATTTATCACCAGTTATTGATTTAGATAAAGCATCTATAATTACTATTGCAAATAGATTAGATAATGTTGATTCAAGTACTGATGTTTTCCCTACAAGTCAATTTGTACCTGCAACCGAATCAGATGGTGATAGTAATGAAGCAATTTATTTAACAAGGCAAGTTCAATTAACAGCTTCTGCTACACAGTTAAATGTATTATTTGATGCTGTAAGACCAAGTTCTTCTGAAATACAAGTAATGTTTAAAATACTTCGTTCAGATGATTCAACTGATTTTGAAGATTTAGGTTATACATTCTTTAATACAGATGGTTCACCTGATGTTACAACAAATCCTTCAACTACAAAAAATGACTTTATAGAACATGAATATACTTCAACAAACCCAGGTGAGTTTATTGCATTTCAAATAAAAATTCGTATGCAAGGAACAAATAGTTCTGAACCTCCTAGAATAAAAAGATTAAGAGTGGTGGCAACAGCATAATGACTAAATTAAATGTAAAAGATAAACCTCATCTTGTTAGAGATACAAATTCAGGTGCAATTTTAAATATAAATGCCAGTGCATATGAAAAAAGTAAAAGAATAAGAATAGATGCAGAAAAACAAAGAGATGAGCTAAGAGGTGCAGTAAGAGAGATAAATAATATTAAATGTGAAATGCACGAAATGAAACAATTATTAATAAAACTAATAGAGAAATAAAATGGCAGATAGAAGCGTATTAGCGTCAAATACTTTTGAAACATTCCGAACAACATTTAATTCGTTAAGTGCTGATATTGGTGATATTGCTAGTGTAACTGGTGCTTCTGGAACAATTGCATCTGCAACTGATGTTATTGAAGCAGTTGTACAATTAAATGCAGCTGTTTTTGACCCATCAACAGATATTACTTTTTCAGGTGATAATACATATTCTGGTACTGCTAATTTTACAAGCACTGTAACAATGAGTGGAACTAAAAATTTTACTGGAACTACTAATCTTGCTGGATTAGTTTTTAGTACAAGTGGTATAACTTTTGCAGATAGTACTACACAGACAACTGCAGCCACTACACAGGCTTTTGCTATATCAATGGCCGTAGCACTGGGATAAGGAGAAAACATGGCTAATAATTTTAAAAATGGATTTAAATCTATTCTCACTGCTGGGGAAAACTATCAATCTACTGGTAGTGCAACACTAAATGCAACTGGACCACAACAGATTTATGTCGCAAATAATGGTTCAGGAGTCAATTCAATTTTAATTGAATTAGATGCAGCTAATACTGGAAGTTCAGCTATTCAAGCTACTGCTTTCGTTCAAGATTATTCTGCAAGTTTAGGTACAATTACTTCTGTGGTTTCATCAAGTGATACTGCAACAGTAACTGCTGGTTCTGCTCATGGTCTTACAACAGGTCAATATGTTTATGTATCAGGTTCATCAACTGCTTATGTCAATGGAATTTATAAGATTACACGAACTGCTGCTACGACATTTACATATGCACAAAATTCAAGTGCATCCAATGGTACTGCTGCTGGAACAATTTTAATTTATCCAGCATATCATATTGTAAAAGATGCACCCATTCCGACAAACTCAACTTTAAAAATTGTTGACGGACAAAAGATTGTTTTAAATTCAAACGATGCTGTTTATGCATACGCATCGGCTGGAACTGTTGATATCGTATCAGCAATACTAGAAGATGTAACATAGGATTAAATTAATATGTCATATATTGGAAGACCTTTTTTAAATGTTCCTGCAAACACTTTTGCAAAAGAAGATTTTACTGGCGCAGACACAGGTACAAATAATAGTATAACAAACTCTATTGTTTTGTCAAGAGAAATACCTGGGTTGAATGCTTCAAATGTTGAAGTGTTTATAAACAATGTTAGACAGGAACCAGATGTTGCATATTTTATCAGAGATGATAGTACAGGTGTTCCAATCATTATAGAATTTTCAGAGGCATTAAATACTAATGATTCTATTTATATTATTCACAAAGGGTTAGGCCCAGGAACAGAGAGAACAGGAATTGCAGCTGGTTCTGTTACTGCAACAATGTTAGCAGATAGTTTAAAAGAGTTTACTTTAAATTCTTTTACAGGTGATGGTACAGATACAACATTTACACTTGCGGCTGCACCTAATAATGCAAATTCTCTTTTAGTGACTGTTGACGGTATCGTACAAAAACCAGCAACAAACTATTCTGTTTCATCAACAACTCTCACATTTACTTCTGCACCAGCAAACAATGCTGAGATAGAAGTTAGAGATTTAGGAATAAGAACCTCAGTTCGTAGAGGAACTGGTTATACTACTGATATACTAACTGTAAGTGGTAGTTCAACAAGTACAATGTCATTATCAAGTTCAGTTCTAGCTGATGATGTTTTTATTTCAATTAATGGTGTATTACAAACACCGACATCTGCTTACACAGTAAGTGGTGCAACTGTAACTTTTGCTTCAAATCTATCTGACGGAGATAGTGTAGTGGCAAGGTATCAAAGATAGAGAAATATTAATGGCAATAAGTAAAATAACAACTAGAGGATTTAATTTTGCAAATGCACTCTCAAGAGGTGATTTCACAGACGCTTCTTTTGGTGATATTATTTTATTAGAAAATGAATTAGGTGCATTATTAATGGACGCCAGTGCTGATGGTGTTGATGTTGATGGTCATATTTTATATAATGACAATAATTTTGAAACTGGCCCAAGCGTAGGACTAGAAGATGCAACGATTGACTAACAAGTTAGGAGAGTAAAATATGACAAATCCTTTAACCGGTTTAACAAAAATTTCTATTGCTAACCTTGAAGACGGAACTATTACATCAGCTCAAATTGCAGACGGAACTATTACAAATACAGATGTAAATGCTAGTGCTGCTATTGCGGGTACTAAGTTAGGAACAGTACCTGTATCAAAAGGTGGAACAGGATTAACTTCTGTCGGTGATGCAGGTCAAGTAGTGCAAGTTAATAGTGGTGGTAGTGCTTTAGAATTTGCAGATGCAGCAGGTGGTGGGTTAATACATCTAAATACAACTACTGTGGATAATGCAGCTTCTATTATTTATAATAATACATTAATTACCTCAGCACATGATGTATATAAAATTGTATATTCAAATTATGTTCCAATAACTAATGATACAACTTTAAGATTACAAGTAAGCACAGATAATGGAAGTAACTTTTTAAGTGCTATAAATGGCAGAAGATATAATCAAATAAATGGCACAACCCATGCAAACCAAAATGGGGTAGATGCTGGTACTAATAGCATTTTAATGGGTTTGGCTTTAGGTGGAACTCCTGCTAATGGAGTTTGTAGTGGAGAGCTAACAGTAGCAGGAGTTAATAACGCAGTTAGTTATAAACATTGTTGGGGTAAAGCTGTGTTTCATGTAGCAGACACATCTAATTTTTTTTGGCAAGACAATGCTTCATATGTTAATTCTGCTTCTGATATTGATTACTTTAAAATTAGTAGCACAAGTGGAAATTTGGAAAGTGGAATATTTCATTTATATGGGTATGCTAAATCGTAGGAGATAAATTATGGCAACACTTTATAAAATAGTTAATGGCGAAAGAATAGCTATGACAGATGCTGAAACTACTGCAAGAGAAGCAGAAGAAAAGGTATGGGAAGATGGTGCTGTTAATAGAGGAGTTGAACAAATAAGAATAAGAAGAAATCAACTTTTAACAGAAAGTGATTGGACTCAAATGATAGATATTACAGATAAAAGAATGGATAATCTTACTAAGGGTAAGTGGCAAACATATAGAGAAAATTTAAGAGATATTACAGACGGACTAACAACTACAACTAAAATTAAAAATGTAACTTGGCCAACAAAACCAAGTTAAGGAAAATAAATGTCATATATTGGAAACGAACCTACTTTCGGAGCATTTGAAAAACAGAACATTACTGGTGATGGTAGTAATAGTCAATTTACTTTAACTCACCCAGTTGCTTCTGCTTCTTCAATATTAGTATCTCTTGGTGGTGTAATTCAAGAACCTGAAGCTGCATATACTATTTCTTTTGTAAGTGGTGAACCTAAGATTACTTTTGCTTCTATACCTACAAATGGAATTAAGATTTTTGTTATCTATCTTGGTAGACAAGCATTAACTCAGTCAGCTGCTTCTTTTACTGCGAACCCAACTGTTGATGCTTTTACAGGTGATGGTTCAGATACAACTTTTACTTTATCAACAACACCAGCACTACCAACTAAAACAATGTTAGTATTTGTAAATGGTGTATTTCAAAAATACACGACAAACTATTCTGTTTCAGGAACAACTTTAACATTTACTTCTGCACCAGCAAATAATGCTGTCATTGTTGCTATTAATATGAATAATAGCTCAGAAGTTGTGATATCTAGTGTTTCAAATAATTCAATTACAAATGCAAAATTAAGTTTAAATTATGCACCTTCATTTTTTACAGGTGATGGTTCATCAACTGCTTTTACTCTAACAGAAAGTAATCATACTCAGAACACTTTATTAGTTACAGAAGATGGTGTTTTACAAAGACCAACAACTAAATACTCTGTTTCAGGAACAACTTTAACATTTGTAACTGCACCATCTAATGGTGTTGAAATTGGTGTTAGATATTTACCATTTGGTGCAACGAGTTAGAAATAAAAAATGACAAAGTTTAATGATACTTTAGATAACACTTTAGGAATTACAGATATTGTTGAAAAACAACTTGAGGTTGTTTCACCTAAACCTAAACCTGTTGTTAAAACAAATGATAATGAATTAGAAAATGATTATAAGTATCAAAGGGAAAACTTCTATCAATTAGTTGAAAGAGGACAAGATGCAGTACAAGGTATATTAGACCTTGCAAGGGAGAGTGAACACCCAAGAGCTTTTGAAGTTGCAGGTAATTTAATTAAACAAGTTGCTGATGTAACTGAAAAACTTGGAGATTTACAATTAAAAATGCAAAAATTAAAAGAAATTCCAAGTAATGCACCAAAGAATGTAACTAATGCATTATTCGTAGGCTCAACTACTGAACTTCAAAAAATGTTGAAGAATAATGCCAAAGACAACAATAACATCAAATGACTCTATCGGCCCAATGAAGTCGTAAATAGTTCAATAACATCTGCCAAGTTTTCTGGTAGTGCTATTTCCCCACCTTCAAGAATTACTGCACCACAATTAAAAGTGATTAAAAATTTGTAATGTTTTCTTTTATTATAAATATTGAAAGAAAAGGGAAATATTATGGCAATTCCAAATTCAAAGAGTACTTTCAAAGAATATTGTTTAAGAGCATTAGGAAAGGGAGTTATTGACATTAATGTTAGTGATGACCAAGCAGATGATAGAATAGATGAAGCTCTTCAATATTATTTAAACTATCACTCAGATGGTGTAGAGAGAGTTTATTTAAAACATCAACTTACAGAAGCAGAAATTACACGAATGAAAAGTAATGAAACAGCTGTTACTGCAACTGACTTAGTTGATTCTACGATTACAGCAGATTGGTTACAACAAGAAAATTATATTCCTGTTCCTGATACTGTATTATCAGTTAATAAAGTTTTTCCAATAACAGACCAACTTACAACAAATATGTTTGATGTAAGGTATCAATTAAGATTAAATGATTTATATGATTTTAGTTCAACCTCTATTATTAATTATGAAATGACAATGAGGCATCTAGATTATTTAGACCATATTCTAACTGGTGAGATGCCAATACAATTTAAAGAACATCAAAATCGTTTATACATTTATACTGATGTAGACACTAATTTTAATGATACAGAGTTTCTTTTAATTGAATGTTATCGTAAATTAGACCCAGACACTTATACAAGTGTATATGATGATATGTACCTTAAAAGATATGCAACCGAATTATTAAAAAAACAATGGGGTGCTAACCTATCAAAGTTTAATGGTGTTGCGATGTTAGGTGGAGTTACAATGAACGGAGAACAAATCTATTCACAAGCAATAGAAGAGATTCAAAGGTTAGAAGAACAAATTCAACTTCACCATGAATTGCCAATAAACTATATGATAGGATAATTTATGTCGGTTAATAAATTTTTTCATACTAGCAATAAACATTCTATTGCTACCGAAAGAAGTCTTTATAGTGATTTAGTAAAAGAGGCTATACAAATTTATGGTCATGATGTATTTTATGTCAATCGTACTTTTGTAAAAGAAGATAGTTTATTTGGTGAAGACACACTTTCTAAATTTACAGATTCACAACAAGTGGAAATGTATATAGAAAATGCAGAAGGTGGTCTTGAGGGTGAAAAAGAATTAGTTTCTAAATTTGGTCTTGATATAAAAGATGAAATTACTTTTGTTGTTAATAAAGAAAGATTTCAAGATTTAACTCATCAAGTTTCAATAGAAGTAGGAACAGACTCAGAAGCTGGTGGTTCAATATTATTAGAAGACGGAACAGTAGAATCTAAACTTGATGTTGGTGCTTCTTATATTGTAACTGAAGATACTGTAACAGATGCAGATAGACCTTTAGAAGGTGATGTAATCTATCACCCTATTCTTGGTAAATTATTTGAAATAAGTTTTGTTGACCATGATGAACCATTCTTTCAATTAGACAATAATCCAGTTTATAAATTAAAATGTAGAACCATGGAATATGGTAGTGAAGATATTAATACTGGTATTGATACTTTAGATGCTGTTGAAACTGATAGTAGTTTAGATTCTTTAGAATATCAATTTACTTTAGAACAACCAAGTACATATACTGAAAATTTTGCATTAGAAGATAATAGTTTGTTATTAGAAGAAACTGATGGTGATAATATTATAACAGAAACACAATTTGGTGGAGTTTCATTACTCTTAGAAACAAGTGATATATATTATATGAGAATAAATAATAAAACAAATACTTTAGAAGATGAAGAAGTAATTATAGGACAAACTTCAGGTGCAATCGGAAGAGTAAAATATGTAGGTAGTGACCAGATTGATTTTGAATATATAAGTCATACTTCTTTTGAAAACGGTGAAATTATAAAAGGTCAAACATCTGCTTCTACGGCTACCATTCAAGACCTAGAAGAAGAAAATCACTATCTAATTAACGAAGACTTTAGTATTGATACTATTGACGAACAAGCACAAAACGAATTATTTGAGAATCTAGATAATACTATATTAGACTTTAGTGAATCAAATCCATTTGGTGATGCTGGGAGATTATAATGTTAGGACAACAATTTTATCATGAAACAATCAGAAAAATGGTTGTTTCTTTTGGAACAATTTTTAACAACATAAACATTGTTAGAAAAAATAATGCTGGTGCGACAGTTCAAGCAATGAAAGTTCCATTGGCCTATGGCCCTAAACAAAAATTCTTATCTAGAATTAGAGAAGATGCAAGTTTAAATAAAGCAACTGCAATTACATTACCTAGACTTGCATTTGAAATTCAAACAATATCTTATGATTCAACTAGAAAATTAAACAGAGTTACAAGAATTAAAAAACCAAGTAGTAAGGGTTCATCTAAGATGGATTCACAATATATGCCAGTGCCATATAATATAGATTTTTCTTTATTTGTAATGGCAAAAAATGGTGATGATGCCTTACAAATTTTAGAACAAATTTTACCTTTTTTTCAACCAGAATATACAATTACAGTAAATGATAATTTGGATATGAAATCAAAAAGAGATATACCTATTGTTTTAACAGGTCTTGATTATGAGGATAATTATGAAGGTGATTTTACAACAAGAAGAGCAATTGTTTACACATTATCTTTTACTGCAAAGTTTTATTTGTATGGTCCTGTTACTTCACAATCTGTTATTAAACAAGTTCAAGTTGACCAATATACAGATTTACCTGATGCATCTCCTAAAAGAGAACAAAGATATGCTGTTACCCCAGAACCAACATCTGCTGAGGCTGATGATAATTTTGGATTTAACGAAACAACTTCTTTTTTTGAAGACGCCAAAAATTTTAATCCAGAAACTGGAACTGACAAATAGATAAATAAGAGTAGGGGAAATTAAATGCCAATAAGAACAATCGTTAATAGAGCAATAGAATCAGCAGAACATGGTAATGGTGGTATTTTATTAAATGCAACAGATGGTTCAGCTTCAAACGCTGGTAGTTTTTTAGTTTTAGATGCTAGTAAAGCTAGTACAGTTGATGTAAATGAAAAAATAGAATTTGAATTTGGAACAACTGATGCAAGCGTAGGGCTAGAAGATGCAACCATTGGATAACAAGTTAGGAGAATAAAATATGGCTTTAACAAAAATTAAAGGTGTTGTCATTGATGACGAAACTATTACAACAGACAATATTTTAGATGGCACTATTGATAATGCTGACATAAAAAATTCTTCTATTGATGTCACATCAAAATTAACTGGTTCTGTTCCAACAGCAAACTTATCTAACGCAACTGCAGCAGTTGGGAACGCAACTGCATCAGATAAAGGGATATCTTCATTTAGTAGTGATAATTTTGCAGTTTCTAGTGGAGCTGTAACCATTAAAGATTTAGGAGTAGCTACTGCCGAAATACAAGCTAATGCTGTAACGGGAGCTAAATTTAATGCTGATGTTATAAGTGGGCAAACAGAACTTGCAGCAGAACCTGCTGACACAGACGAGTTTTTAGTTAGTGATGCAGGGGTATTAAAAAGAATAGACTATTCTCTTATCAAAGGGGGTGGTGCAATGACATTACTCAATACAACAACTATTTCTTCAAGTACTAATTTAATAGATTTTAATAGTTCACTTATAACCTCTACCTATAAAGTATATGAATTTCATTTGATAGATATGATTACCAATGGTGATGGTGAAACTGGATTTGGTGTGCGATTTTCTGCTAATAATGGAAGCTCAGTTCCATCTTCTGGTTATAGACATCTTACTCGTAGATTTAATGAGGGTGGAACTAGTGATATTAGTATACAAGGTTCAACTGACGACCAAATAAAGGTTACAAATATGAATGGTGTTTTTCATGGAATGGCTACTGGTGAAGGTATTAGCATGGTAGTAAGAGTTTATAACCCAACAGGGAGTGGCCAAACTAGATTGACTTTTGATGGTATTAGTATAGCAGATAGAAACACAGGACATAGTGATGAATCTATGACAATTTGGTCGGGTGGTGGTATGGAGTCTGCACCTTCAGCAGTTAATTTTATAAGATTTACATATCAAATAGCATCATTTACAAGTGGAGTAGTAAAATTATATGGAATTGTATAGCATCATAAGGACAATATAGAGGAGATAAATTATGGCAACACTTTATAAAATGGTTAATGGAGAAAGAGTAGCTTTAACTGATGTTGAAACTACTGAAATAGAAGCAGAGGAAAAAGCATATAGTGAAGGTGAAAAAGATAGAAACCTTGAACTAATTAGAAATGTACGATTAGGTCTATTACAAGAAACAGATATATATGCTTTATCAGATATGACTTTATCAACAGATATGAAAACTTATAGACAAGCATTAAGAGATATTACGAGTGGTTTAGATACTGTTGAAAAAACACGAACTAAACTAGAAAGAGATACTGATGGTTCTTATAAAAACTTTCCTACTAAACCTTAACAAGAGGAAATAATGCAAAAGGAAATTAAAACAATTTACACAGAAAAAATACAATCACAATCACAAACACTTCTACAATCAACAGACTGGTTAATTGTTAGAAAATCTGAAGATTCAAGTAAAGCTATTCCAAGTGCAGTTACAACATTTAG
>Ga0209634_1001241_pt1 | contig 18889 bp, 13 predicted proteins | sample LinPmetageLP40_FD_184043 | JGI IMG/M metagenome (GOLD analysis project Ga0209634, IMG submission 184043) | Marine viral communities from the Pacific Ocean - LP-40 (SPAdes) (version 2) | ecosystem: Environmental > Aquatic > Marine > Oceanic | place: Pacific Ocean | collected 2010-08-26 | reverse complement strand
ATTAGTAGCTTGATTCATATTAGTAGCTTGATTCATATTGCTAGCTTGATTCATATTAGTAGCTTGATTCATATTAGTAGCTTGATTCATATTAGTAGCTTGATTCATATTGCTAGCTTGATTCATATTAGTAGCTTGATTCATATTAGTAGCTTGATTCATATTAGTAGCTTGATTCATATTAGTAGCTTGATTCATATTAGTAGCTTGATTCATATTGGTAGCTTGATTCATATTGCTAGCTTGATTCATATTGCTAGCTTGATTCATATTAGTAGCTTGATTCATATTGCTAGCTTGATTCATATTAGTAGCTTGATTCATATTAGTAGCTTGATTCATATTGTTATTTGACTGTTCATTATTGTTATTTAATTTAGAATTTATCACATTATATCCAGAATTTACAGCTCGTAATCCGTATCTTAAAGGTGCCGATGATAGTTTAGCCATATTAGTTATCCCATCAGTTATAGTTCCCATAAGAGGAATACTAGAATTAGATTTCTTTTTCTTTTTAGTTGATTTATTAGTTGTCGCATTATTAGATATCTGAGTATTATTTCCAACCATAGAAGGAGGAACACTAGTATTTAATTGTAAGTGGTTATTCATACATAAATTATCTAATAATATATCATACTCTGTAGAATCAGTTCCCTTAATACTATTTTTAAGGTATTGATTACATAAAGCATTGACTAGAATGCTTTGTTTTGTAGACTGATTTTTTAATTTAACAGAAGTTGGATCTACGTGTTCACCTTCATCTTCTTCATCATCTCCAAAAAATCCAAAATCAGGTAAAGGTAGCATAGAAACAACTGATTTCAATGAACCACCTTTCATTTTAAATGATTTGCTTTGTCTTCGCGATTTCCTTTTTTTTCCAGCTTTATTATTATTGTTTAAATTAGCTTTATTATTTCTGTAAGCTTTATTATTATTTTTAGACCGACGGTTATTTTTATTCTTTCTTGATACAGCACGTTTTTTAGGAGTATATTTTTTACTTCTATACTTCATTATAATATAAACACAAAATTTATAAAAAACAATTTAATTAAAACAATTTGAATAATCAGGTTTAGGAGGCATAGGAGTTGGCTTGTAACGAACCATATTACAGCTTCTAAGATGAAGTGGGGTTGTGTCAATTACTCTCTGCTTACCACAGTGTTCTCCATTAATAACAATTTTTTCGGGATTACAATTAGCCATATTGCCATTAGCACACGCAGAAGAGAACTTTTTAACTGGACATAATGAAGCTTTTCTAGTTATACCCATCAAATCTGTTTCTAAGTCAACCAAATTTCCTTTGATATGACTTACATTAGTTCCTCCTACGGTTCCTAATTCCATACGACATTTATTACAATTTTCATTTCTCATTGGGTCAAGCATATATTCTAATGTTCCAGCATTTTCAGTTAATCTTGTCTGGTATTCACAAGTATCATACATCAATCTATTTGAACTCATATATATTATATTAATATATATTTTTTATTACAGAATTATAAAAAAAGATTTAATTTAAATAAGATTTTCTTGAGCGCAACATTGCCTTTATTCTTGAATTATCACCAGAATTTGAAAAATAGTCATAATCCTTGACACCTTGTCTAGATGGTATACCGCCACGGACCCAAGTTCTGCTAACATTTTCTTGAATAAGATGAATGGGATCTTGTATGGTTGCTGCTAGATTAGAATTTAGTGGTGTAAATATATTAGATTCAACATCCACATTTTGCATTTGTTTGTGTTTCATAGTTTGTAAAGAAGATAGTAATCTGCTTTCTAAATCTGGTTTATGTTCTCCTTTCTGAATAAATGGGGATGTCATATGTGGTCTTGGAAACAGTTGTTGGTCAACCTTGTGGTGTCTTTTGACTGTACCTATTCGTAAATTTGTATCACCATCTACATTACAGTCAGAAATTCCATAACCATCTTTGATGATTAAACCTCGATTATCTGTGGATGTTTTTACAACATTTTTGATATCGCAGTCGCAATCAGCAAAATTACTTAACATATAATCATTTACTGAATCACTCTGCATATTTTTTCCACTATTATGACAAACATCATCGTTTAAACTAGTAGGTTCATCAATAACAAATTTCTGATTTAGAGCTGAACAATTATTTTTGCTTTTTAAACTTGATAATTGACGTGTTCTATTATCTTTATATTTATTTGGCATATCAGGCTTGAATTCGCTATACTGATTAAGTTTCATATAAAATTAAAACATATTTTTTTTTTGTTTATTTTAATTATAAATCAAATAATAAAAAAAAGAATTTATAAGTGTTTTTTACATTGAGATGGATTAATTTCCTGATTAATTTCACCAAGAGATTTTGATGTCATTGAACATCCACGCATCTGCTTTAATAGACCATTATTTCCAGTAGCACAAGATATCGGAGTTGAATATAACCATTTCGCAAAAGATCCCTGATCATTTGGAACATTTGTATTTGGCATAGTAAAAAATGTGCGTTCATTTGCTTTAGAATTTATTAAAGAAGTGGTATCATTATATAATTTTTCAGATAAACAATCGGAAATCTCTTCCGATACTAAATTTGATATATCTGGATCACTTATATTACAAGCTGGTTTTACTTGCTGAAAATTGTCTGTAGGAAGCAAATTCATTACAGGATTATCCAGCGTAGGTTTTTTACAATCATCATATAAGGCCCTTTCCATAACTGAATTAATTTCATTATCAGATAATTCACTATTGATATTATCTTTTGTTTTAACATCATTCTCGCTAAAGTATTCACGATTTTTATTTGAAAATATATACATAATATAGGATACTATTACTGGTATTATAAATACATAAATAAACAAATAGTTTGATTTTAGTAAAGATAATAATATAGAAAGATATAGTGTAAATCTTGTAACTGCGTTTATTTTAGAACCTAGGCTCATGTTTTTTGTTGGAACTATAATAAATAATCTTTCTGGATCAAATAACATCGCTATATCATCAAACCAAATTTTATCATTATTGGCTTCATTATATATTTTTTTAGGTGATAAATCATATTGATTTATATGTAGTTCATTTTCTATTAATTTATTTTCCTTGACATTCTGACTATTCCAATTTTTTATATTACTATCTAAAATAGTCTGATTATCTTCAAGTTGTAAAAAATTATCATCTAAAATGTTGACATTGCCATTATTAGATTTAACCTTTTCATTATTTTGCGTAACCATATATAATTAATTAAGATTTATTTTTTATTTTTTTTTCCTTTGTTCAAGTTTCTTTCTTAAACGATCTCGAGTCGGATTATTATAACTAGAAGTTTCCGCTTCATTAGCCTCTTTCATTTCATTTTTAGTTTTATTCAATAGATTATCAAATAATGGATTATTATTCCCTAACATACCCATCATGGTTTGAGCTTCGTCAACTAACTTGCTTTGGTCCAAATCTCCACTACTAAGTTTGTTTTGAATCTTTTGTCCAACATTTTGAATTAGATTCATAAATTTCATAGGATTATCACCTGAAATAAGATTACTAAATACATCAGTAACATTTTCACTATTTTCATCCATATTTAAGTTAAAATCATCAAGATTAATATCCTCTGCAAGTTCTTTAGCCAAATTACCAATTAAACCATTATTAATAAGTTCTTCATTAATTTCTGGCATATTTTCAGGTTTTGTTTTTTCTGATAAGTTTTTAATCATATCTAATACTTGCTTATCGGCGTCTTCTAATTCAGTTGTTTCATCTTCATTTTCAGATCCTGGTTTTTCTCGCACCTTTTTGAAATTTTCAACTAACTTTTTTATAGAATCACTATCGCTAACAATTGTTTCTCCGATAACATATAATGTTTGTAAGTAGTCCCATATTGTTTGCTTTGTAGAATCTTTCAGTTTTTCACTAACCCATAAGTCTTTAAAATCTACACTTTTTAGAATATGTATTGATTCTTCAAATAACTTATCATCTTTCTGAGAAATAAAGTTTTTTTTATCTGCTAATTTTCGCATAAATCTCTTAATAAATTTGTCTTCATTGCTTGATTCGTCAACCAAGATTATACCATAATATTCAACAAGATCTTCTTTTAGATCTGGAAAAACTTTAATAATATCATTTACAAATAATTTCAAATTGTAGTTAAAGTATTCAATATTAGTCTGAACCATAATAATTATATAAATTAAAAAAAAAAATGTAATTTTACGCATGAAAGTAATTTAAATCATTATCTTAATAAATAAAGGATGATTGTTCTATTAATTAATCATATCGCCTAACTTAATCATGGTTGATAGATATTGCCATATTTTCTCTTTATTATCATTTTCAAGAGTTTTCCAGTGTTGTTTTAACTTTTCTATTATACCACCAATAGATTCGGCACCATTAGCTTCTTTAATTTCATCATATTCATTTTCAATAAAAAAGGACTCATCTTTATCTAATATTTTTTCTCTATAATTATAACTATAAACTTTAAACAAGTTACACATTTTTTTCGCATTTGCTAATTTTAAAATAGTAAAAGTTCGTTTATAAACTTTAAAATCGTCATCTTCTGGAAAGGTGTCAATTAAATCGTCTACAAATCTAAAGATGAGATTATTGAATGCTGTTAATGCTGTAAAATTGCCTGTTTTGGCCATTATATATATCTTAAATGTTAATAAAAACTTTAAATATTTTTTTGACAATTAATATATCATTAATTGTCTTAATAAAAAAATTAAAACTATTTAGTTTATCTTCTCGCAATATTTTGAAATTCTTGATTACGTTGGCGTTGAAGATCTTCTAGATCGTTTGATGATTGTTTACTTTGACGAACATCATTTTGAGCTGCCATTGTAGAACCGTTATCATCGGATAAAAATGTAAAAGAACTAATAAATGGTTTATTTTCAGTTTCATCTATCGAAGAGCAATTAAGACCAAAACTATCTCCACATGTACCATAGTATGCCTGAATATTCTCATTAAATTCTGGTCCTTTCGTAGAACTTAATTGTTCTTTTATCCATTCTGGTATTGATTCGTCGGTGACAATTTTTTTATCATTAATTAAATAAATCGTAGGCACCGAAGTAACAAATGGAGGTAATTGAATATTACTATCATCTACACAAACAAATAACATTTTATCATTGAGTGGTGTTTTGGATACATTATTGACAATTTCTTTAGAATATGTACAATAATTACTATAAAATAAAATATCCTTTTTCATTTTTTAAAAATACAAAATAATTTTTTTTTAAAATTGTAACTTACCGCGACATTTAAATTATTCTAAATAAAACTATTAATTTATAAAAATTGATTTAAAATATTGTATGTGTTTATTTTATAAAGTCACTATGATTTCAATATCTGATGTACAAAAAGAAGACGATACTGTAAAATTTGGTATTTCAAACTGTAATAGTAGTTTTGTTAATGCGTTGCGAAGAACTATATTAAGTGATGTAGAAACCATTTCTTTTGATACAACCGAGTATCAAAATTCTGATCTTACTGTTATTAAAAACACTTGTCTACTTCATAATGAATTTCTTTTACATAGAATCGGTCTTGTTCCAATCAATGTAGAAGATATAGATAATTTCAATGTAGATAATTATAAATTTATTTTGAAAAAGGAAAATAATGGAAATAGTGAAATCCAAGTCACTACTGCTGATTTTGTTGTGAAAAATTTGGAGACTGGAAATAATGAAGATACTCTTAAGTTTTTTCCAGCAAATTCAATTACAGGAGATAATATTTTACTAACTATTCTTAAAAATAATCCTACTGGAGATGGTGAGGCGATTCACATTGAAGGTAAATGTTCTAAAGGAAGTGGAAGTATTAATAGTAGATATTCACCTGTATCCTGTGTAGTATTTACTAATAAAAAGGATAAAGCAAAGGCTCAAGTCGCCTTTGAAGAACAAATCAAAGCTCTTGAGTCAGAACCTAATAGCGAAGAGTTGAAGGTTTTAGCTAGAAGATTTGATATTGAGGAATCAGAGAGGTATTTTTTTGTAGACGAGAATGGAGAACCTAATGCATTTGACTTTAATATAGAAACAGTTGGTGTAATTTCACCTGGAGAAATATTTAGAAGATCAATAAAAAAATTAAAAGAAAGAGTTGTAAATTTTGAAAAAAATATGGCATTAGCTTTAGATTCAAAAGAATCGAATGTTACAATTCGTGACTCAGAGTCAGTTATGGCAGGTTACGATATTGAAATTGAAAACGAGAGTCATACTCTTGGGTTCTTGCTTCAAACACATATAAATAAGCTTAATGAAGATATATTTATAGGATATATGAATCCTCATCCACTTCAGAAAAAGATTAAGATTCGTGTAAACTTTAATGATAACGATATCAATATAGTTAAAAATATTTTTGAAAAAACAACCAAATATCTTGTAGATTCTCTTGATAAGTTGCTAATAGATTCTAAGGATTTGTAAAATATTCATGATAATATTTGGACAGAGGTGTTCAACTAAATTATAGATGAGTTATGAGAGAAAGAAAGTTAAACATAAGTTACTTGTAAGTTTGGTGTTGTCCACAATTCATTTAAATAATCATATAATTTATTATTATCATTGGTATCAATATTGTATGCGTCATATTCAGTCTGAGTTGCTATTTTATAAACTATATTATCTATTCTAATTTTTTTATGACTGGTTGATTTTTTTCGTAAATCTAATATATTATATTTCTTTATAGTATTTTTTCCATCTTGTGATATATAAAACCATAATGGATTTTCATAATTATTATAAATTATATGGTAGTTTGGATACTGGTCATCTAAATCTATATTTATCCATCTTTTATCATCAAATTCAAATCTGTATCCATCATAATTTGGATCATATTTTTTAACTATATAATTCATTAAATTATATTTATATTTAAATTAACATTTTTTTCTGACTTTTTTTTTAAATTGTTTTTCATTCAATAACATTCTAATAGTATAAATGAAATTATTTACCCACTTAATATACCTATTAAAAAAAAAATCAACTAATAAAATTTTTTCACAAAAAAAAGAAAAAACGAGAAAAGAAAAAAACAAAAAGAAATATAATTGATTATAATTAATTATAATTAATTTAGCTTAAATGTTAACCACTTAAACTTCTGTTAATGATTCATAAGCAATATTTAATCTTTTGCGGCGTTTTGAAAGAGCAAACAGAATTCGTGGAATAGGAAGATTATGAAGATACTGAATTACAACATTTTTAGTTGTAGGATGTCTAGTTTTCATGTGATTGCGATGAAGTTCCGCAATCAATGGTTTTAATTCAAATGGAGCTAATTTATGTATTTGAACTGGTTTACCATCTATATTCTTGTTTACAAAACAATCAAGATATGCCTTAAATAGCTCTGCTGTAAAGGAATACAATTCTTTACGATACCCTTCAAATAGTTCCTTGTCTTCTTCAAAGTATTTGATATATTTTTCATAACTTCCACCAGTCGAAGTACGAAGATTGAAAAATAAGTAATGTTTATTGTTGGTATTGCCTTTTAGTTCTCTTACTTGATTATATTTCATATTTCTAATTTTATATCTAGCTAGATCTATTAAGTATTCGGGATTTTCTTTATCTTTTTCAAATACCATCAACCCTTGTTCATTTGAGTCTAATGAAGAAATATATCCAAACAGATCTTCAATTGACTCAAAATTATATTTAGTTGGTACATCTATATTCAAATTATGATTTTTTGAAAAATCGTTAACATCGTAAAATAACACTTTACCATCTAATACTCTTGAAACATGTGTAAGAACTAATCGTGGACTTAGATATTGCTTCACAATTCTATTATTTGGATGTTGGATCAAAAATGAATAACAATAATCCATATCAAGAGATTCTAGAGTCAAATCAGTAGATTCCAAACATTCATAGAACATTTCGGAGAAGCTCTTTTCACTTAACCAATGACATTTTGCTCCAATACAACTTCTTGTAGAAATATATCTAATCCCATCATGCTGAAAATAATTAATCATTGTACCATCCAAAAAATCGGTTACCACATATGTATCAGAATTCCCCGTATAATTTTCAAGAATAGCTGTATTTTTTGAAGATTTCTGTGGAACTGGACAAATTACTGAATTGTCTTTAGTTGATAAGATTAATCCGCGACACTTTTTAACATCTGGATCATTTAAATCTGATGACTCTCTATCATATTTTACCATATACATTCCCAGATTATTATAATCTGAATTTACAATAAGATTTTTTTCTTGAAGTTTTTGTTTTGCTTCATCAAAATTGTTAATACCACTCAAACAAGATAAATAAGACATAATTATTATAGGAAAGAAATTAAACTGATTTATAAAATATAATGTGAATAATGTTTAAATCAATTTTTTAATTAGAATAACTCTTGAAAGTTAGCTATATTAAAAAAAAATATATTATAATTTTATATTTATGAGTGGATTAACTATAGAAACATTTTCACTTGATGACATTGATGTATATGATAGTGTAAGTCCTGGATTTAATCAATCTGGAGGAGCCTCACCATCAAAAATGCCTGAACAATTAAATACTCTTGAAAATATAGTTAACAATGTTAATCAGCCAAAAAAGAAAGATAATAGTGAATCTAAAAAAGCTGTCCCAGATACAATGGGTGAAACTGAAGCAGAAGTTGATGATTTACAGTTACCAGATGTCGCTGGTGAGTCAGAAGCAGAAATGGATGAGTTAGAAGATATGGAATTAGAAGATATGGCGGCAAAGCCTACGGGTAAAAAAGTGCCTAAGAAGGTAACTGCTAATAATTTAGACGATAATGGAGAACCAGATGCGAGAGATGAAGATTTATCTAGTGTTGATCCAGAGGCCGGTGAACCAGATGCGGAAGATGAAGATTTATCTAGTGTTGATCCAGAGGCCGAAAGTCCTGAATCAATTGATCCAGAGGCCGAAAGCCCTGAATCAATTGACCCTGAAAATAGTAGCAATAATAGTAGCAATAATAGTAACCGTAACAATAACAGTAGCCGTAACAATAACAGTAGCCGTAACAATAACAGTAGCCGTAACAATAACAGTAGTCGTAACAATAACAGTAACCGTAACAATAATCGTAGCCGTAACAATAACCGTAGCCGTAACAATAACCGTAGCTATACTCCAGAGGAAGACTCAGAATTACCCAGTGAAGAAATTATTTTAGAAGATGAAGATATTATTATTAATGAAGAAGAAACAATCGAAATTAAAGATGAAAATATTATTCCTGAAGAAAAAATTATTGCTAATGAAAAAGACCAATCTGAAGATTTATTTAATGAAATAATGAAATCAGTCCCAGAAAGATTTAGAACAAATAGAACTTATATGAAAAAGGCACAAACTGTTGTTAAAAGTTGTATGAGGTTAAAAGAAGATTTCTCTACATCAAGTGACGACTCCGAAAACATATACAAACTTAATATTGTTTTAAGACCCGTTGCTAATAGACCAATTTTGAAACAACTCATGGAACTTAATTTTGATCAAACAAACATTGTACCTATTGTCGATGATCGTAAAAAATTATTTGATATTTTAGATGATAATTTTGCCGAATTTTTAAATACGAATTTAGATGAACTTGAAAGCGATTCCTTCATTCATTCAGATAATATTGATAATATTACTAGTATCATCAAAATGCGACATACTTATAGAAAGGGAAAAAAAAGAGTAAATTATTCATACCGAGAAGAATTTGACCGTATTCATCAACTGTTTTTGCCTTACAAATCAGATAATACTAAAACCAATTTAGAGAAAAAATTAGGTACCGATCAAGTTGTTTTTAGAGATACTTTTAATCAAGATAAGATAACTTATAATAAATTAAAGTTAGAGTCAACTAATATTCAATCTCACACTGTATTACAAAATGATAATATTAGTATTGTAGGGTTCGCAAGAATACCATATCATCTTGAAGATAAATTAAATAGTATACCACTTAGTCATTTGATTTCTAATTATACTGATATATTAAGTATTACACAGGGATATAAAACCAATTTAGTTGTGGAACATATTAAATTAGAGATTGATATTAATGATACAGTGATGTTATTATTTTATACACCTGATGGTAATTTAGAAGTTACTGGAGTTGTGGAAGAAGTTAATTTTGAGACACGGGAAGTTAAAGTAAAGCCTTCAGATTCTAGCAAAATATTAACAATATCACTTGATGATGCGACAGTTGATATAATCAATACAACTATTGATGAACGTTCAAATCCAACAGATGATATAGATAAGATAAAAATATTTTTATTTGGAAATAATGGAGATTTAGTTGTAGATAATGATAGGCTTAAAAAATATTTTGAAAATGTAGTCGCATCAACAAATAATATAATGAGTGTAATAAATTCGCAAACCGAACGAGGTGATTTTAATTTAGAAATATTGCTTAAGATATTAGATAAATATAAATTAACTCTTGATGATTTTACTTTTGATAAAATCAGAACTGTTATGAAAAATTTAAAAGACAATATGAAATTAAAATTAGTAGAATCAGATGAAAAAACACGTAATTATAATAAATTTATAAAAACTCCAGTTCAACCAGCTAGACCATATATTGAAATGATATCAAATAAATCATTAAAGGAACTTGAAAAATTATATGGAGAATATCCAAATTATAATAAATCAATTGATTCTGATGCTCAAAGATTAAAATGGTTATACTCACAAATAGATGGAGGTCAATTTTATTTTAGGAATATTGTTAAAAATATAGTTGAAAAGTTTAAATTTACACCTGATCAAATAATTGGTAAGATAGACGAAAAAATACGTAATATTGAAACTGAGTTATTTTCAGTAGAGTCAAATGTAGATAGAATAAAAAAAAATATGATTAGCGATGTATCAAAATGTCCTCAAAATAGAATTGTTAAAGTTTATACTAACTACAAAAAAATGGAAAAAGATAATAATAAAGATGATGTTCAAATTGATGTAGATAAAAGAGTATACGGGGATCCAGATATTTATGTAAAACCAGGTATGTTTTGTGTTTTAGATGTAGGTGGAATTAAAAAACTGTTTAAGAGAATTGAATTAGATAATAGTAAACAATTATGGTCATTAGAAACTTCAATTGATGTTAGTCATATGCTTGATGAAAATAAAGACTTTTGTGAATACCAGCAAAAAAAAATTGATGAACTTAATAGTTACATGTTTTTAGATCCATCAAGCTGTAAATTTAATGAAATTCAAAATGCGTGTATATCTAGTGAATTAGATAATGAAATATCTAAAAAATATGATTTAAATAATCGTTTAAAAGATCTTAAATCTAGTAAAAAGGAATTGCTTGAAGAAAAAGATAGAGAACCGGTTGAAAAAACAATTGAAAAATTGGGTAAATATGTAGAAGGATATAATAAACTAAAACAAAGAAAATATAAAAATGTTGAAAAGGATATTCAAGATGATGAACGAGATAATGTATCACCAGAACACGAATTGTTATATAAAAAAATAGACTTATATTTAGAAAAAATTTCAAAATTAGATAATGTAGAAAAATATCAGTTATTAGATATTCTTATCGCTAAATATGGTCGTGATTATATAGAATCAAATCAACCAAAAGAAAATCCTCAAACCGTGTATTGTAAATTTGGTAATAAAAAGTTGTGTTGCTATTGTGATAAACGATTTTGTAGATTACACAAATTAGAATCTGGATTTGATCAAGGTTTAAGAGATCTTTTAGATGATATGGCTATAGAAGATGAAGGTATGTATTGGTGTAAAACGTGTGGTAGAGATATTCACATTGGTGAATATGAATCATCGGAAGGATTTAAAAAAAATGGGGCTAGAGATATTACTAATGAAATATTAGCGGATGATGATGATCAAGCTAATAAAGAAAGCAATAGTGAAATGTTTGAAAATCTTAAAACCTTTTTGAATTCTGAAGATGGTGGAATAACAACAGATAATAAGTTGGATATAATGAAGATTTATAAATCTTTATTATCGGTAATGGGAATAAAACTAAAAGAAAATGATGAATTAACTATATTAAAAACTGTTTCCGGTTTATGTTCTACAAACATCAAACCAAAGCATGAATGGGTGTCAACTTATACAGGCAAACCTAAATCTATGGATAAAGCGTATAGTACTTACTCTTCTATTAATACCATAATGTATACAACTGGATACTTATTTTTAACACTTCAATCAGCATATCCTGCCTATGAAATAACAAAACCTCATCAGAAGTGTATTCCAAGTCTTGATGGAATGCCACATTCGGAAGGTGATAAGGGACTAATGTATTTTAAATGTATATTAGAGTCTTTTATTCTATTAGACGAAAATTGGAAATCTCTAAAAAAAATTAAGCTAGAACCAACTTTGAAATCGACTATAACTAAGCTGGCAAATGATGATTATATAAAACATCGATATAATTTAAAATCGCAATTTGAAGCTGACCAAAAACAAAAAGATGAACAGTTTAATCCAATGAATAAATGGAATGAATTTAGACCTCCATTAAAAACTTTTAATATAGATAATGCCCAGATCGATAATATGTCAGAGCAAGATATTTCTAAACTTTCTGGTATAGATTTACGAAATACAAATAACTATTTATGTTTAAAAACTATTTCACATATTGATGCGACAATTAATAAATCAGAAATTGAAAACTTTCAATTTACCCCAGCTGTATTAGGTAATTCGTGCTGTTTGGATAAGATAGATGAATCATTCAATTATATGTCTATTTTCAAAAAGGATTCTAAATTTAACGAACTTAAAATTAGGCTTGATATGATTCTAAAAAATAAAAGCGAAAATACTATAAATTCCTTGGTTAAAACATATATTGATGAATATATCAGATATCCGACATTCAAGTATAATATTCTTCCAAATAAACAAGAAATAACGGATGAAGAAATCCAAGCATTATTTTCAAATTATATTTCTTCTGGTGATCTTAAAGGACACAAGAGAATATTTTATAATGGTATTTGTATTCTTACCAATGATACTATGGAAAGTATACTTGAGGCAAAACATTCATTTGAAGAGTATGTTGAATTATTACAATCTATTCACAAAATGAATTTAGAAATAATTAATAAGTATAGAATACGAAATAAATTAACTAAAGAAATAGACGAATCATTAGAAAATTCTAAAGAAAATTCTAAAGAAAACATAAATAATGAACACAATCAAACAACAGTTACAAATAATCGATCTAATATGAATAATACATCTGAAAATGAACATTCTATTCAGACAGATATAAATGAAAATATAAATGTTTTAAAAAATATAGTTATTATATTATCTAAAAATCAATCTACGTTGGCAAATCCCTACTTAAATAAATTTATAGATTTATTAAAAACTGAAAGAATGATTGATAAAATAGATAATATATGGGATGATTTAAAACAGCAAATTGTAGCAGAAGTTGACGAAATAGAACAAATTATGGCAGAGACAAAAGGAGATGAAATTGCTAGACAAATATCAAATGCTCTTAAACAACTAGGTGAATTACGTAATATTCAAATTGATAATAAAGAAAGATTAGGCGATATAGCAGCTAAAGAAATTGCTACTAATACAAAAATTAGTAATATTAAGAGATATTTCTCATCATATTTGTTTGCTATTCCATTTAAAATTAAGAATGAAGTAACTAGCGAACCTCTTGAATACAATTCGAAACCCGAAAATTGGAAAATATCTCAAAATTATGTTGAAAAATTATCAGATATATTGATGGAAAATGGGAAACTTTGCGATAAACATATTTTAAATAAAAGAACTCATAATTTAGGATTTGTTTTTGAAGAAATTTGTTTACTTCTAAAAAATAATAAGAATAACTTAACAGATATGGTTGCGAAAGAACATGAATTATCGTGTGATGGGCAAATTAAAATTTATAGCAAGTGTACAAATGAAAATCTCTCACGATTATATCATTTAGTATTTATTCTTATCTTTAAAGATTTATTGACCGCTGATTTAAATATTGCTTCACAAATTTCTAAAAATATTAAAAAATTAAGTCAATTTATTAATGAAGATTCAATCGATGGTCAATCTGTTTCAGAAAATAGGTCTATGGATAATGATGTATTAGTAGATGATATAGAAGATAGTGATAATAGTACAAGAACTAAAACAGCGAAAGTTGATTTTAGAGAAATGAAATCATTGACAGATATGACTAGAGTTGATTTAGCTATAGATATAATCATGGAGATTGAAAAAAATAGAGTATTTATGGATAAGCATTCTAAAACTGACATGAGTGAAAATATAGAGAAAAAATTAGAATCAGATAAGGAAGATAATTTGTCCATCATGAAAGAATTAGATAGAGAATCGCGTCAAAGTTTAACAAGTATGATTAAATTAGGTATGACAACATGGAAAAATCTTTCAAAGAATGAAGATGTGAAACTCCATTTTATGGATACTTTAGACGAAATAGAAGAACCTGTTGATGACCAACAACCATTAATTGCTGAAGAAGACGAAGAATTACATTTACACCAGCAGGCATTAGATCAGCTTGGAGATAATTTCACTAATGAACAATTTGAAGATTGGAATGAACAACGATTACTCCGCGAAAGAGAAGATCGTGATGCTCAGAATGATATGGATGTTATGCGAGATGATGATGGAGATGATTATGGTATGGATGCTGAAGGTGACGATGCGTATTTCTGATTTCTTATTCTAATTTATAATTTAAACAATAAGATTAGTTGACTACTTATTTTTTTATTTTAATATAATAATGAATGTTATACTATTTATAACAATAATAGTTCTTTTATTTATTTTCGGATTTTCAATTGTAACTTTTAGTTTTAAACGTAGAGAAAAATTTGTAGTGACACTTAATAATACTCTTGATACAGATGTTAGGTTTCGTAATCCAAATGGTAACATGCTTCATTTTTCAAGAGTTGATTACCAACCAATGTTTGAATCTGTTAGAAATAAAGAGTATACACAATTAAATGAATTTATACCAGATTTATATAATTTTAAAAATGATGAAGATTCTGGATTGATGGTTGATATAGAAAATCCAATAAATGTAAGTTCGGTAGAATATGAAAATTTAAAAAAAAAATTAGATTTTTATCGTAAACAAGAAAAAGCGCGTTTAAGCAAAAAAAATCGCAATTCGAAAACAAATATGATATTAGAAAGTAGAGGTCAAACCTCTAATTATCCTATAGTTCGAAAGGAGGTAACATTGCTTATGATGGATCGTATTGTTACTGATCTTATAAATAAATATAAATTTAATGAAGAAGTATTCAAACAAAAAACTGGCTCTGAATCAAATGTACAGTTTGATAAAGATTTGGGGTTAAAGATAAAAAATAATAATATTGAAAGTTTCCGATTTATAAAAAATTGGCTTTTAGAAGAGATGTCAAATGAGGCTTTGAAAAATCTGTATGCCATTAAATATACAAATAGTCAACGATTCAAATTTGATCACGATTCTATAATAAACTACTTTGTTGATTATAAAAATAATTTAGAGAGGTTTCAATTTCAAGCTATTACCTTTAGGAATAATAAAGAACACAATTTTTACGTATATTTTGATATTGTGTTTGATTATAAATTAGTAAACTATTACATTAATAATATTGTCATATTAGGCATTAACTTAGAAGAAAAAATATTATTTTCAAAATATTTAAACAAGGGTTATAATCTAGATTCTAAAGGTGTGCATTTAAGTTTAAGTAATGAAAATCCTAGTTATGTATCTGATAGTTATATTAATAATTATAGACAAACCGCAGCGGAATTTGAAAAAAGTAAAGCAGCTGAAGAAAAATCAATTGAACTGAATGAAAAAACTCGTGGATTTTGTTTTGGCAAAGAGGCTTTAGATAAAGATACATGTATTTCATTTACTCAATCGGGAGGAGTTGGAATATGGGATACACCATGTAAGTATAATGAAGAATGTCCTTTTTATAAAAAAAATATTAATTATCCAAATAATCGTGGAGGATGTAAAAATGGATTTTGTGAGATGCCTATAGGAATAAGTAGATTAGGTTATAAAGAATATAATGAAGGTAGAATTGATAATGCGGTATGCTATAATTGTAAAAAAACCGATGATTGTAAAGGTTTTAATTGTAACCGTTGTTGCGAAGATCAAAAAGATACTAGAATGTATCCAAACTTAAAATCACCGGATTATGCCTTTCATCAAGATTATTTTGAAAGGATCAACTATTTGGATGATTTTGAAAAGAAAGATTTGGCACCTGTAAATCTCATTTTGTAAATTAATTAGCTATTTATTTAAATTATTATATTTAATATTTGATTGAAAATTGAATTTATTAATTTACATGTATTTAAATTAGTTAAATGAATAATCTAAATGAAGGAATTCTCAAACTATCTACTCATACATTACAATTGTCAAAATTAAAATTGTTTGACGAGATTTATGTGATATTAGGTAGTATTTACGCAACTTTTAAAAAAATTAATATTAATTCTACAATAGAAAATGATACTCAAGTAATCGTACATAATACTGATAGTAATATTGAAAGTAATACTGATAGTAATATTGAAAGTACTCGTAAGAATAATCGTGATAACAATCGTAAGCGTGAAGATGAACGTGTAGCATTTTTGTGTAAATCAATTAACGATAGAACTGATTTCGGTGAAGATTTAAGAAAAGGATATAATGAAAAATTTGGTAGACAAATTAGTTCAGTTTCAAAAGTGAATACTAATCAACAACACTATGACATTTTGATTGTTCATGAAGATGGTAGTAAAATTAGATGTGAAGAAAAGGGTACAAAAAAAAAACATACTATAAAATCGTTACAATCGGATCATCCTTGGCAAAATTCGGTTCAACGATTTAATGGACCAGGAAATAAATTTGATATAGGTACAAAATATGCTAATCTTTGGTATGAAACTGTTTTAGCACACCATGGAGAAGAAATCTGTAAAATGTATGATATAAACACTCCAATACCTCCATTAGATGAATGGCTAAAATATGACGCATTTGTTTGTTCGGATCCATTAAGCAAATTTGGAATAGAACTAAAACAAAAATATAGAGACAGACATCCAGGTTGTAGTATGAATGGACGGGGTGGGTCTCCAAAAGATTATAGAAAATTAGTAAATCCTAAATTTATAGAATCGTTTGATGATAAAGATAAAACATTACTTATAAATCAGACACAAATTATACTTGATGAAATAATGTTAGAAAAGGATTGCTGGTTAAAGACAAGTGGAACAATAGAAGATGGAATCACATTTAGCTGGTTTGATAAAATTAAATCACCAAAAATAGTTTCAGTTGAACTTTCCTGGAATCCTGGAGCAGATATTTACATAGAATTTAAGACTGAAAATAAAAATGATAATTTTAAATCTATACTACGTTTCGGTAAAGGAACAGGATTTTCTAATATCCGTTTTGATATGAGATAACTATAGTACCACATTATCTTATGTAGATGTAACTTTTTCAACTAAGAGTTTTACCAATGGAGGTGGGACCGCATTACCAATCTGAACAATTTGCTGTGATTTATTTCCACAAATCGCGAAATCTGCTGGGAATCCCTGAATCTGTTTTAATTCATCTGGTAGAAGTGATCTCAAATAATAACCATTTTTATTTTGCTGAGGAACAAAGAAACGTGGTTGTCTCGCATATGTACATATAACAGTATTCAATGGTTTACGAATATCTATAACTTCGCCCCCAACTGGAATCCTTTTTCCAAAGTGAAGTCGTAATGGATAGGACTCGCCTTTATAAACATAATCTCGAATTCTAGCCAAAGCAACAAGATTAGGATGTGGTTTATTAACACCTTCAGTTTGTTCAATGGCATCATTATTCATATCTTTAATAATACATTCATCTGGGACCTGTGTCATGTCAAAATCTTCTTTTTTAATTTTTAATGCTCCTTCCATTGAAAAATTGATAATATTAATAAGATTAGGATTTGTTATATGTGGTTGTGGGTATATCGATCTTGGAGGTAAATTATTTTTAATTCCTATAATAAACAATCTTTTACGATTTTGAGGTATACTAAATTCGGACGCATTTAGAACATTAGAATATATATTATATCCTATATTTCTGAATTCAGATTTGATTATATCAATGTAAAGGGCACCTTCTTTGGTTTTACGTTTAAGTAAACCTTTTACATTTTCACCAATAATATAATTTGGTTTTATAAGCTTTGTAGCCCTCAAAAATTCACGAAACAAAGTATTTCTTGGATCATCTGGTAGCTTTTTACCGGCCTGTGAAAATCCTTGACATGGAAATCCGGCAAAGATCAGATCGATTTGACTGCTGTATTCGGTAAGCTGTTCATCGGTTATTTCTAAAATATTACCATTTCCTATAAGAGAACAATTATTAAAATTTTGATCGTGTGTTTGTCTAAATACTGGTTCAATTTCTGAGTAAGCTATAACATCGATACCGGCCTCTTTCATACCAAGTGTATCACCACCCATACCTGAAAATAAACTGATAGCCTTCATTATAGATTATAAATATAATTAGTTTTATATAAAAAAATAAATTCAATTTTATTTTTAATTAAAATAAATTCACTCGTATAATTTATTTAATTCTTATTAAAACTAACTGTAATGATAATATTATAACTATTAATCATAGTCTGAATTGTAACTATAA
>Ga0209634_1001236_pt1 | contig 18950 bp, 10 predicted proteins | sample LinPmetageLP40_FD_184043 | JGI IMG/M metagenome (GOLD analysis project Ga0209634, IMG submission 184043) | Marine viral communities from the Pacific Ocean - LP-40 (SPAdes) (version 2) | ecosystem: Environmental > Aquatic > Marine > Oceanic | place: Pacific Ocean | collected 2010-08-26 | reverse complement strand
CCGCCAAAAGGACGTCGCCGAAAGTGACCGCCCCGATACGCTTCCCCCGCTTTTTCGTGACCAGCCCCGCGCCGTGTCCGTACCTGCCGGGCAAGAGCGAGCGGAAGGTGTTCACCGAACTGCGCGGCGACAATGCCGACGAATTGAACGAAGCGCTCGGCCGGATCGGGTTTCGCCGCAGCCAGACCGTGGCCTACCGCCCCTCGTGCCTCGATTGTCATGCCTGCGTATCGGTGCGGGTCGTGGCGAAGGAATTCCGCCCGTCGTCGTCGCAGAAGCGCACGCTCAAGGCGAATGACGATCTGACCGCGACCGAATGCCGCCCCTGGGCGACGGCAGAACAGTTCGAACTGCTGCAGAAGTACCTCGCTGCACGGCACCCCGGTGGGGGCATGACGCAGATGGAGGAAAGCGACTTTGCAGATATGGTGGAACACACCAGTGTTACCAGCTATGTGATTGAATATCGGGAGCCGGGCATCGGCACCGAACCGGGGCGTCTCGTGGGGGCGTGCCTAACTGACTATCAGGGTGACGGGCTGTCGATGATCTACAGCTTCTATGACCCTGAACATGGGGATCGCGCCGGTCTTGGGAACTACATCATTCTCGACCACATTCGCCGTGCGGCCGACAATGGGCTGCCTTTCGTCTACCTCGGCTATTGGGTCGAAGGGGCCGAGCGAATGCAGTACAAGGTCCGCTACCGGCCGCTCGAACGGCTCACCCGCGGTGGGTGGGAGCGCATGCCCGATGCGGAACAGAAGCAGCTTATCGCCGCTGCAACCGCGCCGCGAGCCAAGCGCCGCGACGATCCGCTCCCTGCGAAAGACGGGCTTGCTGCAGAGTATAAGGTCGACGACTGAGGTCGCGCGCGGCGCGCTTGCGACCTGTCTTGCCCTCGCGGCGTTTGCGGGTGCGCAGCCAGCAGTTGCGCAGGACACATCCGCGCCGGCGTCCCTCGAGGACCTGATCCCCGACAGCGCGGTCGACAATCCCGAAGCCTGGGCGCAACAGGGCACCGACGAAGGTGTGACCAGCGCCGAACCCGTGCTGGCCGCCGAAACGCCGATCGCCGATCTGCCCGCCATGCCCGTCGCATGGCCCGACGATGTCGAGATCGAACCGCTCGAGCCGCTCGAACCGGAAGGCGATATCCAGTTTGCGGACCTGCTCGAGGATGCGCCGCAAATCGCTTTCGAAGACGCGGAAATCGAGACGCTGTCCGATTCGCTGGTGCTCGGCTTTCCGCAGAAGGAGCCGCCTTTCACCGAGCGCGGCGACTTCGTCGACCGGTTCGAAGCGCTCTCGACGATCGAAGAACTCGACAATGGCGATGAGAACGTCGCCCAGCTGGCGGCGCGCGCGCGCGAGGACGAGGAACTGCTGGCGACGCTGCTGCGGGTCTATGGCTATTACGATGGCGAAATCGTCCGCACGATCGCTACGCGTGACGCCGGCGAGGATAGCGCCGACCAGAATCCCCGCGTCCGTTTCGATGTCATTCCCGGGCCGCGCTATACCTATGGCGCGATAGACCTGGGCGAGCTCGACACGGCGACCGATGCGGCAGAGCTGCGCGATTCCTTCGACATCCAGCCGGGCGAATATTTGCAGTCCGACACGATCTTGGCCGAACAGTTCGACCTCGACCGTGCGCTGGGCGAAACCGGCTATGCCTTCGCCGAAATCGACGAACCCGAATTGCTCATCGATCACGATCGGGTCGAGGGCGATCTGACGATGCCGGTGCGCCCGAATGGCAAATATGTCTTTGGCGGCGTCGTAAGCGACGACGAGGCGTTTCTTTCAAGCCGCCATCTCGAGCGTATCGCCCGTTTCGAACCGGGCGATGTCTACCAGCGCAGCCTCGAGTTCGACCTGCGCCGCGCGATAACCGCGACGGGGCTGGTCTCCAGCGCCAGCGTCGAAGCCCGCGAAATTGAGGCCCCGCAGGGCGACGAGCCGGGCGTGGTGGCCATGGACGTGAGCATGGAACGCGCCGAGCTGCGCACCATCGCCGGGGCGATCGGTTACGGTTCGGAAGAAGGCGTCCGCATCCAAGCGAGCTGGGAGCATCGCAACCTCTTCCCGCCCGAAGGCGCGTTGCGGCTGCGCGGCATCCTCGGCACGCGCGAACAATTGGCGGGTGTCACCTTCCGCAAGAACAATTTCGGCGGCCGCGACAAGGTGCTCACCGTCGATGCCTATGCCTCGAGCATCGACACCAGCGCCTATGATGCGCGCACGGTTGCGCTGACGGGCACGTATGAACGCACCTCGACATTGCTGTTCCAGAAGCCGCTGGCCTGGGCGCTGGGCGGCGAGATCCTCGCCACCGACGAGCGCAATCGCATCGTCGATGGGGTGGCCCGCCCGCGCCAGACCTATTTCATCGCTTCGCTGTTCGGCCGTGCGACGATCGACACCAGCGACTCGCTGCTCGATCCGACCCGCGGTTTCCGTGTCACCGGGTTCCTTGCCCCTGAAACCTCGCGCACCGAGGGCGAGCAGTACTATTACCTGCGGAACCGCGTCGATGCGGCCTATTACCAGTCGGTAGGCGAACGCACGGTGATCGCGGCGCGCGCGGCCTTCGCCAGCATTCAGGGCGCCGATCTCGTCGGCATCGCGCCTTCGCGGCGGCTCTATGCGGGTGGCGGCGGATCGGTGCGCGGCTATGGCTACCAGTCGATCGGTCCGAAGAACCAGTTCATGGAACCGATCGGTGGGCGCAGCCTCGTCGAAGCCTCGCTCGAAGCGCGCATCGGGACCGGCTTCTTCGACGGGGCGGTTTCGGTTGTGCCGTTCTTCGACCTGGGCAGCGTGTCGACGTCGACCACGCCTGATTTCGACGAGATCAAGATGGGGGCCGGTGTGGGCCTGCGCTATGCGACCGGCTTCGGCCCGATCCGCGTTGATGTAGGCGTGCCGCTCAACCCCGAACCCGAAGATTCCCCGGTCGCGGTCTACATCTCGCTGGGGCAGGCTTTCTGATGCCCGAAGAGCGCGCGACCGCCCCCGAGGCATCGGTTTCGAGCCGCACCGCATCCGGGCGCGGGGGCCGCAAATGGCTGCTGGGCCTGGCCGCGGGCCTCGTGCTGCTGGTGGTCGGTGCGCTGGCGCTGTTGAACACACCGATTGGCGAGCGTTTCCTCGCCAATCGGATTGCCGAACGCACTTTCCCCAACGGGCTCAACATCCAGATCGGCCGGATCGAGGGCAATCTCTACGGCGCGGCAGTGTTGCACGATGTGCGTGTCTCCGATCCGCAGGGCGTGTTCCTGACGATTCCCCGCGCGGAAGTGGACTGGAACCCGGGTGCATGGCTGTCCAACCGGCTCGAGATCGACAGCTTCGCGGCGCGCAGGGGACAATTGTCGCGCCTGCCCGAGTTTCTGCCGAGCGAGGAGGAGGGGCCGATATTACCGGGCTTCGACATTTCGGTCGAGGAACTGGTGATCGACGATCTCACGCTGGCCGGCGGCATCGCCGGAGAAAACGCGCAGCGGGTCAACATCACCGGGAGCGCGGAGGTCGATGACCGCAGGCTGCTGCTCGATCTTGACGGGCGTTTGGGCGCGCGTGACCGGGTGGCGCTGTTGGTCGACGCCGAACCCGATGGCGACGATTTCGATCTTGCGCTGGATGCCTCCGCCGCGGCCGACGGCCCGATTGCCGCGCTCGCCGGACTCGATGCTCCGCTCGACATGCGCGTGCGCGGCGATGGCACCTGGACGCAGTGGGACGGCGCATTGCTCGTCCGCAGCGAAGACGAACGGGTCGCCGCGCTGCAACTGACCAACCGCGCTGGCCGGTTCGGCTTGCTGGGAACGGTCGACCCTACCGTATTCCTGACCGGCCTGCCAGCCGAAGCACTTGGCGACAAGGTGGCGCTCATGGGCGATATCGCGATCGACAACCGGGTGTTCGACGGGACGGCCATAGTGGCTGGCCGCAAAGTCAGCCTTTCGGCCGAAGGGCTGGTCGATCTGGCCGACAATCGGGCGGACGACCTCGAGATGGTGGTGCGGGTGCGCGATCCGGCGGTCCTGGGCGACGGTATTGCGCTGCGCGATACGCGGCTGACCGCCACGCTCGACGGATCGTTCGACGATCTCGCCATTGCCCACGAGGCGCGCGTAGGCGAACTCGACATCGGCGGAACCGTGCTCACCCGGCTGAGGCAGGAAGGCACCGCGCGCTATGACGGCACGCGCTGGACCCTGCCGCTGGACCTGACGGTCGGCCGGATTGCCAGCGGCAATACGATGGTCGATCCAAGACTTGTCGACGGCACCGGCCGCGGCACCTTGGTTCTGACGGGTTCGACATTGCTGGCGGACGATTTGCGCCTGTCTTTCCCCAGCGCGGCAGCCAACCTCGCGCTGCGCGGCGATCTCGCCCGTGGAAGCTACCGGATCCGCGGGCCGGTGCGCGCGCAGGGCCTGGCGCTGGACGATATCGGCACCGCGGGCGGCACGGCCGTGATCGATTTCGCGCTTGCCCCGGGGGCTCCCTGGCGCCTTTCGGCCGAGCTCGACGCGCGTATCGCACCGGTGACCAACGCCACCCTGGCCAATCTTGCCGGCACGCCGATCCGTGTACGCGGCGGAGTTGCGGTGGGCGGAAACGCACCGCTCGATTTCAATCGCCTGCGCGTCAACTCGAACAAGCTCGCTCTCTCGGTCGATGGCAGCATCCGCGCGGGCACCACGCAGGTCGCGGGCAGCGGCAGGCATCTCGATTACGGTCCCTTCACGGTCGAGGCGAGCGTCACCGATGCCGGGCCCAGCGCCGCGCTGGTGTTCGCCCAGCCGGTGACGGGGCTCGAGAATGTTCGCCTCACGATAGCGCCAACCGAGGATGGGTTTGCGATCGACACCGATGGCGAATCGGTGCTGGGGCCCTTCGCCGGCCAGTTGGCACTGGTCGCCCCGGAAGCCGGCCCTACGCGGATATCCATCGAAACCATGCAGCTGTCGGATACGCAGTTGACCGGCGCGCTGACCCTGGTCGATGGCGGCGTCGATGGCACGATCGCTCTGGCAGGCGGCGGCCTCGATGGCACAGTAGCGCTCGCGCCGCGCGGCGCGGGGCAGGGCGTCGATGTAGATCTGCAGGCACGCAACGCCCGGTTCGGCGGGGACACCGTCCTGCGTGTCGCGCGCGCGGATGTCGAAGCAAGCGGATTGCTGGCCGAGGGACGGACCACTTTCACCGGTTCGGCCACGGCGGCAGGCCTGTCCTATGGCACCCTGTTTATCGGGCGCCTGGCCGCCGAGGGCGAACTGGACAATGGGGTGGGACGGGTCGATGCCTCGCTTTCCGGTCGGAGAAGCGGGCGCTTCGTGCTGGACCTCAACGCGGCGATCCGCCCCGAACGGATCGCAGTCGCAGCGCAGGGGGAATTCGCCGGGCGGTCGATATCGATGCCGCGCCGCGCCGTGCTGACCAGCCTCGACAATGGCGGCTGGCAACTGGCACCGACGCAGCTGTCCTATGGCGACGGCGCGATGGTCGCTGCCGGCAGCTTCGGCGGCGGCAATCTCGATTTCGATTTCAAGCTGGCGCGCATGCCATTGTCGCTGATCGATGTGGTGCGCCCCGATACGGGGCTGGGCGGGACGGTTTCGGGTACGGTCGATTACCGCGCCGGTGCCAATGGCCTGCCATCGGGCGAAGCCAAGGTGAAGATCGAGCAATTGACCCGCTCGGGTCTGGTGCTGACCTCGCGGCCCGTCGATGTCGCATTGGTAGCGCAGCTGACCGATACCGAACTTGCCGCGCGGGCCCAGCTAGCGAATGCGGATATCCAGCGTGGCCGGATCCAGGCCCGGATCACGGGTTTGCCCGCTCAGGGCATGCTGCTCGACCGGCTGCGCGAAGGCAGCCTGTTCGCGCAATTGCGCTACCGCGGGGCGGCAGAAAGCCTGTGGCGGCTGGCCGCGCTCGATACGTTCGATATCACCGGTCCGATCGCGATCGCCGCCGATGCCAGCGGAAGCCTGCGCGACCCGACCGTGCGCGGGTCGATCTCCGGCGAAGCGCTCCAGCTGCGCAGTTCTCTGTCGGGTACCAATATCCGCGATATTGCGCTGCGCGGACAGTTCCGCGGTTCGCGGCTGCAGCTGACGCGGTTTGCCGGCACCCCGGTCAATGGCGGAAGCGTGACGGGAAGCGGGATCGTCGACCTGCGGACCCTCGGCGAGGCGGTGGAAGGCCGCATACTCGAGATTCGCGGCCCGACGATCGATCTGCGCATCGCAGCCGATCATGCCCAATTGCTTGATACGGGCGGCTTGAGTGCCACGGTCACCGGACCCTTGCGCATCGTATCCAACGGCCTTGGCGGCACCATTGCGGGCCGCGTACGCGTCAACCGCGCCAGCTGGACGCTGGGGACTGCATCGGATGATCTGCGGATTCCGCAAATCGCCACGCGCGAGATCAATGCCCCGGCCAACCGGGCCCCGCAGGCAGCCCCGTCGCGCCCCTGGCGTTATCTGATCGACGCACGGGCAACCAGCCGCATCGATGTCGACGGGATGGGCCTCGACAGCGAATGGTCCGCCGATGTCATCCTGCGCGGAACCACCGATGACCCGCGGATTGGCGGCAGCGCCGAAGTCGTGCGCGGCGATTACACCTTCGCCGGAACGCGGTTCGAACTCACTCGCGGCGAAATCGAATTCGATGCCAATCTGCCGGTCGACCCGCGGCTCGACATCCGGGCCGAAACCGAGCGCGACGGACTGACTGTCGAAGCGACGGTACAGGGCAGCGCGACCCAGCCGGAAATCGCCTTCAACTCGAATCCCTCGCTGCCCGAGGAAGAACTGCTGGCCCGACTGCTGTTTGGCGGGTCGGTCACCAGCCTGTCGGCCACCGACGCATTGCAGCTTGGCGCTGCGGTTGCCAGCCTGCGCGGCGGTGGCGGGCTCGACCCGATCAACCAGCTACGCAGCGCGATCGGCCTCGACCGGCTGCGGATCGTCAGCGCGGATCCGGCGCTGGGGCGCGGCACGGGCGTGGCCTTAGGTAAGAATTTCGGACGGCGCTTCTACGCCGAAATCATCACCGATGGCCGCGGATACAGCGCGACCGAGCTGGAGTTCCGGGTGACGAGCTGGCTGTCTCTGCTTGCTGCGGTGTCCACTGTCGGACGCGAAAGCCTGGTGGCTGAAATCAGCCGCGACTATTGATCTGCGGCGTTGCGCGGATCAGGTGCCAGGATCGTGTCGATCGGAATGACGACCCCGTTGTTCACCGCGGTGGCGCTATCGACCAGCGCGGCGCGGGTGTCGCCTAACGAAACATACAGCTTCCCTTCCGATCTTGAAAAATAGACCAGCGTTCGGCCGAGCGTCGTCATCGCGACGGGCCCGCCTTCGCGGTCGATCGCGGCGTCGATGGCTTCGGGTGTGAGGTGCCCCGGCAGAAGGTGGTTGCGCAGGATCGCGATCAGGACGGGACGGTGCTCCGGTTCGAGCAATGGCATGGCGCGATCGTTCACCGCTTCGAACGCTGCGTTGGTCGGGGCGAGAAGCGTGTAGCTGGCCGGGCCGTCGAGCACGGTAGTGAGCTGCGATTTCTCGATGGCGTCCTGCGCTGCGCTGAGATCCGGGTCGGAGCCAAGTGCGGCAGCGACCGTAAGCGCTCCGGCATCCTCGGTAAGGACGGGATCGTCGTCCTCGGTCTCGGGTTCACTGCCGCAGGAGGATAGCAGCGCCAACGCAAACAACGGCAGCACGGCATGCCCTGCGCGTCGGGCGAGTGACGAGGGGGGTGTCATACCAAGAGATCGATCGCTGCGGTGACCCGCCGGGTCCGCGGATCGACCCGGTACACATAGCCATCGACATAGCGGTACCAGACCGTGGGCGTATCCTGGTAACGCGTGCGATAGGAATAGGGGACGTTGTAGACGTCGTAGCCAGCGGGCATTTCCTGCCCGATGATGAATTCGTCACCTGTCAGCAGCGCGGCCACTCCGGTGATCGAAGCGTCTCCGGGATCTACCCGGTAGAGAACATTTTCGGCAAAGCGATAGGACGCTGCGGAACCGAGATCGAAATAGTCGACATAATAGGCCGGAGCGGCCGCACTCTCGATCCGTTCGGGCCAGGTCTTGCCGAGGGCAAGGGTGCCGCCGAGAAGGCCTGCCCTTGTGCGATAGCCGTCGAGCCACTGTTCCATCCGGGCGGTGCGATCGGTGTCCAGGCACGCAGCATTGCCCACCGCAGATCCGGGCAAGCATTCCGCCCCCGATACCGCTTCGCCGGCAAAAGCGGCCATTTTGGACCCATTTGCGGCATTCGTAGCCGGTGCGGCGCGTGCGCCGATCGATACGAGCGCCATGACTGCCGCGGCTGCGACCACACTACGCATTAAGAATACTCCTTCGTCCCTGCAACGGCGGCGCGGGCCCTACGGTTCCATGCCGTTCGACGAGTGGAATGGGAGGAGTTCTGCGGCGTTCACTGCGAGCGGTAGAGCGCTGCCTCGGCCTTGCGGCGGCGGACCAGACCGTTGAGGATGCGGCCGCCGGCGCGGTTCCACCGCGCAAATTCGGCAGCGGCTTCACCATATTTTCCTGCCCGGTGAAGGCGCAGCAAAGTCGAACGGGCAATCGCGCCCGTGTTGTAATGAAAGCTGACAAGGGCATCGAATTGCGCCTGCGTCGTTTGCGCATTGCCCAGCGCGGTCGCGACATCGCGCGCGTGACGGGCGACATCCTCCTCCAGCCGGTTGTCGCATTGCTCCTGCGTCCAGACCGTTCCGGGACCGATGCCTGGCCCGGTAGCGCCCCAGCCAATCGTCCATGGATCGGCTCCGGTGCCCGGGTCGGGATAGGCCTCGACCAGGCCATCCTGCCGGATTCGCGCGCAGCCTTCGAAATCGCGGATCAGCCGCAGCCCACGCTCGCTGACGCCGCGCCCTTGGAACAATTCACCCGAGGGTGAGGTTGCGGCGCTGACAGCGTCGATTGCCGCGTCAAGCCGGTCGACCTCGGACTGGCGGAACCCGCGGCCCAGAATTCTGCGGATCGTATCGAAGAGCGGTTTGCGGTTCATAGTGTGGCCTCCCGGGGAAATGAGGCCGCTTTGCTAGGCACCAACCGGCAGAGTAGGAAAATGCTTTCGCGCATCGAAAAGGCCGCCCGGTTGCCCGGACGGCCCTTTCTTGCCGAACCCGAAGGTCCGGTACGGATTGGCTCAGAACTTGAACGTTGCCGAAGCGCGATAGGTCTGCGCGTTGGCATTGTCGCGGGCAATCGTCGTGTCCACACCGATACCGAACTGCGCGGGACCGCTGTTGAACTTGGCGGAAATGCCCGCTTCGGCCCAGAACTTGTCCTGGCTGTTGACCGGGAAAAGCACACCGGGGCCGGTGCCGTTGGCGAACTGTGCCGAAACGGCGAACGGTCCGTCTTCGTATTCATGCACGAAGTCGACATTGGCATCGAGCTGGAGACCGGTGGTGACCTTCTGGTAGTCGAAACCGATCCGGCCTTGGAGGCTTTCGAAATCCTCGCGGTCGATGCGCAGGGCAAGCGGGCCGCCGGTTTCCTCGATCACGTCGAGCGAATGGTCGACATAGCGCACTTCGATACCGGGCGAGATCGTGCCGAACGCGCCCTCGATGTCGTAGGAAATCCCCAGCGCTGCGCCGAGGCCGCCATCGCCGCTGTCGCTGGTAAGCGTCTGCGTACCGCCGCCGAAGGCGATGGTGCGCGTCGTGTCCAGATCGACATCGGTAACCGTCAGCTGGCCATCGACCACGAAGCCGTCGACGGTCTTCACGCTGCCGTAGAGCGACAGGGCGAGGGTCGTCGACTCGGTCTCATTACCGAGCGAAACTTCGGAATCGAGATCGGAATACTGCGCCGAGATGCCGATCATCGAGTTCTCGCCGGGGAAGTACTCGATACCGCCGCCGAAGAAATAGCCATCGACGTCGGTGTCACCTCCGGTTCCGGGCATGGCCGCGCCGCTGCCCTGCATCAGGCCACCTGCGAGATAGATGGCGACATCTTCGCGAAGCCCGCTTTCACGCACACGCGTCGGTTCGTCGGCCTGGTCGAGACCCATGGCCACTGCCGAGATCGGCTGACTTCCCCGCGAGACGCTGAGCCCGGCCGTACGGATCGGGTTGCCCAGCGTCGCGATGGTGCCGCCCGAACTCGCCAGCGTCGATTCCCGCAGCCGAGAAGCGTTGAACGACTGGACCTGGTTGTAGGACTGCGCGACCATTTGCAGCGCGGCCGTCTCAGTCGTCGGTGCCCAGCTTTCGAAGGCGCTCTGGATCGCCGACTGGTCGGCGAAATCGAGCACGTTGTACAGCGCTGCCAGAGCCGCATTGCCGCGGTTCTGATCGAGCAGCTGCGCATAGCCGCGCTGGACGGCATCGTTCCGATCGACCACCGACCCATAGCTGCGAGCCAGGATTTCCATCAGCACCGCAGTGTCGGTGTAGGTGAAGTTCTGGTACAGGATCGCGGAAAGATCACCGGCGTTGAAGGTGCCGCTCAGGCCGCCATCGGCGGTCAGGATGGTGAACTCCTGCCCCAGGCCGACACCCGGTTCCAGGACACCTGCACCCACGGCCACGACGCCGCCAAGCGACGCTTCGCCGGTGATTGCAAGCAGGTCGGACGTGTTGTCCGGCCCAACATCGATCATCAGGGTCGAGCCCGACGAAAGTACGGCCGAACCATCGATGGTCAGCGTATCGATCCCGCCGACCGTGCCGGGCGAGATGGCTCCCATGACGTTGGTGACGAACGGCGCGGTAACCGTTCCGCCGCCCTGCAGGGCGCCGCCGAAAATGGTGTAGTCACCGACCGAGTTCAGTGCGCCATCGACAGTGATGGTGCCGCCAAACTGGCTAATGTCGATCAGTGCAGTCAGGCTGCCGTCCGCGGTGATGTTCAGGCCGGCAGAACTGCGGACCGTCAGACGGTCGATCGTCACATCGCTGCTCAGCGTGGTCGTGCCGGCATTAGCCAGCGTCACATCGAAATAGCGCGGGTCGACATTTACGTCGGCGTCGCTGCTGACCACCGGATCGATGTTGTCGGGTACGAAGCCGGTCGCACCGGGCAGGCCGTTGTCCAGCGTCGGGTCGGGAAGCGCGGCGTCCGAGAATTCGGGCGTGCCGCCGTCGCTCGCGTGGGGGGCGTTTTCGGCGAACTCGGGGCCCTGGTTCTGCGCCTCGTTGGCATTGATCAGGCCGCCGCGGCCGACCGCCGAAGCATCGACGGCATCGGGATTGGCACCCTTTGCGCCACCACCACCGAGTGCATCGAGCATGTCGGCATCGGCTTGGCCGATGCCCGACGAGATGGAACCATCGGAGTTGCGGACCGGGGGCGTATCTTCACCGGTCGCCAGATCCTGGCAGCCTTCACCCGGACCGTCGCCTTGCGGGTCGAAGCAGACTTCGCCCCACTCGGGCGAGTCGCCGGTGATGCCAGCCCCAGGCGAGGTAGGCAGGCCGTTAACGACCTCGCCATCTTCGTTGATGACGCGATAGACGGGATCCAGCGTGGTTTCCCAGTGCGAAGCGTCTTCCCAGTTGCCGTCGCCATCCTTCGCCGTGACGTAGCGGTAGGGATTGGTGGCAACGATGTAATCCCAAAACAGATACAGCGGCTGGTAAAAGCTCTCGGTGCCATAGCTGGAGAAGACCTGCGGTCCGAAGAAACGCGAACCACCGGAAAGAACACCGATGACGAGGTCTTCGTCGCTCAGCGTATTGTTGGCCGCGTCGAGAATCAGCGGACCACCCGAATCGCCGCCAGCGGTGGTGCCTTCGCGCTCGCGCGCTTCATCCTTGTAAAGGTTGAAATCGAACGGATTGGTCTTGTTCGGATCGTCAAAGTCGAGACGATAGAGGTTCTGCGGCAGGTCGGCAGGACCGCCAAACAGGAACGTGTTGCGTGAATCGAATGAGGTGAGCGCACCGATCATGTTCTCGGCCGACTTGCGTCGCCAATCGATCCCCAGGTTCGAACCGGTGGAACCCGAGCCGGTAGCGCCGTAGCCGGTGATGTTCACGTGATACCCGGTCCCGTCCGCATCGTCGATTGCCTCGGGCGTCGGCAGCGGCGAGAACAGCAGCGACCAGGTCGGCAGGTTCGCGGCTGGATCGGACAGGCTGGCGACGGCAATATCAGCCTCGAGGAAGCCGACTGCTTCGGGGCGCTGCAGCGACCGCGCATCGTAGTAGATGCGATTGACGTCGAAGACCGCAAGGTCGGGATTGCTGGCGAAGCCATTGCCAATCCAGTCGCGGAAGCCGGGGAGGGCATCGACATTGAAGGAGAAAGCCGAGCGAACCGTCGTGTCGTAATCGGTTTCCGGACGATCGTTCACGCAGTGAGCAGCGAACAGCACGGTACGCGGATTGATAAGCGTCCCGGTGCAAACGAAGCCGTCGTTGCGGAAGAACATGCCGACGCCGCTGAACTCTTCGTCGGTATCGACGATGTCGTCGGGAGTATAGTTGTCGTTCGGTACGATGGCGTGAGCGGGGGTGCTCAGCGCGACGGTCGACAAGGCAATGGTGGCGGCGCCGGCCAACAGGCGGCTGCCGTTACGATTGAACGTTGATTTCATGACGAAGGTCCCTCCAGGAATATTTCGCATAGTGGCGCGCCCCAGGTCGCGCATATGGTTGCGTTTGACCCCAGTTGGACGAAAAGGAAAGACCGGTAACGTCCTCGGTTGAACCATTTTGTATGCCTGTGTTGCGCGAAGGACCCACCTTTTGATTGCGCATGAAAAAAGGGCGGCCGGATCGCTCCGGCCGCCCCTCTTCTATCCATTTGCTATCTAACGCCGATTAGGCGTCAGGCACTGTAGTACATGTCGAATTCTGCGGGGCAGGGCGTTGTTTCCACGCGCAGGACTTCGTCCCACTTCAATTCGCAGTACGCGTCGATCTGGTCCTTGGTGAAGACATCGCCCTTGAGCAGGAATTCATGGTCCGCCTCGAGAGCTTCGAGCGCTTCGCGCAGGCTGCCGCAGACCGTGGGCACGTCCGCCAGTTCGGCGGGCGGCAGATCGTAGAGGTTCTTGTCCATGGCTTCGCCCGGATGGATCTTGTTCTGGATCCCGTCGAGTCCGGCCATGAGCAGTGCCGAATAGGCGAGGTAGGGGTTGGCCATCGCATCGGGGAAGCGGAATTCCACGCGCTTGGCCTTGTCGCCCGCACCATAGGGGATGCGGCAGGCGGCCGAACGGTTGCGCGCCGAATAGGCGAGTAGCACGGGCGCCTCGAAGCCCGGTACCAGCCGCTTGTAGCTGTTGGTGGTCGGGTTGGTGAAGGCGTTCAGCGCCTTGGCGTGCTTGATGACACCGCCGATGTAGTACAGGCAGTTTTCGCTGAGGCCGCCATACTGGTTGCCCGCGAAGGTCGGCTTGCCGCCGTCCCAGATCGACATGTGCGTGTGCATGCCGGACCCGTTGTCGTCCTTGATCGGCTTGGGCATGAAGGTCGCGGTCTTGCCGTAGATATGGGCGACCTGCTGCACGACATACTTGTAGATCTGCAAATTGTCGGCGGTTTCGACGAGCGTTCCGAAGGTCACGCCCAGCTCGTGCTGAGCGGCGGCGACTTCGTGGTGATGCTTGTCGCAGGGCAGGCCCATCTCGATCATGGTCGAGACCATTTCGCCGCGGATATCGACTGCGCTGTCGACCGGGGCCACGGGGAAATACCCGCCCTTGGCGCGCGGACGGTGCGCCAGATTGCCGCTCTCATATTCCTTGCCGGTGTTGGTCGGCAGCTCGATGTCGTCGATGGCATAGCCCGAACCGGCATAGCCATCCTCGAACCGGACATCGTCGAACATGAAGAATTCGGCTTCCATGCCGACGTAGATCGTGTCGCCCAGGCCGGTGCTCTTGACGAAGGCTTCGGCGCGCTTGGCGGTCGACCGCGGGTCGCGTGCGTACAGCTCGCCGGTCGAAGGTTCGACGATGTCGCAGAAGACGATCATCATCGGTTCGGCGCTGAAGGGGTCGGTATAGACGCGATCGAGGTCGGGCTTCAGGATCATGTCACTTTCGTTGATGACCTTCCAGCCGGCGATCGACGAACCGTCGAACATCAGACCGTCTTCGAGCTCGTCTTCGCCCAGAACGCCCGCGACCATGGTCAGGTGCTGCCATTTGCCCTTGGGGTCGGTGAAGCGCAGATCGACCCATTCGATGCCTTCGTCCTTGATCTGTTTCAGGACGTCGCTTGCACTTGCCATTGGTATTGCCTCCGATTGAACAGGATTGGGTTGATGCGGGACTGGCGCCCCCGTTTTTTCAGATCGCGTCGTCGTCTTTCTCGCCGGTACGGATGCGCAAGGCACCCTCGATCGACGAGATGAAGATCTTGCCGTCGCCGATCCGGCCCGTCTGGGCGGCGGCGGCGATGGCTTCGACCGTGCGGTCGGCGATGCCGGCGGGCACCACGACTTCGAGTTTTACCTTGGGCAGGAAGTCGACGACATATTCTGCCCCGCGGTAGAGTTCGGTGTGGCCCTTCTGCCGGCCGAAGCCCTTCGCTTCGGTCACGGTGATGCCGGACACGCCGATTTCGTGCAGCGCCTCCTTCACCTCGTCCAGCTTGAACGGCTTGATGATCGCTTCGATCTTTTTCACCTGGTGGTGTCCCCCGAGAATTCTTTGGCCCGTAGCTCACGAGGTTTACGCGCCGCGTCCGCACGTGTTCCAAGAACCGTGCCAAACGTGCGCAACGCGTATTTGCGTGAATCGGGGCAGTGGAAGTGGCTGTCGGTGCCCGAAGCACAGACAGGCGGTGCCTGTTTTTTAGGCAAGTGTCAGGCGCAGCCCTGCCGTTTCGGGCAGGCCGCACATCAGGTTGAGATTTTGCACGGCGGCGCCGCTGGCGCCTTTCCCGAGATTATCGAGCCGGGCGACGAGCCGCGCGTGCGATCCGTCATCATTGCCGAACACGAACAGTTCGAGCGCGTCCGACGCGGGTGCATCATTGTCGAGCAGGAGTTCGGCGACCGGTGCCTTGTCGCGGACCGTAACGACGGCCGAGCTTTCGTAAAACCGACCAAGCGAGTCACGCAGGCTGTCGGCGTGCGGATTGTCGGCCATCGCTCCGAGATGCAGCGGGACTTCCACGATCATGCCGCGATAGGTCGACGCGACTGACGGTGCGAACAGTACCGGATGCGCAAGTCCCGCGTGGGCTTTCATTTCGGGCAGGTGCTTGTGCGCCATGCCATAGCCGTAAGCCATGTAGGCGGGTGCCCCGGCGGCTTCGAAACGCTCGATAAGGGCTTTTCCGCCTCCCGAATACCCGCTCACCGCATTGACGGTATAGGGCCAGTCGGCGGGCAGCAGCCCTTCGCGTACCAATGGCGCTACCAGGGCGAGGAAGCCGGTGGGATAGCAGCCCGGATTGCTCACCCGGCGCGCCTCGGAAACGCGTTCGCGTCCGACCAGCTCGGGCAGGCCGTAGCACCAGCCTTCCGCAGTGCGGTGCGCGCTGGAGGCGTCGATAACCCGCGTGGCGCTGGTACTGTCGATCAGCTCGACTGCCTCGCGGGCGGCGTCGTCGGGCAGGCAGAGGATCGCGATATCGGCCTCGTTGAGCGCCTCGCGCCGCGCCGCGCTATCCTTGCGCTTGGCATCGTCGAGCGCCAGCAGTTCGAATTCGGACCGGCCGGCAAGCCGTTCGGCGATTTCGAGCCCGGTTGTTCCGGCTGCCCCGTCGATGAAAACCTTATGCATCGATGACCGGTGCGAGCTGCCCGAGCCGGACATAGCCGCTGGGGCCTTCGGGGCCGCAGGTGATCCACGCCCAGTCGCCTGCGCAGTCGAGCAATTCTATTTCCTGTCCGGCGGGCAGGGTCGTGCCGTCTTCGGCATCGTCGCGCATGTTCAGCTTGAGCGTCGCGGGCGCCGCCCCGACAGCGCGCGGCTGCGGGATGACATAGTGTGCAGCGAGATAGGATTGCGCCAGCGCGATATGCGCCAGATCGCCGCGCAGGGGCAGCGTGCCCGGCGCAGGCTTGTCGACCGGGCCGTTCAATCCGACGACGCCTTCGGGAAGGGAATAACGGTCTGGGGCAGTCACGCTGTGTGCTAATTCCGGTTGTGAACGTTGCGGGCGCTTAGCCGCGCCCGCGCTATCCCGCAAGCGGGCGGCCTTCAGCCTCCCCCGAAACGGGCCTCCAGCATGTGCCATGCGGCGCGCAATCCGTAGGCTTCGCCGCCCTTGGGCCGGCCCGGTTTAGCCTGCGGGCGCCAGGCGAATGTGTCGAAATGCGCCCAGTCGATCCCTTCGCCGACGAACTTGTCGAGGAACAGCCCCGCCACGCTGGCACCCGCAAAGGCATTGCCATGCGCGTTGTTGGTGTCGGCAATGTCCGAGGCGAGCCATTCGCGATAGACATCGGGCAAGGGCAGGCGCCAGGGTTCGTCGTCATGCGCCTTGCCGGCAGCGATCAGCGCCGCGGCGGTTTCGTCGCGGCGCGTCATCAGCGCCGGGTATTCGGGGCCGAGCGCCACCCGGGCTGCGCCGGTCAGCGTGGCGAAATCGAGGATCAGCTCGGGGTTCTCTTCGCTGGCCCGCTGCAAGGCGTCGCCGAGGATCAGCCGGCCTTCGGCATCGGTGTTGCCGATTTCGACAGTCAGTCCCTTGCGGGTTTGCAGCACGTCGCCGGGCCGGAAGCTGTTCGAACTGATCGCGTTTTCCACCGCAGGTACCAGCAGGTGCAGACGCACGGGCAGATGTGCGGCCATCACCAGTCCGGCCAGCGCGATCGCATGTGCTGCGCCGCCCATGTCCTTCTTCATCAACAGCATGCCGCTGCTGCTTTTGACGTCGAGCCCGCCGCTGTCGAAGCATACACCCTTGCCGACGATCGCGAGAACGGGGTCGCTTTCCTTGCCCCAGGTCAGGTGCATGATCCGCGGCGCATGATGGCGCGCGGCGGCGCGGCCCACCGCATGCACCATGGGATATTCCTGTTCCAGCGTATCGCCCCTGGTTACCTCCAGCCTGGCCGCATGGGTCTTGGCCAGCGCTTCGCATTGCTCTTCGAGCGCGGCAGGGCCCATGTCCTCGGCGGGCGTGTTGACCAGATCGCGGATCAGGCACACCGCCTGCGCCTCGGCCAGCGCGCCGTCGATGGCCTTTACGTCCTTGGTGAGCAGCACCCGCGGACCGACGGGGCGTTCGGGTTTCTTGTAGCGATCGAACACATATTGGCCGGTCTGCCAGCCATGCAGCGCTGGGCCGGGTTCGCCCCCGGCACGGCGATAGGTTCCTTCGGGAAGGCTTTCGGCCAGTTTCGCCATGCACCAGCTCGACAACTCGTCCGGATTGGCAACGCCGCCGACTGCGAACCAGCCATCGCCGTCGGGGACGATGCCGACCTGATAGCCGCCACCATCGAATTTCTGCGCATCCAGCGCTGCGCGCTGGCTGGCGGACAGGGACTTCTTCCATTCGGGGAAACCATCGCGATTGACGAGGTGGATGGAAATAGCGTCCTGGCCCCGGTCGGGCTGGATTAGCGCTTGCTTGTCGGCCATATTGTTGGTGCCCCAGATCAATTCGTTCTTCGCATAAGGAAACCGCGATGCGTGCGCCCCTGTTCCTGATTTCGTTCGCGCTGTCGAGTGCGGCCTGTTCCGGGACCGCCGGCGATCCCGGACAGGGCGCGGCGAGCCAGGACGAAAGCGCGGCTGCCGCCGAGGGTGCGGGCGGCGCTGCAGTGCCAGCCGAGGATTACGCGGAGGAAGAGGAAACCGAGCGTTATGTTTTCGAATATTCCTGGCCGGCCGCGGTTGCTGCCGAGGCAGGACTGGTCGAGGTGCTCGGGGACAGGGCACAGGGCATGAAGGCCGAAGTCGCCGCGCGCGCCGACGAGGATTGGAAGGCGGCAGGCGAGGGCGACTGGACGCCGCGCCAGCACAGCCTGTCCGAAGAATGGAAAGTGGTTGCCGACCTGCAGCGCTATCTCAGCCTGTCGGGCCATCTGGCCACCTATTCGGGCGGCGCCCATGGCATGTACGGTCTGCGTTCGCTGGTGTGGGACCGCGAAGCGAAGCAGGCGATGAACGGCATTGCGCTGTTCAATTCCCCCGTTGCGCTGGAGCAGGGTCTCGGCCAGCGATTGTGCGATACGCTCAACGCCGAGCGGGCGAAGCGCCGCGGCAGCCCTGTCGAACCCGGCAGCGGCGACACGTTCGACGATTGCCCGGGGCTGGACGAAGCCAGCGTGTTGCTGGGATCGTCGAACGGCAAGACGTTCGACCGGTTGAGTGTCTATTTCGGTCCCTATGTCGCGGGCCCCTATGCCGAAGGCGATTACGAGCTCGATTTCCCCGTCACCGCCTCGGTGCTCGACGCGGTCAAGCCGCATTACGCCGACGCCTTCAGCGTAAAGCGCTAGTCCTCTCGCAATTCCGGCCACAACCGCCTATGTGGGCCGCATGACCGAATATCAGGTAATCGAGGCGGATGAGACCGTCTATCGCGACGGCACGATCAAGCTGCACGGCGAAGCTGGCTTCGAAGGCATGCGCAAGGCCGGGCGGCTGGCCGCGGAAATCCTCGACGAGCTGACCGACTTCGTCCAGCCGGGTGTTACCACCGGTGCGATCGACGACAAGGCGCGCACCATGATGCTCGATGCGGGCGCAGTCCCGGCAACCATGGGCTATCGCGGCTATACGCACAGCTGCTGCACCTCGATCAACCATGTCATCTGTCACGGCATTCCCTCGGACAAGGCGCTGAAGGAAGGCGACATCGTCAATATCGACGTGACCCCGCTGCTCGACGGTTGGCACGGCGATACCAGCCGCATGTTCTTTGCCGGTGAACCGTCCATCAAGGCGCGGCGGCTGGTCGATGTGACCTATGAATGCCTCATGCTCGGCACCGAAGCGGCAGGACGGCCC
>Ga0209634_1001235_pt1 | contig 18966 bp, 15 predicted proteins | sample LinPmetageLP40_FD_184043 | JGI IMG/M metagenome (GOLD analysis project Ga0209634, IMG submission 184043) | Marine viral communities from the Pacific Ocean - LP-40 (SPAdes) (version 2) | ecosystem: Environmental > Aquatic > Marine > Oceanic | place: Pacific Ocean | collected 2010-08-26 | reverse complement strand
AGCGCAGGAAGGCCAGCTGGTCGTCGGTGGTGGCGTAGAGAAAATAGGACTGGTCGCGCGCAGGATCGGCAGCGCGGTGCAATTCGGGGCCGGCGGCCCCCATGACGCGCTTCACGTAATGCCCGGTGGCGAGGCAGTCCGCCCCCAGTTCACGCGCCATGTCGAGCAGATCGGTGAACTTGGGCCCCATGTTGCAGCGGATGCAGGGCACGGGCGTGCGTCCGGCGAGGTAGTCGTCGGCGAATGTCTCGACCACTTCTTCGCGAAAGGCGCCCTCGTGGTCGTGGACGTAATGCGCGATGCCCAGCCGTTCGGCGACCTCGCGTGCATCGCGGATGTCATCGCCGGCGCAGCAGGCGCCCTTGCGGCCCGTGGCGGCGCCGTAATCGTACAGCTGCAGGGTGATGCCGATGACTTCGGCACCCGTCCTTGCGGCAAGCGCGGCGACCACCGAACTGTCGACGCCGCCCGACATGGCGACAACGATGCGGCATTCGGCTGCCGGTCGCGGCAGGTCGAACAGAGCGGCAGCCTGGTCCGGCGAAAGGATATCGGTTGCGGGCATGGCAAGGCCATACACGGATTGGCGCGAGGCCGCCAGATACCAAGGGCTGGCGAGCGCTGCGGCGACCTTCACGATCCGTTTACCATGGGTCGCCTATGTACGGAGACCATGTTTGAGGGCCGCTCCAAAGAAAAAACGCTACCGGATCAGCGCGGAAGCGCGGATCTGCGCCAGTTTCGCTGGACCGATCTGGTTGCGAAACTCGCCGCGACTCGCGATTTGCGCGACGAATTCGAACGAGTGGAGGCTGGCTTCAATGCCTTTGGGCAAGCCCGCCGTGAGGGCAATGAAGAAGGTAAACTGACCGTTAACCAAGCTGCTTTAAGCGATGGAAAAGCCGCCCCCCTAGGTCTTGGTCATCCCGCGAACGACGCGGACCAAGGCGACAGAGAGTAGAGAATGATCGAAAACCAGGACATCCGCCCTGCACAGGTTATCGGGCCGCTTGGCGAGCCGTTAACCGTGGACGACTTGCCTTCGCCCGATACGAAGCGCTGGGTGGTGCGGCGCAAGGCGGAAGTGGTCGCGGCGGTGAATGGCGGGTTGCTGACGATCGACGAGGTGCTCGAACGCTATTCGCTCAGCCTCGAGGAATTCGCTTCGTGGCAGCGCGCTGTCGACCGGTCGGGCATGCAGGGGCTGCGCGTCACCCGGATTCAGCATTACCGCGACCTTTACGAACGCCAGCTCAAATACTGATCGCCATCCGTCACGGGAACGATTTGACTCCTCCATCGCTGCGCGTTCATCCTCGAGCCGAATTCGGGGAACCGGTCAGCCCATGCTTTCGTTGAAGGCACATCGGGTTGACGGGAAGAACAGGAGGAATTCGAATGGCTTGGATTATCGCTATTATCGTCGGTGGGATTATCGGTTGGCTGGCTAGCCTGGTTATGAACCGCGACGCCTCGATGGGCATCTTTTGGAATATCGTCGTCGGCATCGTCGGCTCTTTCATCGGCCGTTTCATCGGTTCGCTGATCGGGGTCGGCTCGACGCTGACCGAATTCAGCATTCCGGGTCTGCTGATGTCGCTGGTTGGTGCCATCGTGCTGCTCGGCATCGCCAATCTCATCCAGCGTGGCCGCGTCCGCTAAGCCGGGTCACTTACTGAAATTTCAGGGCGGGGCGTCGCAGGACGTCCCGCCCTTCGTATATGCGGCAGCGCTGCTTGTGGCGCGCGGGCGACATTCGTCCGGCTATACCGGCCCCCGGTCGAAGCGTCGATTGCCCTGCGCTGGGCCCGGGTCTATCGCCTCCATGCGAAATTCTTGCGCTGAGTGATATAGCAATGTAATACACTGCTCGTTCGCAGCGCTTCTGGGGCAGGGTACGACATGAATTACGAGTCAGGTGTAATGGCCGAGAAGGGCGATCCGATCACGGTCGACTTCGATCCCGACGAAGACGACCGTCTCGAGAAACGGCGTACGGATCGCCGCAGGATCATCATCATCGCCGGCCTTATCGTCCTTGGTCTCGCGATTGCGGCCTATTTCGCCATGCGTGGTGGCACCACGACCCCCGCCGGGGAAGAAAACGCGCAGGCGCCCACGGTTACCGTAGTGCGTCCGGGGCGGACCACGGTCGAAGGTGAAATCACCGCGACCGGCTCGCTCGCCGCGCGGCGTGAAATGCCGGTCGGCGTCGTGGGCGAGGGCGGCCGTGTCGTCTCGGTGCCGGTCGATGCCGGCGACTGGGTAAGTCAGGGCCAGGTGCTTGCCCGGATCGACCGCTCGGTCCAGTCGCAGCAGGTCCAGAGCTTTTCCGCACAGGTCCAGGTCGCGCAGTCCGATGCCGATCTAGCGCAGGCCAATCTCGATCGCGCGTTGCAGCTGGTCGAACGCGGCTTCGTTTCGCAAGCCGATGTCGACCGGTTGACCGCGACCCGTGATGCCGCTGTCGCCCGCGTCCGGGTGGCGCAGGCGCAGCTGGCCGAACTGCGCGCGCGCAATGCCCGCCTCGACATCCTCGCCCCCGCGGCGGGTTATGTGCTCGAACGCAATGTCGAACCCGGCCAGACGGTCAGCGCCGGTTCGCCGCCACTGTTCCGGATCGCCCGCGGGGGAGAAATGGAACTGCTCGCGCGGCTCAACGAAGATGCGCTGGCGTCGATTTCGCCGGGAACGCGTGCGCAGGTGCGCCCGGTCGGCACCGACAAACTGTTCACCGGCCAGGTTTGGCAGGTTTCGCCGATCATCAGCGAGCAGGATCGCCAGGGCACTGCGCGCATTGCGCTGAGCTACGCTCCGGGCCTGCGGCCGGGTGGTTTCGCCACTGCAACGATTGCCAGCGGCACGGTCGTCGCGCCGATCCTTCCCGAAAGCGCGGTGCTGTCCGACGAGGACGGCGCTTATGTCCTGATCATCAATGGCGAGGACAAGGCCGAACGCCGCGCGGTGACCACCGGCACGGTCACGTCGAAAGGTATCGTGATCGCCGAAGGGTTGAACGGTTCCGAACGTGTCGTGCTGCGCGCAGGGGGCTTCCTGACCGAAGGTGAAACGGTCCGGACGCAGCTCGCCGAGCTCGACGACTAAGCAGGGGTAACTCGATGAATTTTCGCAACATCTCTGCCTGGTCGATTCGCAACCCGGTCATTCCGCTGGTGGCGTTCACGGCGCTGCTGCTGGCGGGCCTGATCAGCTTCGCCCGGATGGATGTTGTCAACAATCCGGACATCGAGTTTCCCGCCGTCAACGTCTCGATTTCGCAGCCCGGCGCCGCGCCGACCGAAATCGAGAACCAGATCACCCAGCGCGTTGAATCGGCCGTCCGCTCGATCAACGGCGTGAATTCGCTCAATTCGACCGCGCGCGAGGGCAATTCGAACACCTTCATCGAGTTCGAGATCGGCACCGATCCCAACGATGCGGTCGCCGAAGTGAAGAATGCGGTCGACACGGTCCGTGGATCCCTGCCCGACGGAATTCTCGAACCGCGCGTCACCAAGGAGGAAATCTCCGGCGGCTTCCTCGCGATCTATGCGGTCGAAGCCGACGACATGACGATCGAAGGGCTTAGCTGGTTCATCGACGATTCGGTCGCCAAGCAATTGCTCAGCATCGAAGGCATGGCCGAGGTCAATCGCTTCGGCGGGGTCGACCGCGAGATCGAAGTTATCCTCGACCTGCCGCGGATGCAGGCGCTGGGAGTGACAGCCAGCCAGATCAACGGCGTGCTGCGCCAGAGCAATGTCGATGCAGCGGGCGGTATGGCCGAAGTCGGCGGCACGCGCCAATCGGTGCGGGTGCTGGGCAACAGCGAGGATGCCTACGCGCTCAGCCAGCGGCAGATCCAGCTGGGCGGTGGCCGCACGGTCAAGCTGGCCGATGTCGCCACCGTGCGCGATGGCTATTCGGAACGCACATCGATCAGCAAGGTCCGCGACAAGGAAGTCGTCAATTTCGCGATGAGCCGCGCCAAGGGCGCATCGGACGTGACCGTCTATGAAGAAGCGCTCGAGAAGATCGCGCAGATCGAAGCGGAGAATCCGGGCGTCAAGTTCATCCCGCTGTTCAACACGGTCAAATACACCAAGGACCAGTACGAAAGCGCGATGGCGGCAATGATCGAGGGCGCCATCCTTGCCGTCGTGGTCGTGTTCTTCTTCCTGCGCGACTGGCGTGCGACTGCGATATCGGCTGTCGCGATCCCGCTGTCCGCGATCCCGACCTTCTGGTTCATGGATCTGCTCGGCTTCAACCTCAACCAGCTGTCCTTGCTGGCGCTGGCGCTGGTCGCAGGCGTGCTGGTCGACGATGCGATCGTCGAGATCGAGAACATCGTCAGACACATGCGGATGGGCAAGACTGCCTACCAGGCCTCGATCGATGCGGCCGACGAGATCGGCCTGCCAGTGGTCGCCACCAGTTTCTGTATCGTCGCCGTGTTCTTCCCCGTGGGGGCCATGCCGGGAATCTCGGGCCAGTTCTTCAAGAACTTCGGCTTCACCGTCGTGGTCGCGGTGCTGATGTCGCTTGCCGTGGCCCGGATGATCACGCCGATGCTGGCCGCCTACTTCCTCAAGGCACACGGCCAGGCCGCGCATGGCGAGGGCCGCATGATGGACCGGTACATGGGCATCCTGCGCTGGTCTCTCGATCGCGGCAAGATGCTGGCGGTCCGGCAGGGTATAGAAGGGCCGCGCAGCCGCGGGCTTTACATCGTTGCATTGCTGCTGGTCGTGCTCGGCGCTTTGGCGATTTCGGCCATTGCGACTTTCCAGGCGTCTTCCCTGATCCAGGGACTGGGGCTGCCCGATCTCATCACTGGGGGCGATCCCGATCCGCAGGGCCTGGTCAAGTTCCTCGCCACGCTCGTCGGCCTGGTACAGCTTGCCTTGGCGCTGGCGATCGGCCTGCTCGCCGCCTTGGCATTCTTCCGCATAACCGGGTTCGTCGTCCGCATGTTCGGCGACCATATGGCGCAGGCCTGGCAGTATCTCTATGCGCGCTTTCTCGATCACCGGGTCTGGATGCTCGGGGTCGGCTATTTCGCGCTGTTGCTTACCATTCTCCTGTTCAGCATCGTCCCCGGCCAGTTCCAGCCCAACATCGACGATGAAAACAGCCGGGTTGAAATCGAGATGGTTCCGGGCACCACGCTCGAAACCACCGAGCGCGTGACCGATCAGGTCGCCGACCTCCTCTATGCGCAGCAAGAGGTCGAACTCGCGCTGGAACGCGTTCGTGAAGGGCAGGCAACGCTCTACGTCACGCTCAAGCCCGACCGCGAGCGCACCTCGATCGAATTCGAACGCGCCCTGGCACCGGAATTCGCCAAGATCGCCGACGCAAGGGTGCGCTTCGCCTCGCAGTCGGGCGGGTTCGGTTCGGGCCGCGACGTGACAGTGATGCTGGCCGGTTCGAATCCCGAGCTGCTTAACGACACCGCCGCCACGCTGGTCGAACAGATGAAAGGTATCGACACGCTGGTGGCCCCGCGAATCAGTGCGGACATCAACCGTCCCGAACTGATCATCGAACCGCGCGAGGACCTCGCCGCGGAACTCGGGGTGACGACCCTTGCGATCAGCCAGACGATCCGAATCGCCACCATGGGCGAGATCGAGCAGAATGCCGCGAAGTTCTCGCTCTCCGACCGGCAGATCCCGATCCGCGTCAAGCTGCCCGAGCGCTCGCGCGAGGATCTCGAAACGATCCGCAACCTGCCGGTCCAGACCGCCAGCGGCGGATCGGTTCCGCTTTCGCGGGTAGCCGATGTTTCCTTCGGATCAGGCCCGACCACGATCCAGCGCTATAACCAGAACCGCAGGGTGCTGGTGGGGGCTGATCTGGCGCAGGGTGTCGTCAAGGGCGAGGCGCAGGCCGAGATCGACGCGCTGCCGATCCTGCAGGATCTCCCGCAGGGGGTCATCCGCGATGTCGTGGGCGAGGATGAATGGCAGCAGGAACTGATCAGCAGTCTTCTGATCGCCATCGTGTCGGGCGTCCTGCTGGTGTTCGCAGTGCTGGTCCTGCTGTACAAGCGACTGATGAGCCCACTGGTCAACATGACCAGCCTGGCGCTCGCTCCGCTGGGCGGCATCCTGCTGGTCTGGCTGTTCGGCCAACCCCAGTCGATGCCGGTGTATATCGGTATCCTGCTGCTGCTGGGGATCGTGTCGAAGAACTCGATCCTGCTGATCGACTTCGCGATCGAGGAGATGGACAAGGGCACCCGCCAGTTGCCCGCGATCATCGACGCCGGCCACAAGCGCGCCCAGCCGATCGTGATGACGACCGTCGCCATGACCGCAGGCATGGTTCCGACCGCGCTTTCGGGTGTCCTGGGGTCCGGTGACGGCGCCTGGCGCGCGCCGATGGGCACGGTGGTGATCGGCGGGCTGATCCTGTCGACCCTGCTCACCCTGCTGATCGTCCCCGCCGGATTCAGCCTTGCAGACAGCTTCGAGAAGCGCGTCGGACCGTGGCTGCGCAACCGCCTGCTCACCTACAAGGAGGGCGACGATACGCGCGGCATCATCGGGGATAGCACCGCCGGGCCGGGGGCCGAACCCGCGGAGTGAGCGACCCACTGCCAACGGGCCGGGCGGCTGCCGGCGTTCCGATCCCGGCGGATCGCGCACGGATGATGCGGCGCACGGCGACGGGGCTGATCGTCCTCATGGCGGCGCTGTTCCTGTGGTCGGGTCGGTATCTGGGCGAGCACCCGGGATGGGGTTATCTCCACGCCTTCGCAGAAGCCGCGATGGTCGGCGGGCTGGCGGACTGGTTCGCGGTGACCGCGCTGTTCCGCCACCCGCTGGGCCTGCCAATCCCGCACACGGCGATCATTCCCGAGAACAAGGACCGCATCGCCGATACGATGGCGGGGTTCCTGCGCGACAATTTCCTGACGCCGGCGGTTGTGGGCCGCCGGATGGGGTCGATGAACCTTGCCGGTGCGATCGGCAGTTACCTCGCCGATCCCAGGGCGACCAGGGATTCGCGGATCCAGGCGGGAGCCGGCGAGCTGGCGGTCGAGGTGCTCGAATCGCTCGATCCCGACCGACTGGGCACGCAGGTGCGCAGCGGGATCAAGACCCAGCTTGGCAAACTCGAGGTCGCCCCGCTGCTCGGGGGCATGCTGGAAGCGATGATCGCCGATGGGCGCCACAAGCCGCTCATCGACAAGATCATCCGCTGGGCGGGTCTCGTGCTCGAAGACAACGAGGCAATGGTGCGCGAGATGGTGCACCGGCGCGCCAATGCGGTCCTGCGCTTCACCGGGCTCGACGAGCGGCTGGCGAATTCGGTCATCGACGGGCTCTACAAGCTGCTCGCCGAAGTGTTGGTCGATCCCGAGCACCCGCTGCGCAACAAGATCGAGGAAGGCCTGGAGGATCTCGCGCGCGGGCTGCGGGAAGACCCCGCGATGCAGGAGCGGGTCGAGCGGCTGAAGAACGAGCTACTCGACAATCCTCCGATCGGCGACTGGTGGCAGGGCGTGTGGGAGCGGCTGCGCGCCGGGCTGATCAAGAGCATCCGCAATTCCAGCGACGGAACCGGTCCCAGCTATATCGGCGAAACGCTGGCGGAACTCGGCGCCGCGCTGCGTGACGACCAGCGCCTGCAACGGCAGGTCAATCGCTTCACGCGCCGGACCGCAGTGGGGGTCGCGACCCGCTACGGCGACCAGATCGTCCAGCTCGTGTCCGAAACCGTGCGCCGCTGGGATGCGGTGACGATCACCGACCGGGTGGAAAGCGCTGTGGGCCGCGATCTCCAGTTCATCCGCATCAACGGCACGCTGGTCGGCGGGCTGGTGGGGCTGACGATCCACGCGCTGGATGTCTACGTAATCTGATTTGCCCCGCTTTCGCGACAGAGCGAGATCGCTTGGTACCGCGAACGATCCGCTGGGCTGCGCGACCTGAATTGTCCTTGCGGCCATCCGGCGATGCCGTTTGCCTAACAGAATGCGATCCCGGCCGAACGGCGGGTGCGGGCAAAGAAAAACCCTCCCGTCGAACATCGACGGGAGGGCTGATTGTCCGGTCGGACTTTGCGCTCAGAGCTTTTCGGTCAGCTCCGGCACTGCCTTGAACAGGTCGGCGACCAGGCCGACATCGGCAACCTGGAAGATCGGCGCGTCCTCGTCCTTGTTGATCGCGATGATGGTCTTGGAATCCTTCATCCCGGCAAGGTGCTGGATCGCACCCGAGATACCGATCGCGATATAGACCTCGGGAGCGACGATCTTGCCCGTCTGGCCGACCTGGTAGTCATTGGGGACATAACCAGCGTCGACCGCCGCCCGGCTTGCGCCAATACCGGCGCCGAGCTTGTCGGCGAGCGGGGTAATGACCTGTTCGAAGGTTTCCGAATCCTTGAGTGCGCGGCCGCCCGAGACGATCACCTTGGCACTGGTCAGTTCGGGACGATCGCTTTCTGCAATTTCTTCGCTGACGAAGCTCGAGAGACCTGCATCAGTCGGGCCCGAAACCTCTTCGATCTCGGCCGAACCGCCATCGGCGTTGGCCTTGTCGAAGGCGGTGCCGCGGACGGTAATGACCAGCTTGGGATCGGAGGATTCGACCGTCGCGATGGCGTTGCCGGCATAAATCGGGCGAGTGAAGGTCTTGTCGCCTTCAACCGAGAGGATGTCCGAGATCTGCATGACGTCGAGCAGCGCGGCGACGCGCGGCGCGATGTTCTTGCCGGTGGTGGTAGCGGGCGCAACGAATGCGTCGTGATGGTCCATCAGCTCGGCCACCAGCGGGGCAACGTTTTCGGCTAGTGCATTGGCATAGGCTTCATCGTCGGCGATGTGGACCTTGCCGACGCCGGCGATTTTCGCCGCCTGGTCGGCCACTGCGCGGCAGCCCGAACCAGCGACCAGCAAGTGGACTTCGCCCAGCTTTCCGGCGGCGGTAACCGCCGCCAAAGTGGCGTCGGCGAGGCTGGCGTTGTCGTGTTCGACCCAAACGAGGGTTTTCATGTCTGTATTCCTTCTCGTCTGTCTGACTTAGGCGATACCGAGCGCTTTGATCTTGGCGACCAGCGCATCGACATCCTTGACCTTCTCGCCTGCCTGGCGAACCGGCGGTTCGGAGACATTCGTGGTCGTCAGGCGGAGTGCGGTATCGACACCGTAATCGGCGGGCGACTTGGTCTCGAGCGGCTTCTTCTTCGCCTTCATGATATTGGGCAGCGAAGCGTAGCGCGGCTCGTTCAGACGCAGGTCGGTGGTGACGATCGCCGGTAGGGTGAGTTTCACCGTCTGCAGACCGCCGTCGACTTCACGCTTCACCGTGACGCTGTCGCCATCGACTTCGACGGTGTTAGCGAAGGTACCCTGCGGACGGCCCATAAGCGCGGCGAGCATCTGGCCGGTCTGGTTCGAATCGTCATCGATGGCCTGCTTGCCCAGCATCACCAGGCCGGGCTCTTCCTCAGCGGCGATCGCCTTGAGGATCTTCGCGACTGCTAGCGGTTCGACCGCATCGTCGGTTTCGACCAGGATCGCGCGGTCGGCACCCATCGCGAGCGCCGTGCGCAGCGTTTCCTGCGCCTTTGCCGGGCCGATGCTGACGGCGATGATTTCCTCGGCCTTGCCCGCTTCCTTGAGGCGGATGGCTTCTTCGACGGCAATTTCGTCGAAGGGATTCATGCTCATCTTGACGTTGGCGAGGTCCACGCCCGAACCGTCCGCCTTGACGCGCGGTTTGACGTTGTAATCGATCACCCGTTTCACGGGGACGAGGATTTTCATGCGATACCTTCCTCTCGATAGAAACTGTAGGCACCGCCTAGCTTGCGTTTACGTAAACGTCAAGCAAGCCGGAGTGCCACCATGCGGCGCTTGGGACGATCCCTCGCGTGACCGGCACGGCGGGTCAAGCGGTGCCGGCCTGCAGCTTTACTATGGCTGGCGAGGCGAATAGTTTCGCCTCCTGTCGATGGGAGGAAAGCCATGCGCGTCTGGACGATTGCCGCGGCCGTGGGAGCGCTGATGGCGCCACCGGCGCAGGCGAACGAAACCCGCGTCGTCCCGAGGGTCACATACCTCCGCCGGCGCAGGTGGAAGCGCTCGACTGGCTGGTCGGCCAATGGCACGGCAGCGGGATCGGCGAAGCGGCGGCATACGAGAGCTGGCTCCCCTCAAGCGGCGGAACCATGGTCGGAAGCTTCGTCCAGGAAACGCCGGCCGGCGGCATCATGTTCACCGAGCACATGTATATTGCCGAAGACGCCGGATCGCTCGTCGTCCGGCTCAAGCATTTCAATCCCGACCTCACCGGCTGGGAGGAGAAGGACGAGATGGTGTCCTTCCCGCTGCTGGCGATCGAGGAATGTGCCGTCTATTTCAGCGCATTGACCTATCGCTGCGATGGCGCGGACGGGCTGCTGGTGGCGGTCCGGGTAAAGGGCGCCGGCGAAGCGGCCGAGGAACTGGTGTTCCGCTTTACCCGCATTCGCTGACAGCACGCCTGCGAAACCCGCTGTTCGCGGGGGGGGGGCCGCATATATTCGGGACCGGGGGATCGGGCCCCCCCGCTCGCACAGGCATGATGCCCGCACGAGCGGATGCGGCAATCCGTTAGGCGCCGATCAGGCTGCCTGCTTCACTTCGGCGACGATCTTCTTCGCTGCGTCGCCCAGATCGTCGGCGCTGACGATCGCGAGGCCCGAGTTGTCGAGGATGGCCTTGCCTTCTTCGACATTGGTGCCTTCGAGGCGGACCACCAGCGGCACCGAGAGATTCACGTCCTTCGCGGCCTGGACGATGCCATTGGCGATGACGTCGCACTTCATGATCCCGCCGAAGATGTTGACGAGAATGCCTTCGACCGCGGGGTCCTTGAGAATGATCTTGAACGCCGCCGTCACCTTCTCCGTGGTCGCGCCGCCGCCCACGTCGAGGAAGTTGGCAGGGAAGGCGCCATTGAGCTTGATGATGTCCATCGTCGCCATGGCGAGGCCCGCGCCGTTGACCATGCAGCCGATGCTGCCGTCGAGCTTGATGTAGGCGAGATCGTATTCGCTGGCCTCGACTTCGGCCGGGTCTTCCTCGGTCTCGTCGCGCAGCGCCTCGACATCCTTGTGGCGGAACAGCGCGTTGCCGTCGAAGCTCATCTTGGTGTCGAGCACGAGCAGGTTGCCGTCCTCGGTTTCGACCAAAGGATTGATCTCGAGCATCTCGCAGTCGAGATCCATAAAGGCCGTGTAGAGCTGCTTGGCAAGCTTCTGGGCCTGCTTGTTGAGGTCACCCGTCAGCTTGAGCGCGAAGGCCACCGCGCGGCCGTGGTGCGGCATGAAGCCCTGCGCCGGGTCGATGGTGATGGTGGTAATCTTTTCGGGAGTCGAATGCGCGACTTCCTCGATATCCATCCCGCCTTCGGTCGAAACGATCATGGCGACCCGGCCGGTGGCGCGGTCGACCAGCATCGACAGATAGTATTCCTGCGCGATGTCGACACCGTCGGTCACATAGAGCCGGTTGACCTGCTTGCCGGCATCGCCGGTCTGGACAGTGACCAGCGTGTTGCCGAGCATGTCCTTGGCGTTGGCTTCGACTTCCTCGATGCTCTTCGACAGACGTACGCCGCCCTTGGCGTCGGGGCCGAGTTCCTTGAACGTGCCCTTGCCGCGGCCACCGGCGTGGATCTGCGCTTTCACGACGTAGAGCGGACCGGGCAGCTTCTTGGCGCCTTCCACCGCTTCTTCGACAGTAAGGGCGGCATGGCCTGCGGGGATGCCGATGCCGTATTTCGCAAGCAGTTCCTTGGCCTGGTATTCGTGGATGTTCATGGGAATCCTTCGTCCTTCGCGTGACGCGCGTGGGGGAATAAGAGTCGCACCGGCCATAAGCATGTCTGGGCCCGCTTGAAAAGGCCCGCTTTCGGGTGCAGGGCGCGGACCGATAGCCATGATCGACAGCCAGCGCCTCGAATCCATCGTCTCCGAAGCCGGACGGATCGCTTACGATCTGTGGCCGGGGGCGGGCAATGCGCTGGATGCATGGGAAAAGAAACCGGGTGATCCGGTGTGCGAGGCCGACCTCGCAGTCGATGCCTTCCTCAAGCGCGAGCTTGGCGCGCTGCTGCCTTCCGCTGGGTGGCTGTCCGAAGAAACCGCCGATGACCCGGCGCGTCTCGGCCACGACCTGATCTGGCTGGTGGACCCGGTCGACGGGACCCGCGATTTCATCCGTGGGCGCAGCGGCTGGGCGGTTTCGGTCGCGCTTATTAGCGCTGGCCGGCCACTGATCGGCACGCTGTGTGCCCCTGCGCGAGGCGAGACATGGCAAGCGGTTGCAGGGCAGGGCGCGTACCGCAACGGTACGCGGCTGACTGCTTCCACCCGCCGCGAATTTGCCGGATCGCGTGTGCCTGCGCATGTCTTGCCCAAGACCGACACCGATCTGGTCACGGTCGACCAGCCCAATTCGATCGCCTTGCGAATCGCGATGGTGGCGGCGGACGAAGCGGATCTGGTTGCGACGGTGCGTTGGGGTTTCGAATGGGATATCGCCGCGGCCGGAATGATCGCGCGCGAGGCCGGTGCCGCAGTGAGCGACGCCTATGGCCGCAAGCTCGACTACAACAAGCGCGACCCGCGGGACTTCGGCGTATTGGTCAGCGCGCCCGATATTCACGCCGATGCCGTGGAGCGGCTGGCACGGCGAATGGACAACCCGCCCGAATAACGGCCGGAAGAGCTGCCCGAACGAAATCGGGGCCAGCGCAATGCCGGCCCCGATCGATGATCTGAATGTCGGACTTGCCCGTTACATTCCCTGCGACTGGGCCGCCTGGATGTCCTGCTGGTCGAACGGAATGATCTTGATTTCGACGCGGCGATTGAGCGGTTCGTTGACATTGTCGCCGGTGGAAACCTTGGGGCGGGTCTCGCCGAAGCCCATCCAGCGGATGCGCGATGAATCGACGCCGCGCGACGTCAGGTAATTCGCCACTGCCTGCGCGCGCTGTTCGGACAGGCGCTGGTTCGAATCGGCCGAACCGACGGTATCGGTATGGCCATATACGTCGACGAGGCTGTTGGGATATTGCGTCAGGCTCGAGGCCACGCGATCGAGCAGGTCACGGAAGCCCGGAGTGATGGTGTAGCTGCCGGTGGCGAAGGTCACGCCGTCGGGCAGGTTGACCAGGATCGCTTCGCCGCCATCGGTTTCGCTGACGTCGACGCCCGAACCGGCCGTCTGCTCTTCGAGTTCCTTGATCTGCTGATCCATATTATAGCCGACCACGCCGCCGGCCACGCCGCCAGCTGCCGCGCCGATGATGCGTCCGGTCTTGCCGCCGATCACGCCGCCGAGCAGGCCCCCGGCAAGTGCGCCGCCGGCCGTGCCGAGCACGGTCCGCGAAACCTTGCGTTCGCCGGTGTTGGGGTCGGTTACGCAGGCCGATACGGTCATCATCGATACGGCAGCGAGGCTGGCGGTAAGAATGCGCGATTTTTTCATGTAGTTTTCCTCCTCTGAGGTGGCAGGCGGCCCCAATACGGGCTTGGTGCCAGGCGATATATCCCGGACGCGCCCACCCACGTCACAACCAAGCCAACCGCCCAGCGGCGCGCCTGTTCCGCGCCCGGCGCAGATAAGTCACACGAAACGCTGGCAGCTTGGAGCAATTGTGCTAGCCACGCGCGGGTGACACCTTTTCCCTGGACCGACCTGCTGATCATTGCAGGACTGATCGTGCTCAACGGCGTGTTCGCCATGAGTGAACTGGCCATCGTGTCGGCGCGCACCGCCCCGCTGCGTACGGCAGCGCAGCAAGGCAATCGCGGCGCGCAGATCGCGCTTTCGCTGGGCGCGGAACCGGGCAAGTTCCTCTCGACCGTGCAAATCGGCATTACGCTGATCGGGATCGTGGCGGGTGCCTATTCTGGAGCCAGCCTCGGCGGGCCCGTGGGCGAGCGGCTGGCCGTGCTCGGCGTTCCTGCGGACTGGGCGGACCAGGCGGGCTTCGCCACGGTGATCGCGCTGACCACTTACCTCAGCCTTGTGGTTGGCGAGCTCGTGCCCAAGCAGGTGGCTCTCCGCGCTGCGGTGCCAATCGCGATTTATATGGCGCGGCCGATGGCGGTGCTGGCCAAGGTCGCCGCCCCGCTGGTGTGGTTGCTCGACGCCTCGTCCGGTCTGCTGATCCGGCTGCTCGGCGTGCGGCCGGCAGGCCAGAGCGCGGTTACCGCCGAAGAGCTGCACATGCTGTTCGCCGAAGCCACGCGCAGCGGCGTCATCGAACACGAACAGCACCAGATGCTGCAAGGCGTCGTCCGGCTGGCCCAGCGGCCCGTGCGCGAGCTGATGACCCCGCGCACGGAAGTCGACTGGATCGATATTGCGGCGGACGAAGCTGCGGTCCGTGCGGTGCTCGACGCGAGCCCCCATTCGCTGTTGCCCGTGGCCGAAGGGTCGCCCGACAGGGTGCTCGGCGTGGTCAAGGTGCGCGATATCCTGTCGCGCCTCATCGCCAACGAGCCGGTCGATATTGCCGCGCTGATGAGCAAGACCGAAGTGGTCCCCGACCAGTTGGACGCGGTCGACGCGCTGCGCGTGCTGCAACAGGCCGAAATCGCCATGGCAATGGTGCATGACGAATACGGCCATCTCGATGGTATCGTGACGCCGGTCGACCTGCTGACTGCGCTGGTCGGCGATTTCGCGAGTGATCAGGACCCGGGCGATTCGCCGGGGGTTACAGAGCGCGCCGATGGCAGCCTGCTGGTTTCGGGCTCGCTATCCGCCGACGTGCTCGCCGATCGGCTGGGGATCGAATATGGCGAAGACCGCGAATTCGGCACCGCGGCGGGGTACGCACTGCATGTGCTCAAGCGGCTGCCCAACGAAGGCGACCATTTCACCGATCAGGGCTGGCGTTTCGAAGTCGTCGATATGGATGGCCGCCGGATCGACAAGCTGCTGGTAAGCAACGAGGCGGACGGGGCAGCGCAGCCTGCCTGACGCGGCGTGGAAATCTGCCGGCACTGGTGCCGGCAGGTTCTTCCAAATAGCTAGGCTCTCAACCGGGGATTACGGCGACGGCATTGGCGCCATCACCCTCGGGCGCAGCGACGATGTCGCGCGTCACGCTGCCCTTGGCGATGGTGGCGGTCGCCGGATCGCCGACGGCGCTGCGGATCCCGGGGTCTGCGGCTCCCGCGCGTTCGAGCACGCTGGTTTCGACACTGCTGCGCGCCTGTGGACCGCCGAACAGGGCTTCCAGCGTCTGCGCGGCGGCACTGCCTTCGGCCGGACGCGGAGCGCCGGGCTTGGGCGGGACCAGGTTGAAATCGGGCGGCACCACCAGCGGGGCCTGCCGCTGGACGGCGAATTCATCGGGCCGGTCGCGGTTGAGCAGGCCATTGCTGCCGCAGGCTGCGGTCATGGCGCCAAGCCCGGCGATCAGGGCGAAACGGGTGAATTGGTTCATCACTTGCTCTCCGCGGCGTCGGCCGCCTTGCTGTTCATGAGGTCGTCGACCTCTTGCTCGTCCTTGTCGCGCATGAAAAAGGCGCGTGCAAGGACGATGACCACGCCGATGGTGATAGCCGCATCGGCGACGTTGAAAATCAGGAACGGGCGGAAATCGCCGAAATGCAGATCGGCGAAGTCGACGACATAGCCGAGTTCGTAGCGATCCTTGATGTTGCCCAGCGCCCCGCCGAGAATTAGCGACAGCGCGAGGATGTCGCCCAGAAGCTTTTCGCGCAGCATCCACACGGTCACCACCAGCGCGATGACGGCGGTCACCAGCACCAGGCCCCAGCGCATTTCCGGGCTGGTTGCTTCGAACATGCCCAGCGACACGCCGAAATTGCGCGTGAAACGCAGATCGAAGATCGGCAGCAGTTCCATCGCGTCACCCACCCGGTCGATGCCGAGCGTCTTGGTGACGTAGTTCTTGCTCCACTGGTCGGCCGCGAAAATCAGCAGGGCGATCACGCAGCCGATCAGGCGATTGCGCAGGAGGGGGGTCATTCCGCACCGTCCAGCGTGGCGACCACGTCTTCGCAGCGATCGCACAGGTCGCCATCCTCGGCGACACTGGGCAGCAGGCGCCAGCAGCGCCCGCACTTGCTTTCATCTGTCCGCGTAACCGTCACCGTGTCGCTATCGCCGCGCGCGACTGACGCGGTGATGAACAATTCGGCCAGGTCGGCGTCGCTGAAACCTTCGGGCACGGCGCTGGCGGGCACGACGACGTCGGCTTCGAGGCCCGAGCGGATCACCTTGTCGCGGCGCAGCGGCTCGATCGCTTCCATGACGTCCTCGCGCAATTCGCGCAGTTGCGCCCAGCGCGCGCCATCGGCGGTCACACCCGGAACCTGCGGCCATTCGAGCAGGTGGACGCTGCCGCCATCTGGATAGCGCGTCGACCACACTTCCTCCGCCGTGAACACCAGCACCGGCGCGGCATAGCGGACCAGCGCGTGGAACAGCAGGTCGAGCACGGTGCGATAGGCATTGCGCTTCACGCTGTCCGGCCCGTCGCAATAGAGCACGTCCTTGCGGATATCGAAGTAGAAGGCCGACAGATCCTCGTTGCAGAAATCGACCAGCAACCGCGTATAGGCGTTGAAGTCGTAATTCTCCGCCGCATGGCGCAGCTTGCCATCGAGATCGGCCAGCAGCGCAAGGACATAGACTTCCAGTTCGGGCACCTCGCCGACATCACCCATATCGCCGACGAAATCGTCGAGCGCGCCGAGCAGATAGCGGAAAGTGTTGCGCAGTTTGCGGTACTGGTCGCCCGCGCCCTTGAGGATCTCGTCGCCGATGCGGTGGTCCTCGGTCGAATCGACGCTGAGCGCCCACAGCCGGATGATGTCCGCGCCGTATTGCTCCATGACCTTGAGCGGATCGATCGTATTGCCGAGGCTCTTCGACATCTTGCGCCCGTCGCTGGCCATGGTGAAGCCGTGTGTCAGCACCTGGTCGTACGGCGCGCGGCCGCGCGTGGCGCAGCTTTCGAGCAGCGACGACTGGAACCAGCCGCGGTGCTGGTCGCTGCCCTCCAGATAAATGTCGGCGGGCCATTTCAATGCCGGCCAGCGCCCGCTTTCGAGCGTGAAGGCATGCGTGCAGCCCGAATCGAACCAGACATCGAGGATATCGGCGACCATTTCGTAATCGTCGGGATTGTACGCCTCGCCGAGGAATTCGGCCTTGCGTGCCTCGTCCCAGGCATCGACGCCTTGTTCACGCACTGCGGCGATGACGCGCGCGTTGACTTCGGGGTCCTGCAGATATTCGCCCGTACCGTTCTTCACGAACAGCGTGATCGGCACGCCCCAGGCGCGCTGGCGCGAGAGCACCCAGTCGGGACGGCCTTCGACCATCGAGCCGATCCGGCGGCGGCCCTTTTCGGGGATGAAGCGGACGCGTTCGATCTCGGACATGGCGCGGCTGCGCAGCGTGCCGCCGCCGTCCAGTTCCTTGTCCATCGGTACGAACCACTGCGGGGTGCAGCGATAGATCACCTTGGCTTTCGAACGCCACGAATGCGGATAGGAGTGCTGGTAATCGTCGCTCGCGGACAGCAGCGCGCCCGCTTCGCGCAAATCGCTGCAGATCGGGCCTTCGGGCGAATTGAACGGCTTGTTGATCACGCTGCGGCGGCGTTCCTTGCCGTTCTCGTCCAGATCGCCCGCGCCGAGCCATTCCCAGTCGTCGCGATAGCGCCCGTCGGCCATGACCGCGAAGACCGGCTCGAGTCCATTGGCGCGGCATAGCAGGAAGTCGTCCTCGCCATGGTCGGGCGACATGTGGACGAGACCGGTGCCGCTGTCGGTGGTGACGAAATCGCCCGGCAGGAAGGGGCGCGGCTTGGCGTAGAACCCACCGAGATGGTGCATCGGGTGGCGAGCCTTGGTCCCATCAAGGTCGGAGCCCTTGATGTTTTTCTTGGTCGGCTCAACTGCCGTAAGGTTCACTTTGTTTCCGCCAATGCCGTACCATTCGCGCGTCAGTGCTTCGGCATAGCGATTCAAGAATGCAGTGACGAGATCTTCTGCAACGAGGAATGTTGTTTCCTGTACACGACCGACCGCCTCTTCTGGGAATGAAGTGCTGTTTCCGCCAGCGGTAACGAAGACTCGAAAGATCGCGTACTTGACTTCCGGCCCATAGGCCAAAGCCTGGTTCACCGGGATCGTCCACGGCGTGGTGGTCCAGATCACCGCATGCGCGCCAACCAGTTCCTCGATCGGGCTCTCGGTGATCTCGAACGCCACGTCGATCTGGGTCGAAGTGATGTCCTCATATTCCACCTCGGCCTCGGCCAGCGCGGTTTCTTCCACCGGGCTCCACATCACCGGCTTTGACCCGCGATAGAGATTGCCCGCCTCGGCGAATTTCATCAGCTCGGCCACGATGGTCGCCTCGCTGTCGAACTGCATTGTCAGATAGGGATTGTCCCAGTCGCCCATGATGCCGAGCCGCTTCAATTGCTCGCGCTGCACATCGACCCATTTCTGGGCGTAGGCGCGGCATTCGGCGCGGAATTCGGCTGGCGGGACCGCTTTCTTGTCGAGCTTCTTCTTGCGGTACTGTTCCTCTACCTTCCATTCGATCGGCAGGCCGTGGCAATCCCAGCCAGGCACGTAGGGCGCGTCCTTGCCCATCAGGTTCTGGGTTCGGCAGACCATGTCCTTGAGCGTGTGGTTGAGCGCATGGCCGATGTGCATATCGCCATTGGCGTAGGGCGGGCCGTCATGCAGCACGAAGGTCTCGCGCCCGGCGCGCGCGTCGCGCAGCTGCTGGTACAGCCTCTCTTCCTCCCAGCGCGCGGCGATCTTCGGCTCCTTCGCAGGAAGGCCGGCCTTCATGGGGAAATCGGTCTTGGGCAGGAAGACCGTGTCTCTGTAATCGCGCTTTTCGGACATAGAGGCGAGCCGTTAGGCCAAACCCGCTCCGCAATAAAGACT
>Ga0209634_1001232_pt1 | contig 18990 bp, 18 predicted proteins | sample LinPmetageLP40_FD_184043 | JGI IMG/M metagenome (GOLD analysis project Ga0209634, IMG submission 184043) | Marine viral communities from the Pacific Ocean - LP-40 (SPAdes) (version 2) | ecosystem: Environmental > Aquatic > Marine > Oceanic | place: Pacific Ocean | collected 2010-08-26 | reverse complement strand
CTGGGGTTCTCGATACAAGACAAGAGGATATTTTGTCAACTCGTTGGCTAGAAGTAGTAGGAAGAACATCTACAAATACAAGTAGAGTTGTAACTAGTATAACAGAGTTTGCTAGAGAGGAGGACGATGGTCGCGATGATCCGTTTGATGGCTTTGAAGATAGGCGAGATAACCCTGATCCTTTAGCGCAATCTTTTACTGTTCACGAATCGACTGGAGTGTTTATTACAAAGGTTTCTTTATACTTTAAAACAAAAAGCACTACTATGCCAGTTTGGATTCAGATTAGACCTATGGTTAACGGTTATCCTGCCTCAGATATTATTGTGCCCGGTTCTCAGAAACTATTAACGTCGGCTCAAGTCTCTACAAGCCTTGACGCTACATTAGCAACAGATTTTATATTCGATGAGCCTATTTATTTGAAGGGCTACACAGACTACGCGGTAGTTTGCATTACTGATAATACAGATTACTTATTATATGTTTCTAGTGTAGGTGAATTTGTTCTTGGAACTACAAATAAAAAGATCAACAGGCAGCCATTCTTAGGATCACTATTTAAATCTCAAAATAGTAAGACATGGGAAGCATCTCAGTGGCAAGATATGAAATTTAAATTGCATAGAGCATCGTTTACAAACACGACTGGAAAAGCAGTGTTTAAAAATGCTACTGTTCCCAATAGACTTTTAAAGCCCAACGCGATCACGCTATTTGCCAAACCGACTGAGCGTAAAAAAGTTAAAGTTGAAGCTAAAAACCACGGACTTCTAGTAGGAGACAGCGTAGTTCTTTCAGGTGTTGTAGATTCAACATACGCAACATTCTTGAACAATGGTGGAACAGCACACACCGTAACTGAAGTTGATGGTCATTCTTTTGCATTTAATCAATCCAGTTTGCCAGTAGTAACTGTTCCGCTGACAACTGGTGGCAATGCAATTAAAATTACGCAACAATATGCTTATAATTCCATGTTCCCAAATCTTGAAAGCATGAGTCCTAAAAATACTTCTATAAACTTCACTCAGATAGGAACTAGCGGTAAATCTTATGCAGGATCAGAAAGTCCATATGCACATTACGCAGTAGAGCCATTAAGAAACAAAACAAATAATTACTTTGAATTTCCTAGAATTATAGCACATGCGACTAGGGAAGATCAATTAGTTAATGATACGTCTCTTTTAGTACATAGTAATATTGTAACAGGTTCAAATTTTGTTTCTCCTGTTATTGATCTTCAAAGATGTAGTGCATCAATATTTGAAAATATAATCGATAATCCTGAGCCAGTTACTTCATCTACATCTGGGACAAATAATGTTGTATTTGATGTAGACGATACAGTATCTGGTAATGAAGGATATTCTACATACAAAGCAGAGACAGACGCACTTGCAGGATCAAGTTTAGCGAAACACATAACAAAATCTATTTCGCTTCTATCTCCTGCGTCAGGATTAAAAATATTTATGGCAGTTAATAAACCCTCGGCTGCTAATGTTGAGCTTTATTATAAAGCAATCATGGATAGCGTTAGTTTTGACTCTGTGCCTTGGGTACAAGCAACATTAGATACTGCAATGCCTTCGGATGATGATGGAGAAACTTTCCGAGAATATATTTACACAGAAGGTGGCGATACGGGAACATTACCTACGTTTAATAGATTTAAAGTGAAAATCGTATTCACTTCTTCCAACTCATCTAAAGTTCCTATGATAAGAGACTTTAGAGCAATAAGTTTGGGAGATTAAATTGCAACTATCTAAAATTCAAGGCGAAAATGATTTTATGGTTGATGAGGAATCAGGCGCAATCATAAATACAAATATTGCGGAAATTGAAAAATCTAAAGAACGAAAAAAAATGCTAAGAGCTAAAAATGAAGAATTTCAAACACTCAAGGCAGAAGTATCAGATATTAAAAATCTGCTAGTTGAAATAACCAGAAAGTTAGGTGACTAATGCCCAGAATTGTAAATGTAGACCTCTCAAGCACCGTCAACGGCTGGCGCGAAAAGACTAATCTTTTAGGAACATACGTTGGAGATTTGGACGCACTTACTACGTTAGATAGTTCGAGTATAGTTGGTGCTATAAATTCTATAGAAACTAAAACTAGTGTAGGTGGCTCTACACTCCAACTTGCAAAAAATCAATTAAGTGCGACAACATCTGGCGGCGGCACGTATTGTGAATTAAGTTATTCTGCGGCAACAGGAGTCTTTACTTTTGTAAGAAGGGCGCTGACTCAGAGCGATATTCCTGCATTAGATGCAGGTAAAATTACAACAGGTACTTTTAATCCTGCTTTACTTCCCAATTTCGATGCGTCTAACATTACTACAGGAACTATAGATACAGCTAGATTACCATACTTAAATGCTAATCAAACTACAATGGGTCAATTTCACGAGGATAGAATACCTTCACTTGCAACTAGTAAGATAACATCAGGAATATTTTTAATCGATAGAATACCCAATATTCCTTCTAGTATGATAATAGATGATGGTACAGACATTTCCGCTGATATTATTCCTTCAGTATTCGAAAGATCAAATGTTGCCGCTAATGTAACAGCGTCTAGAACAATGACTAATACCAACACTTTTACTAACACAGGCACTGTTATTTTTAATGGACCTGTTAGCTTAAATGATAGTATGGAAATAAATGCTGATATGACTATCCAATCAGCTAACGATAACCAATACGATATTGGTGCAACAGGCGCTAGACTTAAGGGTGTATATGCTAACACATTTTACGGTCTAGCTACGTCTGCAAATTTCGCTGACCTTGCAGAAAAATATACTACTGATATAGAATATCCTGTTGGCACGGTTATGAAAGTGTCTGTAATTGATGAGGCTGAAACCGATGAGTGTAATGTATTTGGATTGCCTGTAGGAGTGATATCATTAAAACCCGCATTTCTTATGAATGCAGATGTAGAAGGTCAAGCTCTCGCGCTAAAAGGTCGTGTTCCAGTAAGAGTTGTTGGTGCTGTAAGTAAAGGTGAAACTTTGTATGCTCACAATAATGGTTGTGCATCTAAAGAGTATAATGGCGCTGCTATTGTAGGAGTTGCTTTAGAGTCAAATAGTTCTATTGAAGAAAAGCTTGTAGAATGTGTATTGAAACTTTAAAGCATACTGCCCTCTCACTAAGAAGAATCTTATTATAACAGAATTTTTAGAAATGTCAACCCCTAAAATAATGGTTGACAAATATATTTTTATGATATATAATAGCTTTACATAATGTGAGGATGCGAATGTTTACTTTAAATACTGTTTTATCTATACTACAAGCTCCAATTTTATATGACGAAAATGCTGTATTTTTTATTGATTTTGATGGTAAGGTCAACAAAGCACACAGCTTTGGAGAAGTTCTAAAAAACTCACACAATACTATAAAAATGGAACGAATGGAAAATTTCAGTCGTGCTATGAATGAGGAATGTCTCGCTCTTGCCAAAAAATATAATCACACTGAAGGTCCAATAACGTGTCATTTATTTTACGCCAAAAAAGGATCACCCTCTTTTAAGCCTCATACAGATCCTTTTGATGTTGTTATTTACTGCTGTGAGGGAACTAAAACCATTGAAATGAATGGTATTATGCATGATATAAATGTAGGAGAATATTTTCATATTCCTTCAGGAACTCTTCACCAAGCATTTAATAATAGCGAAGCTCTAACTCTCAGCTTTGCTTTTGAAGATTATATGGAAAACAGAATATGAATTGGCTAATGTACCTAAAGACAACGGAAACTTGTCAATTGAATTGTAAGCATTGTTTTACGAGTGGCAAGAACGGCGCAAAAATTTATTGGAATACAGATAAGATTGTCGATTGGATACATAGATTTCGAAAAGATAAGCCATCTAAAGCTGACAGTATTCACTTTGAATTTCATGGTGGTGAACCGTTTTTAGTTCCTGTCGGTCAGATGAGAAAAGTTTATGATGCGTGTGATGGTCTTTGGGACCATATGAGTTGGGGCGCGACAACTAATCTTGTGTTTAAATTAAAAGATCAACACATAGATTTCATTAAAGGTCCACTCGGTATGCGTTTGGGAACATCTTGGGATCGTAAAATTAGATTTGATAATAATAAACAATATAGACTATGGCACAAAAATGTCAAGACTTTATTGCAAGAAGGCGTCACAGTAAGGCTCTTTATTAGTTTAACAAAAGATACGTTAGAAAAAGATCCTATTACATTACTGCGTTGGTGTAGACGTTTAGGTGTCCAAGAGGTGTCTCTTGAAAGACTCACTAATAATGGATCAGCGCGTGAAGCATCTGAAATCTTTCCATCAAATAAAGAGTTAGACGCATACTTCCTAAAGATGCATCGACAGAGCGAAGAATATGGAGCCAGAGACTGGTTTGAAAATGATTTTTTAGAAAATGTATATGCTAAGTTTGAAAAGACTCAGACGAAATGCGGCACGTTTTGTCGTGATTGTGAAGAAAAATTATTCACTATAAATGGTGATGGAACAATTAGTGGTTGTCCGAACAGCGCACCAGAATTTCAATTCGGTAGCTTAGATGATAGCATACAAACTCTTATAAATAGTCCTAAGAGAATACGAAACATTATTGAAGAAAAGATGAGAAATCCATTATGCTATTCCTGTCCAGTTTCTAAATTTTGTGGCGGCGATTGCCATCAGCTAGGATGGGAAAAAGATATTTGTGGAGCTCCTAAGAGCTTAATGATGGAATTGGCAAAAAATGTCTAGGAGAGAACAATGGCAATCAGTAACCCAGCAACAGAAAATCCGACACTAACGAAATATAAAGAATTTGTTACAGACAGGATAAATGCTCACATAGTCTACGGAGAAAATGCGTCACCTGCGCCTACCTTATTGCCATCCTTGTATGGCAGTACGACTACTGGAATAACATCTATACCAGACTTGAAAGATTCTCCAATTACGGCTCAAGATATATATAATGCTTTACTGAAAGATGTTAATCAATACACACGGGTCAGAAAAATAAATTTTACAAGAATTGTTCAAGGCTCTGGCGGCAATATCTCTCTTCCAGCGAAGAGCCCAGCAGCGATTGCAGTCGCACTATTAAATAGAAATTTTGCTTGCGATTGGCAAATAGCATGTACTACAGATGCAAACAGCGCAAGAACAGGCGATGTTGTTTTTACCTCAAATGCTGCTAGGGAAGCATTTAAAGTTACACATAACGTATATGGTCCAACAGTGGATGATGATGGTTCTCCTTTAACACATGAATTTTTGCAACATTACTGCGCCATTGCAACTATTAAATATAGTACAGAATTGCGCCGAGCGGCGCGTGTAAATACAGCAGTCACAGCAAGTGGTTTTGCAATCTTACATCATAAATATGGTTTTGAAATTGATTCTTCTGACGTTGCAAATCCAATTGCACAAAACGACTTAATGACAGACGAAAAATTAGAAGAACTTTTTCAGAATTTTTATGACGCATGGTTTAGTGTAGCTAATTTAGGAAGTGGAATAAGCATTAGTGAGAGTGTGTGTCATTCATCATGCCACACGTCATGTCATGGTTCAAGAGGTAGGAGATAATTATATTATGAGCGAAATTATTATGGCAACAGCCCCTTTGGGCATTGAAGATTTAAAAAAATATTTTACAGACAAGGAAACTAAATTTTTAATTGACTACGAAAATTCACAATTGCAAGGTGAAAGTTTACTTGTATACCTTAGCAATTTAGAAATACCTTGCGATATTAAAATAGGAGAAAGCGATTTATTTAAATTGGCATCTCACTATTTGAAATTTACTCAGATATTGAGTATAGATGTTTTGGAAAATGTATTAATTGACATTTTACTGATATACAAAAAGCTTCCAGTTATTGTCGATCAATGTTATCCTTGTGTTGCAAAGTTTATTGAAGATCATCCGGAAGAATTGAAAATTTTTACGTCTAAACTAGATTCTCTAACTTTATATAATATGTATATCATACAAGACGATGAATTGAAAAAATTTGTTACTGATCACCCCGAAGATCCTACAGATGATATTAAAGGGATAAATTTCGTCAGTCTCCTCAAACACCAAAGATTTTTTTACTATTACAATTCTGTAGGAACTGATAATCTAAAATATTATTCAAAATACTTTAACGACTATATGTTTGGAGGAAAAGGCATGTATAGTTTCTGGGCGCACGAAAACAATCCTATGTTCATACTAACTTGGGGTATTTCATCGGACGCATTAAATGGAACTGAGTGACTTTATATTAAGAGATAAACGAGACTCTCAGCAAGAATACACTATACATCTATTCGAATTTTGCAATCTATCTTGTCCATTCTGCTGGCAAAATCACGATAACATTGTAGGAATTGATACTGTATTAGATAAACTTGTTCCCATAGAAGATTTTCTAAAAACTGAAAATAGAAACAATGTTGTATTTAATATCATGGGTGGAGAAATTTTTGCAGATGAGATATTCAATTCATCTCTATTCTCTGATTATAAGGATCTTGCCAAAGGTATTGGAGAATTAGGAAAAAAATATAATAAAAAAACAAGAATTAATTGGGTCACTAATTTAGTGGTAAGTAAAAGAAACCAAATTAATGATTTGCTTTTATATTGTCGTTCTCAGAACATAAAAAGTAAACTTGTTACTTCATACGATCCTGCAGGTAGATTCAATAAACCAAATTTAAAAATATTCTTAGAAAATATTGAATATTTTAAAGATGAGTTAGATGGTATCGGTATTTTGCTCACTAGGCCGAATATCAAGTTTTGGTTAAAAGAGACTGAAGGAGTTTTACGTCAACTATACGACGATGGCATTTATCTATACGCAGACTATTATATGCCAGATTGTCAAGCAAAAAGAAGCGCACCATCAGACCAAGACATGCTGAATATATTTAAACATTTTATAGATAACTACCCTAAAATTGATCCTATTCGTTCTTGGATTGAAAATGAAAAAAATTGCATTAGTTGCAGATCATCAAAACTTGTGTTGGAAGATGGAACTATGTGTCTATGTGGAAACTTAGTTCAAGAGCCTGATGATAAAGCAATGTATAAAACAGATATACAACCTATGGACAATACTCCTATAGAAAAGGCATTTGTAGAAAAATATAACTGTTCTACATGCGAGTATTTTCAAAGATGTACTCTAGGCTGTTTTATGTCGCATGACTATAAACACGCAGAGGAAGTTTTAGATGAATGTGTCTACAAAATTACGCACAGATATATCGACAATGTACGATTACAAAGAGCCAGCGCAATCTCTTGATATTGATCTGCCTAATTACATTGATGTTAAATTAGATATTTTACCTATACAGCATCCGTTTGTAGCTAGAATTTCTCCTAGACAAGCGCACTTTTTTATTTGGCATGGCACGAAAGAAAACGATCCTGAGATATACAAAGATTGTATGATTTCTAAGAAAAATGAACAGATGATGCCTCATTGCGACAGTGATGAGAAACTTGAGAAGGCAATATGTATGGCACATATTTTTGATAGTGAAGTAATAATAGGTAGAATTGGAAATGTAGGTTACATGAATAAAAAATCTAAAAGTGAAGCTAGACAATTTTTGAAGCAACAGTGGCAAGACATAATAAAATTGTTCGGCAACAGAAAAATAATCTGTCCTTCAGGTTTAATGCTTGAATATATATACTCGACTATGAATTATTACAGAATACCACATACTCCTTATCATTGGAGACTAATGAAACCAATGGGTTTTGAGAGAAACGAATATTACTGGGTGAGGGAAGCGAATGAGAGATGAAGGATATACTTTAAGTAATAGATCAGATATGTTTGTCCATGTTGAGGATACTATTCCGAAACTCAAATGGTTTAATATGAGATATGGAGACAAAAAAACTTTTAGTGTCGCATGGAATTACTACTTACAAGGCATGCGACAGAAAATGATTAAAACTGCAAATCTACTTTATGACACATACTTGCAAGAATATGATAGCAGTGAGAACGCAAGAAAAATAGTCTATTCTTCTATTTGGAATGGCACCGAGCAGTCCTCTTGTAACTGGCATAACGATCTACTAGAAGGAGCTAATGTATTTTTTCTATTATATTTTACAGACATGGACCCTAATAACGGTGGAGAAATCATGTTTAGAAATATGGAAGAAAACAAAAGAATTACAGCGTTTCACATGCCGAGGAAATATGATGTTATATTAGCAAGTCAAGACTTAAAATTTGAACATAGGGTCGAACATTTCCGCGCACCATGTATGGAAAGAATTACTATGAATTTTGGTTTTAACATTAAAAATTCTCCATGGACTTAATCGTCAAGCCAACAGAACTTTGCAATTTTAAATGTTCGTTTTGTTCTTCCTCTAAAATTACCGTAGATGATAATACGGCTATACTTGATTTGAATAAGATTTTTAAGTTTTTACATAGATTCCCAGATACAAAAACAATCATTGTTAATGGCGGCGATCCCCTTATGATGCGTCCTAACTACTATTGGAAAATCATAGAATTTCTTGATAAGCATGCCATGCCTGCAACGATATCACTTACAACTAATTTGTATCCTTTCTTGATGAAACCGATGAAATGGAAAGAACTATTCAACCATCCGAGGGTAGGTGTGGCTACGTCATTTCAATATGGTGGTGGAAGATTAAAGGGCGATTATAGTGAGTTTACAGAGGAAGATTTCTGGAAATGTTCGGATGCAATGTTAGAGCATGTTGGATATAGACCGTCATTTATTGCAGTGATTGTTGAAGAAAACGAACATACGGCAGTCAAGACCGTAGAATTGGCAAAGAAAATGGACGTGGTTTGCAAAGTGAATTATGCAATGGCTTCAGGGTCACAATCAGCGCCATATAGACTATCTAAGATTTATGAAAGATATATCCAAATTTGGAAAGCTGGATTATCTGACTGGGAACATAACACTCAACAGATGTTGAAACGATTACGCGGCAGCGTAACGATCTGCCCTCAGGCTAGAGATTGTGATAGTCATATTCGCACGATACAGCCGGAAGGTGACTACTACTCATGTGGCGCTTTTGGCGACGATTTAGACAAAGCTATCGATTTCGATTATGAAATGAACGGCGGGTTTACAACTCCACTAAAAGATGATATAAATTTAATGAGTTTAAAAAAAGCATGTTTTTCTTGTCCTATGTTTGAGATATGCAATGGGTGTTCAAAAACTATAAAAGACTTAAAAGAATATAACATGGTTGAAGATCATTGTCAACACATGAAATCCATGGCAAGCGATATTATTGCTCTAAATAGGCTTGACGTTGAAGTGAGTCCATATGAAAGAGAATATTATGATTGAAACTATATTTCCAACAAAAATATTTAGATCGAAGATAGATTTTACAGATGATGAAAATGAATCTTTGAAAGCTTTTTGTCAGGCTCTTATGGTGCAATATATGACTGAAAATAAAATAAGTTTTAAGGAAGCTGGAGAATTAGAGAATGTTCCCGTGTTCTCGGATTTCAATCTAAAAACTTATCCTCTTATGTCTAGACTGTATAATTTTTTTGCAGTCTCTTTCTTAGAACTTCTCCAAGAATATGAGCCGAGCGCCGAGCTTGAGGAAGTATATAATGCTATGCAAGCGACTATGGGTAAGATGCCGTTTATGAGAAAAGGAGACTATAAACAAATTCATTGTCATAGAGGTAACGCATTGGTCGCAGTATTTTACTTAGATTCTGTAGATAATGATATGCATGGAGGCAAGTTAATTTTGCACGATCCTTCTTTTAATAATACAGTGCGAGCCAGAACAAATCCGCAACACGAAATACAAACAGAAAAAAATTCAATAGTAATTATACCGGCACACGTCTGGCATGAGGTAACCCCATACTTCGGTAATGATGAAAGACTTACAATTACTATGGACATAGAACTTGTCAACATACCATGATCGTTTCAATAAACCCAACTTACTTCTGCAATTTTAGATGCGACTTTTGCTATCTAACGCCAGAGCAATTAGGCAATCAAAAGAAAATATCGCCAGAAAGATTAGATGAGTTATTAGGACAAATTCCTAACATAGAGCATGTAGATTTATATGGCGGCGAAGTCGGAGCAATAAAGAAGTCATACTTTTATAGCATAAAGAATGTCATACGTCAACACTTTTATAATACGATTAACATTAATACCAACTATTCTATGATGCACCCAGGTTTCTTTGACAGTGACGTTTATCTTTCGGTATCTTATGATTTTGAAGCAAGAGAAAAATCTGATCTAGTTTTTCAAAATATGATGTTGAGTACAAGGCCAATAGCTGTACTAATTCTAGCTACGGAAAAAGTGCTAAAGAAAGACGTTATGGAAATGATTAATATGTTGAATCTATGTTCTTCAATAAAATCTGTTGAAATTAAACCATACTCAATCAATCAAGCTAATGCCCATACTGTGACGCATAAAGATTTTGAGAACTTTGTTATAAAATGGTTAGAGTTAGAAGAACATATGAAGTTTCAATTTATAAATTGGGATAGAATAGAGGATTCATATAATAAAAAATATAATGCGTTCTCAGATGACCATATATACATTACTCCAAATGGCAAATTTGGTGTATTAGAATTTGATGAGGCAGATAGGGAATATTTTCTTGAGTTGGATAGTTGGACAGACTATATTGATTGGACAAAAAAAGAAAAAACAACTATGAGTCCAATCTGTAAATCGTGTGAATATTTTGGAACCTGCTTAACTGAGCATTACAGATATGTTAAGGATTTAGATAATGGCTGTAACGGATATAAAGGATTATTGGACTGGTATGGAAGATTGGAAAATAGCGAGTCAAGTTTATCACCTTATTAACAAGCATCATACAGATGATTTGAATAGAGTAGATATTACTTGGACGGACGATACTGTTAAATGGGCAGTCAAGCATTTTAATGATTATATTGATGAATGGGTATATCCAGCAAAATCATACTTTGTTGCGATTTGCTATGCGTCTTGGCTATCTGAAGATTTTGATGAAAATTTCTTTGAGTTATTAGATGATAAATATTTATTAGCTGACAATGATCCTCATTTTGTGCAGTATAGTTTAGACATAACGACATACGAAAATATTATAAAGCAAATAACATTTCCACTAAAAATGACTGGAATGGTCCCAGATGTGAGAAAATATTATGAGGACGAGTTTAAAATAGCACTAGAAAAGATATAAATAAACATAAGCAACTTATAGCAAAGATGAAAAAATGACAAGAAAAATCTCAGTTAATCTTACAGATACTATTGAAACTTGGCGCCAAGCTACCAACTCTATGTCAACATACGTTGGTGAGCCAGATCAATTGCTTACTACAAACAAATCTGATATCGTTTCTGCTATAAATGAAATTGCTCCACAAGTGACTACATCTACAATAAGGTCATTACAAACTCTTGCTTCAGGTGGCACAGGAAGTCATACAACACTTGTATATGATTCTAACAGCGGCGCTTGGCAATTTAATTGTAATGTAATTTCTCAATCAGATTTAGGTCCACTATCAACCGCTGCTATTACAAGCGGTGTTTTTCCTGTTGCTAGAATACCCAATATTTCAGCAAATAAAACGACAAGTGGTGTATTTGATAAGGCACGCATTCCACATATTCAAAATTTAGATGGACAACTAGCAGATTCACAAGTAGGATTTGTTTCTGACGATGTTCCTCAAGGCACTTCACACATATATTATACAGACTCATTAGCGAGAAGTGCTTTAAGCGGCGGTCCGTATATTGCATATTCGCAACTAACTGGTGTGATCCAGACCACTGTTCCTATAGCCACAGATATAAGCCAATTACAAGATGCACAGCAAATAATGTCGCTCACTTTGCCGAAAATCTATGTTGATTCTGTTCCTCCCTTAGTGTTTCAAGCCGGAACTTTCTGGTACGACGATATACGAAATGATATACAAATTCGAAATGATGCTTCTTCGGCATGGGCAAAAATAGGACATATAGATTCGGGCGGTTCAAATTTAAATATTTTTGATAGTACTAATATAACAAAAATCTTAGCTCAAGATAGTGCAGTTCATATTGCCAGGCTAACAACTCAAGATTCATCTATATGGTCAGCAGGAACTAATACACTTGACACTTTGGTCTCTCCATATAAAATTAGTCAAGCTATTGCAGCGCAAACAAGCGGTGTACTTACAACAGATGCGACTGGAACATATATGTTTGGTTATTCGACAGGCTCTAGTGATATAGCTTACGGTGCAACTATTGCAGGATCCAGTCTAGTGCCTGCTTCCGCAGCGTACTCAGTAGAAGGCGACGGCAATAATGCTGCTTTCGTAGCAGGCACTCTAACAGGCGCAGGTCTTGCAGGAACTTGGAGAGCGCAAGGACAATATGATCAAGAAATTGTTGTCGCAGGACACCATACTCTTAAAGGCGCAACTTTATGGTTAAAGATAGCTTGAGGATATTATAAAAATGACGATTAACATAACTGAAGTGAGAAACGTAAAATCTATTAATAAAGAAAACACCCATTTAGACTTAGAAATAAATCATCCTCAACATGGATGGATTCCTTATTCTTTATCACCTTTAGATACAGATACAGTTATTGATAATATTAATTTGTTAAAATTGATTGGCAAAGACTTTAAAAAATATGTTGCTCCAAAAAAGAGTTCTTTGGATAAAAATGCAGCGGATAGTAATAGAATGAAGCGTGATAATTTACTTAGCGCGACAGATTGGAGATTTCGCTCTGATATGAAGCCGAGTAAAGAATGGAAAGATTATTGTGTAGATTTGCGAAACATTACGGCACATAGCAATTGGCCAAACTTAAAAAAGACTGACTGGCCAATTAGTCCAGACAACAGATAGCAGAGATAACAAATGGTTAGAGTAGTCGATTTACCAACAGAAGTTTCAGCAAACTTAGCCCCAAACTCAAATTTTGTGATTGTGAGCGGAGTAAGTGTGGGAACTCATGGAACAGCAAGAGTTGCCTTAGGTGAACTAAGTTCATTCTATAATAATGTGGGCGCTTTAAATGACTCCGGGGTTACAGCTTTAGTTGACTCTGCATATATTTTTAATATAATCAATAGCTCGCCTACAGGATCTGTAACAAATACTGCTCCCGCATTTTCATCTATAACAAGTACTCCAACTAGTAGGGACGGTTATGGAATTTTAGACGTCCCTAGATTTTCTGATATCTCCGTAACTCAATTAACACCTTCTGGTGCTACTAGCACTTTAAGTTATAACGGCAATGGAGCATTCACATATGTTCCAAGTAATCTTGTCGATAGCGCATACGTTAATGCAAGATTTGATATTCTATCAGGACTTGATAGTGCGTTCATTTTAGGAATGGTCGATAGCGCATATGTCGATGCAAGATTTGATATTCCAGTAGCATTTGATAGCGCAGACGTTGTAGGAATGGTTGATAGTGCATATGTCGCTGCAAGGGTTCAGGTCTTATCTACATTTGATAGTGCAGATGCTTCCTTTGTCGCTGGTAATCTTGTCGATAGCGCATATGTTACTGCAAGAAGCCCAGACGCATTTGATAGCGCGTCCGTTGTAGGAATTGTCGATACTGCATATGTTAATGCAAGAGTTGTAATTCCAGCGGCATTTGATAGCGCAGATGTTGTAGGAATTGTCGATACTGCATATGTTAATGCAAGAGTTGTAATTCCAGCGGCATTTGATAGTGCTGACATTATAGGAATTATCGAGGCCGAGGGCACGTTTGAATTTGATAGTGCGGATGCTTCCTTTGTTGCGGGTAATCTTATTGATAGCGCATACGTTAATGCAAGAGTTGTTATCCCAGACGCATTTGATAGCGCGTCCGTTGTAGGGATGGTCGATAGTGCATACGTTAATGCAAGAGTTGTTATCCCAGCAGCATTTGATAGCTCAGACGCCTCCTTTGTTGCGGGTAATCTTGTCGATAGCGCATATGTTAATGCAAGAGTTGTAATTCCAGCTGCATTTGATAGTGCAGATGCATCCTTTGTTGCAGGCAATCTTGTCGATAGTGCATACATCAACGCAAGAGTTGTTATTCCAGCAGCATTTGATAGCGCAGATGTTGTAGGAATTGTCGATAGTGCATATGTCGCGGCAAGAGTTAGCGGCGGGGCTACATCATTAGACGGATTAACAGATGTAAGTACAAGTGGTGTAACAAGCGGACAAATATTAAAGTATAATGGTAGTAGTTGGTTACCTGCGGCAGATGCTACGGCAGCGGGTGGTGGCTTAGGAGACTTAACTATAGCTGGAAGCACAATTTCATCTAGCGGAACAACAATTACACTAGATGATAATGTTACAGTAACTGGTTCACTCACTAGTAGTCAATCAGGTTCTCCTATGTTAACAAGTTCTACTTCACTTACACTAGAAGCAACGACAAGAACAACTATCTCAAACACTCCTCTAAAATTACACAATTTCACAACAACTCAAAGAAATTCATTAAGTGCTGCATCTGGCGACATGATATATAATAGCACAACAAATAAATTCCAAGGCTTTGCAAACGGCTCTTGGGTAGATTTGCATTAAGGATTGAAGATGTCAGAATTTCATTATCAATTAGGTACACATACAAAAGAACAATATGATGCATTAGATGTTAGTTTGCGTGATGCTAATGATCCAACTTATGTAGCAAGACCAGTTAGTCAAACAGATGATATACTACACAGCCCTACAAGAGGTGTATTTTGGTTAAGTGAGGAAGAAGCCGCAGAGTTAAGAAACGATCCTCAGATTGCATTTATACACAAAAACCCAGATAACTACCCGGAAGAGTTTCCTCAGCCACCTTCTGATGAATTACATTGTGGAATAGAGACCACATGGAGATATAACGAGCCAGTTAAACACTATAATAGATTTTCCTCTACGGCCGACTATCCTTCAAGCCCTACTAGTTCGGATTTGCGTAGATGTGGATACCAGTTGTTAAGAACCTCAAGAAAAAATGGACCAAATCCTAAAAGAAATGTATGGAACTTCGATGCGGGCCAGATCAACTCAAATATTGAAAAATACGGCACGGGAAAAGATGTTGATATAATAGTTGCCGATAACGGTACATGGGCAGGACATATAGAATTTATCAATAATAGACCAGCTGGTGAGTCACCTACAGACTATGTAGGTGGTAATCTATTGCCTGGCGATGGCATTTGTGATTTATTATCTCTTGTGCATGATGGTCCATACTATATTGATCCAGATTGGTTTAATGCTTCACCAGGAACTAGACTGGAAACCAGATGGGACGGAACTACAGTACCAACTAATTCTGCGGCTTTAAGTTGGTGGGGTAGTTCAAGTAGTAGAAGTTCTGCCTTTGCTAGTTACGGAACAGTATCTATATCTAGTCTCTGTACAAGAGAAAATACACTAGGAGATTTTAACAGTTTGCCCTATGATGCCACGCATGGTACACAGTGTGGCAGTCAATTATTTGGTAGAACTCACGGCTGGGCATATAATGCTAACAAATGGGTACTTGACGCATTTGGTGGTCGGAGCGCAGGAATTACTAAAATATGGGACATTCAAAAAATATTCCATCAAGCAAAACCTATAAATCCAAAATACGGAACTAAAGATCCAACAGTATCTTCAAATAGTTGGGGATATAGATGGTATCACGCAACTACATCATATGCCCATCATAGAACAAATTCACCAATATACTTTACATCAAAAGCAGGCTCGCCAGCGTTTATGAACCTTATAGGTAATTACGGCGATGCTAATAGAATTAAAAGTGAATTTTTCGATAGTTCCAATGTCACTAGCGCAAAAGAAATGATAGATGCTGGTGTTATTATGACTGTTGCCGCAGGAAATAGCAATCAAAAACAAGTCAAATGGGATCATCCAGACTATGATAACTATTGGCATACCAGCAACTCAGGACATTTTGGAGACGGCATTACGCAAGCCAATCTCGGCGATGCAATGCCAACTATAAACAGACCAGGTTTCCCACAACATGCTGGATCATATTGGGGAGATCCACAAACATTTAATATTAGTGTAGGCAATTCTGGATCTGGCGCTTATACTATGTCAGGTACAGACAGAAACGGAGCAGTAAGTGGAAGCAATCCGACTATTACTATTAATCGAGGAGATACTGTAAACTTTAATGTAAATGCAGGTGGTCATCCTTTTTATATCAAGCATCATAGTAGCACAGGCAATCAAAACCAAGTAAACTTCCCCACGGCTTCTGGACAAGGCCATCAGTTCGGTACAGTAAGTTGGACACCTAATCAGAGAACGTCATCAACTCTTACCAATGATGGAGAGTTTTATTATAATTGTTATTATCATAGCTCAATGCAGGGTATTATAAATGTACAGACAGGAAATAGAGTAAATCCAGTAATTAATGTAGGCGGTCTAGATGATCAGTATTACACCAACGTCTTTCGTTACGAGCGTAAAGTAAATTACAGCGATATGGGAAATAATATAGACTTGTTTTCACCAGCTGACGGAACTTTGGCCGCAGTTCCCGGAACTTATGGTACTAATATCCCTAGATATGATAACACTTATATGAGTAAAAGTGGTAATACAACTTGGAGTGACGGACAAACTGGTTCACCTATTGAAAGTAGAGACGGAAGATTCAGCGGCACTAGTGCTGCAACTCCTGTAGCGACAGGATTGATTGCTACAATATTGGAATTAAACAGAAATTGGACATGGTCGGATGTAAAAACTTGGCTAGGAACACTACAGAATCAAAGCGATATGCACGATTATACCGAAAGTACTACCCCAACAGCGACTTATTATGTAGAAGGTCTGCATGGCGCAACTCCAAGAGTAATATATCAAGGTGGAACATACGGTCATACCACAAAAGAAACTACGATTATCCCGACGCAATTGTCAGGTGGCATATCTATTAGTGGTAGTTTTGATATTGAAAGAGATTGATTAAAAGAAAACTGAGCTTATGCAAACATACAGACGATAAAAAAGAAAGATAACAGATGGTTAGAGTAGTCGATTTACCAACAGAAGTTTCAGGAAACTTAACATCAAACTCAAATTTTGTAATTGTGAGTGGAGTAAGCGTTGGAACCCACGGCACCGCAAGAGTTGCGTTGGGTGAACTAAGCTCATTCTATAATAATGTAGGCGCTTTAAATGATTCAGGCGTCACAGCCTTAGTTGACTCTGCATATATTTTTAATATAATTAATAGTTCGCCCGCGGGATCTGTAACAAATGCTGCACCAGCATTTTCGTCTATAACAAGCACCCCGACTAGCAGAAACGGTTATGGAATTTTAGACGTGCCTAGATTTTCTGATATCTCTGTAATCCAATCTGCACCATCTGGTTCTATTGGCAATTTAAGTTATAGCGGCACTGGAGTGTTCACGTATGTTCCACCCTCGGCGATAGAGTCCACAGGCGAATTAGTTGAGGGCACGAATCTGTTTTACACAACATCTAGGGCAGATAGTGATGCTAAAAATGCAATTAGTGCAACTGGCAGTCTATCTTATGATAACAGCACTGGCATTATGTCTTTTACAATGCCTGCCCAAACGACTACAGCTATAACAGAAGGAACAAACCTTTATTTTACTGGCGGTAGAGTTGTTGCTATAATTGATAGCGATTATATCATAGAAAGATCCCCTCCTGGAATAGATTCTGCAACAATGATTGGAAGTCTAACTGATCCAAAATATTTAAGATCAGATATAGGTGATAATGGTGTTTCATTATCTCTTTCATCAACACTACATGCAGATGGTGCAATTACATCTAATGGTGATATTACTGCTTTCAATAGTGCGTCTGATAGAAAACTCAAAGAAAATATAGAAGTCATTGACAATGCTATTGATAAAGTAATGACGCTTTCTGGGTACACATTTAACTATATTGGTCGTGAAGAAAAAATGTCTGGTGTCATGGCAGATGAAGTTGAATCTGTTTTACCAGAAGTTGTTTATGAATTTGATGGTGAATATAAAGCTGTTCGTTATGGTAACATGATGGGTTTAATTATTGAAGCAATTAAAGACTTAAAATCCGATATTAACGAATTAAAAGAAAAAGTAAATGGCAACTAGACGTTTTATACCCAACGATCAGTATCCTTTATTTGGAGATGATATACGATCAAGTGAACTACAGAGCCATTTTGGTGGAAGTTCGCCTGTGAGCCTTTCTAATTATTATAAGGGAGGTGGACTTGTATCAGACTCAGATGGTAATTATCTTTTGGGAAGTAATGACTTCGCTGTTCCAGAATCTGGAAAAATATCTTTCAGCAATTTTAGCGTCCGGCCATTTTGGGATCAACATTTTTTTTGTTCTTCGGTAGGGGTCACCTCGTCACATAGTTTTCAGATACCCCACAACCGCGGCTATAAACATATGAGAATAATCATTCAAGGTTCTGGTGGCAGTGGTACAGTTGGTGCGGCGCTAATTAATGCACCCAGCTACTGGGGTAGTGGTTATGAGAGCGCCTTTGGTGGTTCAGCAGCCACTGGTGGTAATGGCGGCGCATATGCAATAAAATTTCAACAGCCAGTTTCGGGCGGTGATGTAATCAATATCCAAGTCGGAGCAGGTGGTGCCAGCCCCGGTGGCGTCTACAATAATAACGCTATCGCTGGTTCCAGAGGAACTTTAGGCTCTCAGTACACCAATGGTGGAAATAGTAATAACGGCGCAGAGACTTATGTTAAAGTGAACACGACCTATGCGTTGAGAGTTCCTGGAGGACTGGCTTCACAATCAAAATCGAAATTAACAGCAGATTATGACGTTGGTGCGGGTTATTTCGGAAATAACACA
>Ga0209634_1001231_pt1 | contig 18997 bp, 19 predicted proteins | sample LinPmetageLP40_FD_184043 | JGI IMG/M metagenome (GOLD analysis project Ga0209634, IMG submission 184043) | Marine viral communities from the Pacific Ocean - LP-40 (SPAdes) (version 2) | ecosystem: Environmental > Aquatic > Marine > Oceanic | place: Pacific Ocean | collected 2010-08-26 | reverse complement strand
CCCTCCGCGATCGAACGGCTGCCTGTCAAGCCGCCTGCCGTGCCTCCCAGTTCGCCAGACCGACGTGAGGAAATCCGACAGGCTCTTCGGTCCGGCCAGATTCAACCCTGGTTTCAGCCTCAAATCTCGACACACACCGGGGAAATAAGCGGGTTTGAGGCGCTCGCGCGTTGGGTACACCCGACCAAGGGCATTATTCTCCCGTCGGATTTCCTTCCCTTGGTGGACCAAGCTGATCTTTTCGAACAGCTGGCAGAGACAATGATGCGCGGTGGTTTTGCGGCGCTGAAGGCCTGGGACAACGCCGGTTTCGACGTCCCGGCTATAGCGGTGAATTTTTCGGGACCCGAGCTAAGCAACCCCGCGCTCATCGAAAAAATCAAATGGGAATTGGATCACTTTGACCTGAACCCTGACCGCCTGGTCATTGAGATTCTGGAAACGGTCGTGTCAAACGTCGATGACGACATTATCACAAAAAACATTCATCAGTTAGAGCAGCTCGGGTGCAGAATTGATCTTGATGATTTTGGAACTGGCCAAGCTTCGATCGGGGCGATCCATCAATTTGGCGTGACCCGCATTAAAATAGACCGTTCTTTTGTCGCAAGAGCCGACAGGTGTTCAAAACAAAAACAGGTTATAAATGCGATCCTCGCCATGGCGGAACACTTTGGGGTCGAAACTCTGGCAGAAGGTGTGGAAACTGTGGGAGAACATACCACTCTGGCGCAACTGGGGTGCGACCATGTGCAAGGATTCGGAATTGCGAGTGCGATGCCCTTTGAACAAACGCTGCAATGGATACCACAAAACACCGCAAAAATTCAGCACGTGCCAAAGCTGGTAGGAGGAATTCGGTAGCTTCATCATGCTCACGTTGTCTTCGGCGCAGGCTGATCGGACCGAATCTGCTTGACCTTTGGTGCTGCACTCTGTTGAACCCACGCTGATATCACAGACATCAGGTGACGGCCCCATGGACGATCAAAACAAGAATCTTATTTTCGCTACGGTTCTAAGCTTCATAGTGATTCTAGGCTGGTTTGTCCTCTTTCCACCACCAGAAACCGACACCATAGCCGAACCACCTGTTGCCACCACCGTTCAAGCACCCGCGCCCGACGTGGTCGCGCCTTCGGGCACGGCCGCGCCTGCCACAAGTGCCGAACCCGCGGAAACGCAGACTGCGGCGCTTGATCAGGCACCGCGCGTACCCGTCGAAACCGCCCGGCTTTCCGGTTCAATCTCTCTGCTCGGTGGGCGAATTGATGACCTGATCCTAAGGGATTACCGCACCACTATTGAAAAAGCCGCGCCGAATGTAACACTCCTGGCACCTGCCGGCACCGATGACGCCTATTACGCGCTCTACGGTTGGGCCGCCGGTTCGGGAATTGCGCCCGAACAGGTGCCCGGGCCGAATACATTGTGGACATTGGCGCAAGGCGAACGCCTTTCTGTAGGTAGCCCGGTTACTCTGACGTGGGATAACAACGCCGGCCAGTTATACACGCGGACTATTTCGGTCGATGAAAACTTCATGTTCAAGATAGATCAGTCCGTCACAAATACCGCCGACACTTCTATATCCCTGGCCCCCTATGGCATCATTGCCCGTCATGGTGTGCCATCGGATGCCCAGAATTTCTTTATCCTTCACGAGGGGATGGTCGCCATGAACAATGGCGAGTTGATAGAAACCAAATGGGACAAAATTCCGGATCTGGACGCGGTGAACGGTGTCCCCTCTGAACGCATTGAAGGCGTCACCAACGGCTGGATAGGCTTTACCGGTCATTACTTCATGACCAATCTCATTCCAGATCCCGCCCAGCCTACGCGCCTGACTGTCAAATTTTTGCCCAAGACAGACATCTATCAAACAGAAGCTGTACTTCCTACGCAGACTGTGGCGACAGGCGAAACCGCAACGGTGTCAACCCAGTTGTTTGCCGGTGCCAAAGAGTGGGAAACTTTGCGTGAATACGAGGCTAAGGGCGTCTACAAGTTTATCGATTCCATCGATTGGGGCTGGTTCTTTTTCCTGACAAAACCGATCTTCTGGGTACTGCATCATTTGAATATCCTTATCGGTAACATGGGCATCGCGATCATCGGATTGACCCTGCTGATCAAGGCGTTGCTGTTCCCCTTGGCGTATAAATCCTATGTGTCCATGGCCAAGATGAAAGAGCTTCAGCCCCAGATGGAGCAGCTCAAGAAAGATGCAGGCGATGACCGTCAGAAGCTGCAACGCAACATGATGGAGCTTTACAAGCGAGAAAAAGTTAACCCCGCCGCTGGCTGCCTGCCGATCCTGATGCAAATTCCGATTTTCTTCTCTCTTTACAAGGTGATCTTTGTCACGCTCGAACTGCGACACGCACCATTCTTTGGTCCGTTCCAGGATTTGAGCGCACCCGATCCTACCTCACTTTATAACCTGTATGGCCTGTTGCCTTGGGCGGCACCCGAGCCGGGAACGGTGCTGGCACTGGTATTCATCGGCATTCTGCCTTTGTTGCTGGGCATCTCGATGTTCTTGCAGCAAAAGCTTAACCCCGCCCCCGCCGATCCTACCCAGCAGATGATTTTTGCGTGGATGCCTTGGGTGTTCATGTTCATGCTCGGTGGTTTCGCGTCGGGTCTGGTGGTGTACTGGATCGCCAACAACACGATCACCTTCACCCAGCAATACCTGATCATGCGCAGCCAGGGCTATAAGCCCGACGTCTTGGGCAACATTAAAGGCGGGCTAAGGTTTGGCCGGAAATCCGACCCTAAGAAATGACCTCGGTAACCCAGCTATTTCGCCACCCGCTCAAAAGTCACGGGCGCGAGGAGCTGGGGGAAGTTTTTCTCACGGCCGGGCAACCCGTGCCGTGGGATCGTGTTTGGGCAGTTGCCCACGACCGTTCAAAAGCGGACGGGTCAAAATGGGTGGCATGCGCCAACTTTAGCATTGGGTCCAAGGCACCTGCCTTGATGGCCATCAACGCCCGCTGGGATGACACAGCGCAGGTATTGACCCTGTCCCACCCCGAACGTCCGACGCTCGCGTTCAACCCGGACAGGGACCAGGATGCTTTTCTTGAATGGGTGCGCCCGCTGGTTCCGGAAAATCGGGCGCTCCCCGCGCGGATATTAAGGCTTGAGGGGCGCGGCTTTACCGACACCCCCTACCCGTCAGTAAGCCTGTGCAACATGGCCTCGCACCGGGATGTGTCAGCGAAAGCCGGCGCTTCGCTGTCAGTGCAAAGATGGCGCGGCAATATCTGGTTTGACGCCGAACACCCGTGGGCCGAATTCGATTGGCTGGGTAAAGACGTGGCGATTGGTGGAGCTGTGCTGCGGGTCAGGGAACGGATCGTCCGATGCCGTGCGACCATGGCCAGCCCCAAGACGGGAAAACGTGACATTGATACGCTCAAGATATTGAATACATGGGAGCATCAGGATTTCGGTGTATACGCCGAAGTTATTCAGTCGGGGCCCGTGGCAATCAATGATCCTGTAGAGGTACTGTAAACAATGCAAATTCAATTCAGCATCGCCGAAGAGCCTGACAAAGCAACCGCTGAAAAGGGTCGTATGCTTTTCGCTGGCGACACCGAATTCGTCAAAGGTGTCGTCGCAATGGATGGCCTGCCCCCTGCCGACCGTATGGAGGTCTGCTTTGCCGGACGCTCGAACGTCGGAAAATCGACGTTGATCAACGCATTGACCGGGATGAAGGCGCTGGCCCGTGCCTCAAACACCCCCGGCCGCACCCAGGAAATCAACTACTTCACCGCGGGAGGTGATCATTACCTGGTCGATCTGCCGGGCTATGGATACGCAAATGCGCCGCTGCCGGTTGTCGAAAAATGGCAAAAATTGCTGAAACAATATCTGTCGGGCCGCCAAACGCTCCGCCGCGCATTTGTGTTGATTGACGCGCGCCATGGGGTCAAGAAAGTCGACGATGAAATCATGGCACTGTTGGACAGTTCGGCCGTGACGTTTCAATGCGTGCTGACCAAATCGGACAAGGTAAAAGAGGTGGAACGATCCAGGGTTCTTGACCAAGTGCGCACAGCGTTAGCCAAGCATCCGGCAGCCTTCCCCGAAATTGTGGTGACATCGTCGGAAAAGGGCTGGGGCATTCCCACGCTCCGTGCCATTATCGCCACGCTGGAATAGACTTCTTCAGCGTTTCACCGAGGCAAAGAATGAGAAAACAAGACATGAACCGCGACTGGATCGCCACCGCCCGTACGTTAAGCCAGGCTTTACCTTATTTACAGCGCTACGCTGACGCCACGGTTGTGATCAAGCTTGGTGGTCATGCGATGGGCAGCGATGACGCGATGGAAGAATTTGCCCGCGATGTCGCCTTGATGCGCCAGGTCGGTGTGAACCCCGTCATCGTTCACGGCGGCGGGCCGATGATCAACGACATGCTCAAGCGATTGAACATCCAGTCTGAGTTTGTAAATGGCAAACGCGTGACCGATCAGGCCACCATGGAAGTGGTCGAGATGGTTCTTTCCGGCTTGGTCAACGCACGCATAGTCCAAGCCATCACCGCGCAGGGCGGGCGCTGTGTGGGTGTTTCGGGCAAGGATAGCGGGCTGATCATCTGCGACCAAGAAGACCCTGAACTTGGCCTTGTCGGTGCACCTACCGAGGTGAACCCCAGATTGCTGCGCGATCTTGCAGACAAGGGCATCATCCCGGTGATCGCGCCTCTTGGCATGGGTCGGAACGGCGAAACTTTCAACATCAACGGGGACACGGCAGCCGGTGCCATTGCCGCCGCACTAAAGGCCGACCGGCTGCTGCTGCTGACCGATGTAGCGGGGGTGAAGAACGCCGAAGGCGAGGTATTGACCGAGCTGACCGCGGCTCAGATTCGCGAGATGGTGGCAAATGGAACCATTGCCGGCGGCATGATACCCAAGACCCAGACAGCGCTGGACGCGATCGACGGAGGCGTACGTGCCGCCGTTATTCTGGACGGGCGCGCCCCCAATGCCTGCCTGCTGGAGCTTTTCACCGAACATGGCGCGGGCAGTATCATCCGGGCCCAATGACCTGCATCAGCTACGATGATCTGCAATCCGCAGCATCCCAAAGAAGCCTGACTTTGTTGGGCGGATTTCATCCTGATAAGGATGAGGTCGGATTGGAAGAATGTCGAACCCTGTTGATGGTGGGGCCGGACGAACGTCATTTCTGGGCTCGTTTCCTGCGTTCTGATGAATATCTTGATGGTCGTCCGGACCCGGTGGACCGTTGGTCGATCCGCGTCGTCGGCGATCTGGCGACCATCGCCGGCGCTCGGGCCCTGTACCCGTTTGGTAACGCCCCCTATCTACCGTTTTACCAATGGGCATTACGTACGCAGAATATCCACATATCGCCCGTCAGGCTACTGGTCAGCCACGACCATGGTCTCTTTGTCTCGTTTCGGGGTGCGCTTTCCCTGCCCCACAGGATCGACCTGCCAGCCGCTGTTCCATCCCCCTGCATCTCATGCGCGACGAAGCCCTGCCTTGCGGCCTGTCCCGTAGACGCCATGGGCGACCACGAATACAGTGACGACGCTTGCCGTGCTCATGTACGCTCTAGTGACGGGCACGGTTGCCTTACGCAAGGGTGCGCAGTGCGGCGGGCATGCCCTGCCAGCTTGAACGCTGGCCGCCGCCCAGCACACTCCGCCTATCACATGAGCGAGTTTTTGAGGACCGGACCATGAAGCGCCTTATCCTGATGCGGCACGCCAAATCTGATTGGTCCAGTGCGGGCACATCCGACCATGACCGGGTTCTGAACGAACGTGGACGCCAAAATGCGGTGTCTTTGGGACACTGGCTGGCCCAAAGGTCATTGATACCCGATGCCGCCTTGTGTTCTACCGCCACGCGGGCCCGACAAACGCTCGATCTGCTGGATCTGCCGCCATACACCAGCGTAACATTTCACCGTAACCTGTACCTCGCCAGTGCCGAGACCTTGTTGACCGCGCTGCGTGCGGCCAAGGGTGATACCATATTGATAGTCGCACACAACCCCGGCATCGGTGTGCTTGCCTCAGCGATACTGACGCCGGCGGCAGGTTCAAGCGACCTATGCCACTATCCTACGGGCGCGACGATGGTGGCGACGTTCAACATATCAACGTGGGAAACCGTCGCGTTGGGCTTGGGTCAGATGACAGAGTTTATCGTGCCACGTGAATTGCCCCAGTACGAATGAAAAGGACGGGGGGGTGCCCCGCCCTGATGATCTTAATGACCCAGAATTTGGCTCAGGAACAGTTTCGTTCTTGGGCTTTGTGGATTGTTGAAGAACTCTTCCGGCTCGTTTTGCTCAACAATCTGGCCCTCGTCCATAAAGATAACGCGGTTTGCCACCTGACGGGCAAAACCCATTTCATGTGTCACGCACAACATCGTCATGCCTTCTTCGGCAAGCTCCACCATCGTATCCAGAACCTCTTTGATCATTTCAGGGTCAAGAGCCGACGTAGGTTCGTCAAACAGCATGATACGCGGCCGCATGCACAGACTGCGTGCGATCGCCACGCGCTGCTGTTGTCCACCCGAAAGTTGGCCGGGATACTTGTTGGCCTGATCCGGGATTTTCACCTTTTCCAGGAAATGCATCGCGGTTTCTTCGGCTTCTCTTTTGGGAATTTTGCGGACCCAGATCGGAGCCAAGGTACAGTTTTCCAGGATCGTCAGATGCGGGAACAGGTTGAAGTGTTGAAAACACATCCCGACCTCTGATCGAATTTTGTCGATGTTCTTGACGTCCGAAGACAACACGGTGCCATCGACTTCGATGCGCCCCTTCTGATGTTCTTCCAACGCATTGATGCAGCGGATCAGCGTCGATTTACCCGACCCCGAAGGCCCTGCAATGACGATCCGTTCACCGCGATACACCGTCAAGTCGATGTCGCGCAACACGTGGAATGTACCATACCACTTGTTCATGTTCTCAATGCTGATCGCGACCTCGTTCGAGACGTTCAGTGCTTGGGATAGTTCAGCCATGATTACAGCCTTTCGTTAATGGTGGTCGGTCTGGAGTTGACGTTCCAGCCATTGTGAATATTGCGAGATGCCATAGCAGACGACAAAGAACAGCAAGGCGGCAAAGCCCCATAGCTCCCAGTAAACGCCGTTCCAGTCGGTAGACGCGAGGATCGGCCCGCGGATCATCCCGACCAGATCAAACATCGAAATGATCGACACCAGCGTGGTATCCTTGAACAGACCCACGGCGACGTTGACGATGCCCGGGATCGATATTTTCAATGCCTGAGGCAGGATGATCAACCGCATGGCCTGAGCGTAATCAAGGCCAAGGCTGTCTGCTGCTTCATATTGGCCACGAGGCAACGCTGCCAACCCGCCGCGTATCACTTCGGCAATATAGGCCGAGGCGAACATGGTGATCATGATGATCACACGCAAGATGAGGTCAAAGTTCGTACCGGGCGGCAGGAAGTACGCCAAGACTACGTTTGCGACGAACAGCAAGGTAATCAAAGGCACCCCACGGATGAATTCAATGAAAACAACGCAGATCAACCTGATGATCGGAAGGTTCGATTGCCGCCCCAGGGCCAGCACGATGCCAAGGGGTAATGAAAGCGAAACGCAGATGACGCCCAAAATCATGTTGAGCATGAAGCCCCCCATATTCCGCGAGGCGACTTCTTCCAATGCCAGAACATTGGTTAGATTGGATGTGATGAACCCGGCGACGAACCAAACCACGACACCCACGACAATACCGGCGAACAGGCCACCCGCGAAGCTGGACTTTACCAACCTGCTGTAGACGACATAGCCAATCGCAAAACTGAACAATGCCGCCAGTGGTACCAACAGCGACCCGCCCCAGATCAGCCAGAACGCCAAGAAGGGATAAAGCACCGTGACAATCAACAACTGGCGCGGGACCGCTCCAAACAGCACCGGTGCCGCCGCGACAAACAGCAAAATGAATGCCAATGTCGGGCGCCAGTACCCATCCTGAGGATAGGCGATCCCGAACAGCAGCTGGTTCCAGCGTTCGGTCAGAACCGAGAAACAGCCACCCTGGGCACCGTCCAGTACCTCGCGACATTCCCGGATATTGCCGGTGTTCCAGACCCCACCCAGCAACCAAGGCAGGAGACCGGACAAAATGACGAATATCACATACAGCGCAACAAGCGTCAGAATGGTATAGGGGATCGAAGAGAACAGACTTTGGTGGACCCACTTGACGGGCCCCGTTGCCGTCGACGGCGGCTCGACCTGCGGCAGCATGGTTTCTCTGACATAGGGTACGGAGGCGGCGTGTGTATCGGACATCTTACCGTTCCTTCAAGCTGACAGCGTTATTGTAAACGTTCATGATCGCAGAAATCGACAACGAGATCGTGAGATAAAACAGCATAAGCAAGAGCACGCATTCAATGGCTCGGCCTGTCTGGTTCAATGTGATCCCCCCCAGCGTCGCCGTGATATCGGCGTACCCGACCGCGATGGCGAGCGATGAGTTTTTGGTGATGTTGAGATATTGCGAAATGAGCGGCGGAATAATGACTCGCAATGCCTGCGGCAGTACCACCAGATTCATGATGCGTTTGGGCCGCAAACCCAGCGATGCCGCCGCTTCGGTCTGACCTTTTGAAACAGCCTGAATACCTGCACGCACGTTCTCTGCGATGAAGGCACCTGTATACACGGACAGGGCGAGCCAAAGCGCGATCAGCGGGGCCCCGATTTGCAGACCACCCCGGAAGTTGAAGCCTTTCAGCGCAGGGTAATCCAACCCGATGGGGCTGCCCATCACGAAGAAAACCAGGAGGGTCGGAACCAGCAGGATAGCCAGCGTCGGCCAGCCGGTCGGAAGCAGTTTGCCGGTGCGAAACAGCAGACTGACCGCGTATTTGCGGTAAGCGACAGCGGCAACGATGGATAACACGAAGGTCGCGACAACGATCATCGACCCGGGACCCCAGACAGGTGCGGGGACATAGATGCCACGGTTAGTGAATGCAAATGCATCGAACAACATGCTCGACGTCGCGTTGTCACCTCGGAATGCATTCGGTGCCGGCAATACGGCGGTCATCAGCGTGTAGATCATCAAGATCCAGATCAGCACCGGTATATTGCGGAAAATTTCGACGTAAACCGACATCATTTTGGAAACGAGCCAGTTGTTAGACAGACGTGCCACCCCGGCGATGACCCCCAGGATAGTTGCGGTGACGCATGCGAGGAAGGCGACCAAGAGCGTGTTGAGAATTCCGACAACAGCGGCCCGCAGGTTTGTGGATTGGCTGTTGTAGTCGATCAGCGTCTGGTTGATGTCATATCCGGCAGGTACGTACAGAAAACTGTACGAAATATTCAACCCAGCCTCTGCAAGGTTACGCACCAGGTTAATGCCCAAGAAAGCCATCAGCGCGATCAAAAGCATCAGCGCGATAAACTGGAATGTATAGGATCTATAGCGGGTGTCGTTTAGCAACATCGACAGCCGGAACGAACCCTGTTGAGGGTCGGACATTGTCGTCATCTGATTATCCCTGTGTTCCGGACCTGTCAGAGCGCGACAATCGGCGTCGCTTGTCCGGTTATTTTATTTGTCGCGGTAAGAATAAAAGGCGCGGAGATACTCCGCGCCTTTTGAATTGATTTAACGGAAAGGAGGCGCGTACATCAGGCCGCCATCTGTCCACTGAGCGTTCAGGCCGCGTGCCAGACCGATCGGGGTTTCTTCGCCGATGTTCTTGGCAAAGATTTCGCCATAGTTACCCTGCGAAGCGATGGCATTCTTTGCCCAGGCAGCGTCGAGACCCAGCATCTCGCCCAACGTACCTTCGGCACCCAACAGACGGGCAACCTCTGGGTTGGTTGTGTTTGTTGCCATCTCTTCTACGTTTGCCGATGTCACGCCCAGCTCTTCTGCTGCGATCAGCGCGTAAAGAACCCAACGGGTCAAATCACCCCAGTCGTTGTCGCCGTGACGAACCAACGGGCCCAAAGGCTCTTTGGAAATGATTTCCGGCAAAATGATGTGATCACCAGGAGTTTCAAATGTCGCGCGCGTAGCGGCAAGACCGGACGCGTCGGTGGTGTATGTGTCACACGCACCTGCAAGGTACTGCTGCTGACCTTCTGCGTTTGTCTCGATTGGTACCGGCTCATACGAGATGTTGTTCGCGCGGAAGAAATCGGCGAGGTTAAGCTCTGTGGTGGTACCGGTCTGAATGCAGACGGTCGCACCGTCCAGGTCCTTGGCCGACGAAACGCCCAATGCCTTTGGCACCATGAAGCCTTGACCATCGTAGTAGTTCACACCGATGAAATCGAACTTCAGATCGACGTCACGGGAGAACGTCCAGGTGGTGTTGCGCGCAAGAAAGTCGATTTCGCCAGAGGCCAACGCGGTAAAGCGTGTTTTACCTGTTGTAGGGATGAATTCGACAGCATTGGGATCAGCAAAGATAGCGGCGGCGACAGCGCGGCATACTGCGACGTCGAAACCTTCCCATTCACCATTGGCGTTGGGTGCGGCAAAGCCCACCAGGCCAGTTGTTACGCCACAGTTTAGCTTGCCACGCGCTTTGACATCGTCAAGCGTCGATGCGGCCGCTGCGCCGGCTGCTAGGCCAGCAACTGTTAGCGCACCAAAAAATACGGATTTGTTCATTGTTACCTCTTCCTGATTTTCCGCCACGTTTTTGGGCGGTTCACCCGACACCTTTTGGGTCGGAGATGTTTTGATGGGGTTATCCCCGTCAGTGGAACGGAGTTTGGGCGGATTTAAGCTCGAAGGTCAAGTCAAACTGCCCAAAAAACGCTCGTAATTCTCGGGTTGGCGTATGCTTAGAAATTTATTTGGGCGTGCTCAGGTCAAACATGAACTTAGCGTGAAGAAAGCTAGCCTTTTTCACTGCGCTCAGGGCTTCTGCATCATCATCCAGTCCCCACTGCTCGGCCTGCCATATCTCGTCCAATCGAGAGGCGTCCCATACCGATTCCATCGGGCGCGCATCGTAAGCAGCCGCAAATCCCAACACCAATGACCCGGACAGACTTACCAGATCGTGGAAAGCCGCCAGTTGGAAATCATTCAGCGCATGGGTGCGCGCCGTCAGTTTTTCGACGGCCCCGGCGGCCTGAGGAACATGGATAACGCCGGTGCGCGGCTGCAACCGGGCGTCCAACTCGGCTGTCGCCCAATCCAGATACGGATCCCAGTGGACGCGTTGTCGCTCTACAAGCTCTTGTGGCGCATCCGCCCGGTAACAAAGCAAATCGCAATCTCCGTAGGCTGCCAGCATATCGGCAACCTCGGCATGTTGTATCGCCACCTTGTCGATGGCTGCATTTGCCGTCTTTGTGCATGGCATCGTCGCGGGGTTGATCACCCCTTCCTGCGCCTGCCATTCAGTCGCGATAACCGTGGCCATTTCGTGCGTCGGCACAACCAACGGACGCTTGGCCGGCGTCTTGATCGGTCTTCCGTCAAGCTCTACGGCGAAACCGCCATCCGCTTCCACGACCTTGGCTTCGGTCCAAAACCTCTTTGCCTTCCACTCGCTCACGCCCAATCCTCCTCGAACGGGTCGGCGGGCACATCTGATGGTACCCATTGAAAGGTATCCCATGTGCGCAGCATGTGATCGGGCAGCGGCGCGGTAAGGTTCAGACGCGCCTTGGTCACCGGGTGTTCCAGCGTCAGGGATCGGGCGTGCAAGTGCAGCTTTTTCGAGATGTCGCCCCCCAGTTGCGCGCCCCAGCCATCGCCCATGTTTTCCTGCCCTGAACCACCATATTTACCGTCGCCCACGATCGGATGGCCGATTTCAGCCATGTGAGCCCGCAACTGGTGGGTGCGCCCGGTCACCGGGATCAGAGCCATCCAACAGGTGCGTTTACCCGCTTGGGCCAAGGTCGCGTAATCCGTCGTGGCCCGTTTCGCGCCCTCGGTGGTTTCCATGTCTCTGGGGTGAACGCAGTACATTTTTTCGCCTTCGCCGCGTGCTCCGTGACCAAAGGCCTTGACCAGGCCGAACTTGATTGTACCGTTCCTGGGGTGTGGCACCCCGGCGACTGCGGCCCAATAGATCTTACGCGTCTGACGGTGCCGGAACGACGCGGTCAGATCAGCGGCTATCGCGCGGGTTCGAGCCATGATCAGAACACCTGAAGTGTCCTTGTCCAGACGATGCACAAGCCGGGGTTTTTCGTCCAGGTCGAACATCAACGCATCGGCCAAGGCGTCAACGTGACGGTCCGATTGCCCCGACCCGCCTTGAACCGGCAAACCGGGCGGTTTGTTCAACGCGATGATATGGTCGTCGCGGTAGATCACGCACTCGCGGATGAACTTGGCATCTGCGTCGGAAATGCGTGTGCGTTTGGGCGGCGGCGGTGCCTCGGCGTCGGGTAACGGAGGAATTCTAATCGTTTGCCCCACCTCTAAACGCGTCGAAGCCTTGACCCGCCCGCCATCGACCCGAAGATCGCCCTTGCGGCACATCTTTTCGATAAGCCCTTGTCCGATAAGTGGAAACTTGCGCTTGAACCACCGGTCCAGCCGCTGTTCTCCATCGCCCTCTTCGACGACCAAATGTTGAACCCGGCTCATGCAAATACCCCTCTGGCCACTAACAGGCCCAGCATCAATCCCAGCACCGACAATCCAACGGACAGTGCCACATATATCCCAGCGGACCAGATTTGGCCGCGCTCTATCAATGTCACTGTTTCCAGTGAAAACGACGAAAACGTCGTGAACCCACCCAAGATTCCGGTTGCGACAAACGGATTGAGATGGGCCAGTCCCTTGTGCGCCGCTGTTACCACAAACAGCCCCATGATGAATGATCCAAGGATATTCACCGCGAGCACCGCGACCGGAAACTCCAGAAATCCGAAGACGCGCGTTATCGCGACACCGGACAGATAGCGCAAGGACGCGCCCAACGCGCCCCCCGCTGCAACAAGAGACAGGGTTGAAATCATGTGCGGTCTCTCACGCGTCGCGCAGGAAATGTCAAGTTTTACGGGCCGCTCGAAGCTTTTCGAAATATTCCAGTCGTTTTTTCAGATCGCGCTCGAATCCGCGTTCAACCGGTTGATAGTATCGGGGTCTCTCCATCCCGTCGGGAAAATAGTTCTGACCTGAAAACCCATCCTCGGCGTCATGATCATAAGCATAACCGGCACCGTACCCTTGTTCCTGCATCATCTTGGTTGGTGCGTTCAGAATATGTTTGGGGGGCGGTGCCGACCCGGTATGCTTGGCGGCTTTTCGCGCCGTCTTATACGCCACATAGGTCGCATTCGATTTCGGTGCGAGCGCCAGATACGTCAACGCCTGGGCAAGCGCAAGCTCACCCTCGGGGGACCCAAGCCTTTCGTAGGTTTCCCACGATTGCAGACAGATCACTTGAGCTTGCGGATCCGCAAGTCCGATGTCTTCTACCGCCATACGCGTGATGCGGCGCATCAGATAGCGCGGGTCTTCACCGCCTTCCAGCATTCGCGCCAGCCAATACAGCGCCGCGTCAGGGTCCGACCCTCGAACCGATTTATGCAATGCTGAGATCAAGTTGTAATGCGCGTCGCCGCCCTTGTCATATTGCGCTGCCCTGCGCATCAACCTTGCAGCAAGTGACTTTCCGTCAAGCGGTGTGTCCAGCTTCCACGCGGCAACCTGTTCGATCAGGTTCAACAACGCCCGGCCATCCCCGTCCGCCATTTCAAGCAGGCTTGCGCGGGCCGCACCATCCAGCGGCAAGGGGCGGTCCAGTTCTTGCTCGGCCCGTTGCGCCAAGCGTTCAAGATCCGAAAGCGGCAAGCGTTCCAAGACCAAAACCTGTGACCGGCTCAACAAGGCCGCATTCAGTTCAAACGACGGGTTTTCGGTCGTGGCACCAACCAGCAGTATCGTGCCATCTTCCATATGAGGCAAAAAACCGTCCTGCTGCGCCTTGTTAAACCGATGGATCTCGTCGACGAACAGCAAAGTCCCCTGCCCGTTCCGGTGCCGTATCTTGGCCGCTTCAAAGACTTTGCGCAGTTCAGGGACGCCGCTGAAAATTGCGCTGATCTGAACGAAGTGCAGATCAGTCTCATCGGCCAACAACCGTGCGATGGTCGTTTTTCCGACGCCGGGCGGCCCCCAGAATATCAACGACCCAAGCGACCCTGATGCCAACATCACGGTCAATGGCCCATCAGGTCCCAAAATCTGGCCCTGACCTATCACCTCACTCAATGCCCTGGGGCGCAACCGATCGGCGAGAGGGCGAAACCCGGCCTTTGGCAACGCAGCAGCGTCAGCGTCGAATAAATCGGCCATCCGATCAGGGCCTGAACTGGAAAGACAGGCGCTGCACCCCGCGCTGAACGATCATCGAAACCTGATGGGCTCTTGTCAAATGCTCGCGGACGTCCGAAGGGGACTGCACCTCGCTCCCGTTCACGACCAAAATCACATCCCCGCGCTGCAAACCGATCCGCATTCCGAACGGGCCATTGTCCGTGATCGCTACGCCCTCCACTTCCAACGGCAGTCCCAATTCCTGCAATACGGCCGGATTAATGCGCGCCAGCGCCAATCCGGGTAATAAACTGCGGTCGTCCAGAACCAACGCTTCACGGGCTGGCTGCTCAGGTGCCGCAATCAACGCCACGCTTAGCTGGGCGGAAACACCGTCTCGCAACCGCGTCACCACCGCCTCACGGCCAAGGCCGGTAACGCTCATCCGGTATATCATTTCCGCCGGCGTGTGCACTTCCTTACCATTCACCGCGGTAATGACGTCGCCCACAGCCAGACCTGCGGCCGCAAAAGGGCTGGCCCGATGCATCCCCGAAACGATGATCCCGCCGGGCCGGTCCAACCCCAATGGGGCGGCCATATCGGCACCGACGGGCTGTCCGCTCATCCCGGCCCAGGGGCGCACGAACCGGTCGGCACCTGCCCGCGCCTGCTCCAGGAACGCAGAAATCAAGTTGGCGGGAATTGCAAATCCGATCCCATTGGACCCACCTGATCTGGTCAGGATCGAGGTGTTGATCCCCATCAGCGCTCCTTGCATGTCAATCAGTGCCCCACCCGAATTTCCCGGGTTGATTGGTGCATCCGTCTGAATGAAATACCCCTGACCGTCGCCATTCATCCCGCCTGATCGGGCCAGCCCGGACACAATTCCGCTGCTTACCGTCTGTCCGACACCGAAAGGATTGCCGATCGCCAGGGCCAACTCCCCGACCTCCACCTCATCGCTGTCACGCAAGGGCAAAAACGACAGTCCCTCGACATCGTCGATCTTCAATATCGCCAGATCGCTCTCGGCATCACTCAAGACAACATGTGCGGAAAATTCCCGCCGGTCCGACAGCACCACACGGATATCTGTCGAAACGCCCACCACATGATAGTTGGAGACCACCATCCCGTCACCCGACAAGATCACCCCCGAACCAAGCGAATTCTGAACTTGCGGGCGGTCTGCGTTGGGGTTGCGAAAAAACCGTTCGAAGAACGGGTCAGATTGAAACGGAGTACGCCTGTCTTGCACGATCGAACGGGCATAAATGTTGACGACGGCCGGGGCGGCCTGTCGCACCAAAGGCGCAAAACTCAACTGCATTTGCGCCACCGAACCGGGCACGGTCTCTGCATAGGCTGGCAGCGCGATCAAGGACAGGGCGAATAGAATATGTTTCATGCCCTAGATATGAGCAGCCCTTATCGTCAACGCAACACCCATATTCCAAATGGTAAAAAATCCTCGCCGAAGGCATAAAAGCAAAAAGCCCCTGCCAATGCAGGGGCTTTTTATAAATCAATCAAGGTCCGTTGCTTCAGTCGTCGGCAACTTCATAGGCCGCAACGCGCGCCTTGTCATTTGCGCCTTTCGCGTCCCGATCACGGTCGACGAATTCAATGATGGCCATGGGGGCCATGTCACCATAACGGAAGCCCGCTTTCAGAACACGGACATAGCCACCCTGGCGGTCTTTGTACCGTGGGCCCAGAATGTCGAACAATTTAGCAACATACTGGTCTTGTTTCAGCTTGGAAGCGGCCTGACGGCGGGCGTGCAGGTCGCCGCGTTTCGCCAATGTGATCATCTTTTCGATGATCGGCTTCAATTCTTTTGCCTTGGGCAAGGTTGTTTTGATCTGCTCATGTTCAATGAGCGAGCCCGCCATGTTCGAGAACAACGCCTTGCGGTGTTCGTGTGTACGGTTTAGGCGGCGGTAACCACGTGCGTGACGCATTTTTTTACTCCAACTTAATGCCCTCTACGGGCGGTTTTACTTTGTCCGGCTGGCGTGCGTAGCGCCAACTCTCCTTGGGGCCCCCGTGGCCCAGTCTTGCGCAGGGTGGGGTTTTCACCCCACCGCACGATTGCTTAGAACGAATCCTCGAACTTCTTGGCAAGGTCTTCGATGTTGTCGGGTGGCCAGTCCTCGACGTCCATGCCAAGGTGCAGTCCCATTCCCGACAGCACTTCCTTGATCTCGTTCAAGGACTTGCGACCAAAGTTCGGCGTGCGCAGCATCTCGGCTTCGGTCTTCTGGATCAGATCGCCGATATAAACGATGTTGTCGTTCTTGAGGCAATTTGCGGAACGCACCGAAAGCTCGAGCTCGTCGACTTTCTTGAGCAGCAGCGGGTTGAATTCCAGACCGTCGTCATCATCCTGACGGGACGCGGATTCAGGCTCGTCAAAGTTAACGAAGATACCCAACTGATCTTGCAGGATGCGGGCCGCAAAGGCGACTGCATCTTCCGGCGTGATCGACCCGTCGGTGTCGATCTTCATGGTCAGCTTATCATAATCCAGCACCTGGCCCTCACGGGTAGGCTGCACATCATAAGAAACCTTTTTGACCGGCGAATAGATCGCGTCGATCGGGATCAAACCAATAGGCGCATCCTCTGGCTTGTTCTTGTCTGCGGCGACATAACCTTTGCCAGTGTTTACGGTCAGCTCCATATACACGTCGGCATTATCGTCGAGGTGACAAATCACGTGATCGCGGTTCAGTATCTCGATACCGGCGCTTTCAGAAATATCCCCTGCCGTCACAACGCCCGGGCCCTTCGCCGAAATCGACAGGCGCTTGGGCCCTTCAACTTCCATGCGCAGGGAAACACCCTTGAGGTTCAGGACAATGTCGGTAACGTCTTCGCGGACGCCCGAAACGCTTGAAAATTCGTGCAAAACGTTGTCAATTTGCACGGAAGTGATGGCGGCACCCTGAAGCGACGACATCAGTACGCGGCGCAGCGCGTTGCCCATTGTCAAACCAAAGCCCCGCTCAAGCGGTTCAGCAATCACTGTCGCCTGGCGTGCCGGATCGTTGCCCGGTTTTACGTCCAGTTGCTGTGGTTTGATCAATTCAGCCCAATTTTTGTGGATCATACGTCCCTCCATTCCTGTCCTGCGCCCCATGTCCAAATGGCGAAAGACTCCCGAGGTTTCAAAAAAGCAGTATGGGGCCGCGCGCTGACACGCGACCCCACCGATAACCTATTTCCTTAGACGCGGCGGCGCTTAGGAGGGCGAACACCGTTGTGGGCCATGGGCGTCACGTCACGGATCGACGTGATGTTGAACCCAGCAGCAGCCAACGCGCGCAATGCGCTTTCACGGCCTGAACCGGGACCCTGCACTTCGACCTCGAGCGTTTTCACGCCGTGGTCTTGTGCTTTGCGGCCCACATCTTCCGCAGCCATCTGAGCAGCATAAGGTGTCGATTTACGCGACCCTTTGAAACCCATCGTGCCAGCCGAAGACCATGCGATTGCATTGCCCTGAACGTCAGAGATCAGGATCTTCGTGTTGTTGAAGCTCGAGTTAACGTGCGCAACGCCTGCGGCGATGTTCTTGGAAACCTTACGCTTCGTCTTTGTCTTTTCGCGTGCCATTGGTCAGACCCTCCCTTACTTCTTCTTGCCGGCAATGGCCTTAGCGGGGCCTTTGCGGGTGCGAGCGTTGGTGTGGGTACGCTGACCACGAACCGGCAGGTTACGACGGTGGCGCAGGCCACGGTAGCACCCAAGGTCCATCAGACGCTTGATGTTCATCTGCGTGTCACGACGCAGATCACCTTCTACGGTGAAATTCTCGTCGATATACTCGCGGATCTTCAGGATCTCGGCGTCCGAAAGTTCGTTGATACGACGGGAGGAATCGATTCCGACAGCTTCGCAGATCGTCTCTGCCGAAGAATTGCCGATACCGGTGATATAAGTGAGGGCGATTGGAACCCGCTTTGCAGTCGGGATGTTTACGCCGGCAATACGTGCCACGTGTTATCTTCCTTTTTCGTTGCGGGTCCGTTGCTCCAGACCCTTTTTTCACAACGTGAAGCCCGAGGCGTTAATACCATCGGGCTACAGCTGATCAGGTGTTCATGCGCGGGCTTGATCGTGACCCTTTGCAATTCGATTCTCAAATGAGATACGGCTGGTTATGAGTATTTCGCCGAAGCGTCAACCCACACCCGTCTATCCTGCGGCATTTTATCGGCCGGGATAAGCTGCCAAAGCTGCCAGCACATTATTTGCCATAATCCGCATATCACTTGGGCTAAGGAAAAGACGCGGCCTGTCCGAGGCCACGTCTTAACAATTTCATGTCCAAAATACAGCCTTGTCTATTTTGGATCATCCAGAATGGCTGCGATATCGCCCTGTACGTCGTCGATTTCGGCAAGCCCATCCACCCGTCTCAGAAGCTCGTGCGCATAATAGTAACCAAGCAACGGCGACGTCTTCTTATAGTATTCCATAAGACGGTTGCGCAGGCTTTCTTCGTTGTCATCAGCGCGGCGCTTGAACTCGGTCGACCCACATTTCACGCATTTGCCATCTGCAGGCTGAGGCTTGGTCACGTCGTGATAGACTTCACCACAATTGCCACATGTCGACCGTCCGGCGATGCGCGCGACCAACGCCGGAC
>Ga0209634_1001230_pt1 | contig 19005 bp, 19 predicted proteins | sample LinPmetageLP40_FD_184043 | JGI IMG/M metagenome (GOLD analysis project Ga0209634, IMG submission 184043) | Marine viral communities from the Pacific Ocean - LP-40 (SPAdes) (version 2) | ecosystem: Environmental > Aquatic > Marine > Oceanic | place: Pacific Ocean | collected 2010-08-26 | reverse complement strand
TCCTGTGCTTCTCTTATACCATTAACCATTAATGTGTCATCTACTGATTCATTTAAATCACTAAATGCTCTTACTTTTGCTTCGCTTATTAATAATGTTGTTGTCATATCTTATGCTGTTAATGGTGCGCTATCTTCTATTTTATCATCTAATACTGCTTCATCTTCTATATTAGCTTCTTGAGAAGTTACTACTTCTGCTTCTTCTTCTTCATCATATTCGAATAATGGGTTTTTCTGAACAACACCTAATGTTATATCACCATGATTTACTTCTAATAAACCTTCAAACGTAGCTAATATACTTTGTTGAAATGGTAACACTACAGTATTCAAAAATAATCTATATGCTGTTTCTAATTCATCAGCATTATTACCTAATCCCGTATTTTCCTTAATTCCTAAAAGTGCTGGACTTGTAATTCTATGAGCTGTAAGTATCTTTTGAGATACCACGTCGTTCAGCGTAGTGTAATAGTCATCAGCTCCATTTTGTGGTATTGGCGTGATATCAGGTTTTAGCGACGGATCTGCAACGTCCATATAGAGCATGTTTCCTGCATTACTAGTACCTTCGTACTGTAACCTTAACATATTCTCTATAGCCATACGCTCCTCATCATTTGCATTTGTATAAGTTGTAATTGCAAGTGATGGTGCTAAACCATTTTTAATGTTTGATATATGAAAGTTATCGACTTCCTGATCAAGATCGATTACTTTAGATCCGCCAACGTAATCAGGAAGAGGATAGTATTGTTGACCTGGTCTGTAAGGATTATGGTACAACATTTGTTTTGGTTCATCCGCGCGTTTCTCTAAATTGAAAGCTGGTAATGATGGTAATTTTTTATCTTCATCCTGAATAGTATAATTCCAAATTGGTTTCCAATCGTGGCTGATATAATATCCTGGTATTTTGTTACGTTCGTTTTTTTCCATAGCTCGAACGTGACTGAAATCTACATGATAAATTTCTGCTATCTTGCTTCTATCTCTAGAGTAAATAATCTCTAAAGCATAGCCTCCAAAGAGTTTGTAATCTAAAGCTACTTTACCGAAGATATCATTCCATGATTCTCCTTCTCTGTTAGCAACTTTTAGTATTTGTTCATCTTCTGTTATTAATCCTTCACCTGTGATTGCTTGTACAATTGAATTTACACATGAAGCATGAATTGATGATTGGTTGTACAATGAAATCAGATACTCTGGGTATTGATTATCAACACCGAATTTCATATACTTAGGCATATCACTATTAGCGGCTCTGTACTTGTTTGTCTCTCTATCAAATCCGTTATTTATAGCGAATTCTTCTTTTTTAATAGCAGAGAAGTTAAATTTTTTATTGTTTTCCATTAGTCTTGATAAGTATTAAACGTTGCGTTTTCATTATTAGATATATAATCAGTTATAGCTGGATCATTTGATCCTGACACCCAAACACGTTCTGTATCTATAAAACCACCGTCTCTTTTAGCACCAGTTAGATATTCTTGAAAATTATTCCAAATATAATCTATAATTGCTACTGGTTCATTATTATCTTGCCAGATTAAAGCTGTTTGATTCCAAATAGCAGGTGCTACAGGAGAGAGCAATGGTGATATATCTGCAAACCATTGACCACTTGCTGTAGGTGCTAAATCTTTACTTGATTGAACAAGTAACCATCCTGAACCGGCTTGAGTTTTATTTGAGGTTATACTACCTGACAATTCCCATTTAGACTGATCATAACTACTAGTAAGAGAGTATTTAACTTCAGAGGCACTTATTCGTGTGTTACAAAAAATTGCACTCGTATCTGTTCCACTGCTACTGTAATTTAGTCTAATCATCGTCTAAGAATAAATATTGTTTTTATTTTTTCTATATATAAAAAGGGGCCACGTATGTAACCCCTTCAAATATACTTAATTTATAATCCTTCTGTTATACCCGAAAGTATACCAGCTAGACTTGATCCACTTACTTCACTTGCTGGAAATGGTTCATCTCCTGTAAATGTTAAAGTGTAACCGTTTAAATCTCCGAAAGCTGTCCCCGTCTGTCCAGTTCCACCTGATAATGTCATACCGTTTTCTTGACCTAAATAGAAAAATTGTCCTATTCCGCCGTCTTCAGTACCATTATTAGTTTGAACTATAATCTTAAGGTCTGGGTTTTGAGCCAGTACCTTAACTTGATTACGAGTTGACGATTGTAGTTTTTGAAATGGTGCGTTTACTACTTGTTCGTAATAAACTGTTCCGTTTTCAATGCTACTATTAATAGTTTCAGTAAAGTCACCTGTGTTTTTAGCTAGTTCGAATAAAAAGAACGTACCTGATCCACTGATTGCTGTAATTAAACCATTTGTTGCGCCTACCACTGAACTAACTGAACCACTTAAGATGTAAAGTTGACGAAGTCCACCCATGTTGTCACGACAACCTAATTGAAATCCGCTTGTAATATCACATGCCATAATTTATAGTTTTTAGTTAGTTAATGTTCGGTTAAGCTTGATCGTTTGATACCCAATACTTTGGATGACCAATTTGAGTTCCTAATTTGTTTCTCAGTCTGTATTTCAAAGTATCACTATTGATATCGTACCAAAGTTGATAGTTTGAAGTATCTGATAATAAATCAGTTCCTACATAAGCATCAGATGCTGGTCCTAATACTACTCTTTCTGAAGATCTTAATCCCCATCCTCCAACGATTACTACGTTTGGATATCCTGGTAAAGGTACTTCATAAAAACCACCTCTTGATTTAACCGTTGTTGGGTCAAAGTGAAATAAGTTTTGTGTAGTTAAACCATTGATGATTCTTTGGAATACTGCTATTCCACAGAAGAAAGTTAAATCACTTACATCAATGATGTTTGGATCTGCTACTGCTATCATACCTGTTAATTGGTCGTATGCAGTTGATCCTGTAATTGGAGTTGCAGAAGCTCCTGTAGCAACAACAACGTTAGCTGTTGAACCAGAAATTAATGCTTTTAATCCATCTGCTTCAGCTGTTACACTAGATCCAGGAAATACTGATCCTGAAGCTGCGTTCCAAATAAAGTTATCATTGTCTTGTTGAGCTTTAGCTACTAATTCAGTAGTTAAGTCGTTAAGTAATGAAAAAGTTTCCTCGTAAGAACCTGGAGGAAGTGCTGAAATACCTAAGTATTTCTGTGTTAATGTTTGTAAGTTCCAGCTATCGTAAGCTGTTCTTTTGGAAACAGTAATGTTTCTTTGAGTAAATATTGCTGAACCACTTGGAGTAGTTACTGCATCACCACCTTGAAAATAAGGTATAACAGCAACCTTGTTCAAAGGCTCTTGATATTTAATCCCTTCTTGAATCGATACGTACTCAGCTGTATTCCCTTTGTAGATCGTTTGAAGTAAAACTTTACCTGCTACCTCGTTGTTAAAATCGCCTAATGCGGCTACGTTTAATCCCATAATAGTAAATTTGTTTTATTTGTTTGATTTGTTTGACATACGTTTAAGCATCATGCTGTATCGCTTGTCTGTTTTGTCGTCTTCTGCTTTAGAAAACTTAATAGACGGTATTGTTTTGTCAGCAGCTGGCTCGCTAGAGAATGAGGACATTTTGTCTTCCATGGATTTCATTTTGTCATCCATAGACTTCATTTTTTCCTTCATTTCTTCTATTTTCGCCTCAACTACTTCTTTCATTACCTCTACTACATCTTCTAGAGAAAAACCTCCATCTTTAATTAAGTCAGCTTTCTCGTCTTTAATTCCGTCTAGATATCCTTCTTCTTCAGCGTCAGTACGAGCGTCAAATGCTCCTTCGTCTGCTTTATCACCTTTTTTGATCATATCTTTGTCTTGAGGATCCATGTCTTCTTCAGCTAAATCAGCTGAACCTTCACCCTTTGCGTCTGGATATTTAATTCCGGTAATTTTAGAATCTCTATCTAATATAAATTGGATTCCAGATTTAGAAATGTGTTCTCCTTCAGGTGCTTCTACAAAATTGCCCTTGTCGTCCTTAATAAAAAGTACTTGTCCAAGTTCAAATTTGCCAGCTTTCTGGTTAGATACTTCACTTCCGTCTTCTAGCTCCGCTTTATCGAATTTATCAACGTTTGCTTCGACTAAATTAAAGTGAGTTTTCACTAACTCTTTTAATTCATTTTTAGTCATAGTAAAAAATTTTGTTGAATTTATTATAACACGATAATCGTGTCAGCCCATAAATATATATTATATCATGTTTATTTGAAGATTATTTGGATTCTGTTGTCTCTGTTTGTATATTACATACGTATAATAAAACAATATAATATGAAACAAATTAAAAGACCGGCTATAAACGAAAGGGACGTTTATCCAAAGCGATGTGTAGACTGTGAAACAACTTTAAACCCGGGAGTTAACTGCTATTACAGCATGTATAGTAGAAAATCTTACAAATGTAAAACTTGTAAAAAGAAACAATCAGAAAAAGAACACATTAAAGGTTGGGCATTACCCTCTTATAGAGCAAGAAAGAATGCATATCTAGAAGTATATCAGAATTCAGAACCTGCTGGGGTATACTGCATTTATAATAAGGATGAAATTATTTACATAGGTCAATCTAAGCAACCTAGACACAGAATAAATGGTCATTTTAGTAAATATATTAATAATAATCCAGGTCAATTTGCTAATGCAATTTCAGTAGCACTGGTAAAAGGTAAATTAAATAGAGAAGATTTATCTTGGGATGTTTTATATTATGAAGATGATTATAAAAAACGTATAGAGTTAGAAAAAATGGCTATAGAAAATCATAATAAAATAAATGGTGAGTATCCTAAGTTTAATACCTATTATACTAAGGGTGTAAATAAAAAAACAAGAAGCGATCGTCAGGAGGGAATTTAGACGTCGCTTCGAGTAAAAAAAGAAATATATACAAAATATATAAACAATATAGCCGATCAGAAATGGACTATCTGTCGACTGCATATAAATATAATGTATTATTTATTTTCGTACTGTTGGAGACATACTACAAAACGTTGTTTACCATCTGGAAATTCACTTCGCATTGTACTATCAGTAATACATCTTGATAAAAATGTATCTTTGTCTTCTTTTAATTTAGGCTTTGGTAAAGGCATATTCTTGTTTTGAGTTTAAAATTGTTTTATCGTTGAAGATTCCTTCGACTGAGAATCCTTTTACTTTTCCTGTCTTGATATATTTGTCCCATACTTCCGTATTATTGACTTTATATATACCAAACCAACTACCCATAGCTAAGTTATAACCATATGAGTTAGACTTATCGTTTTTAGGATCTGTTACTAACCATGATTCAACTAATGATAAATCGGCTACTTTCCTATCTGGATCGTGTTCAATATTAACTGAATCAATTAACTTATTCTTCATTAATTTATATGATAATTTCTTAATACCCGCTGCATCAAAAAACACATAATATTTTTCTCCGTCTTCATCAAATCTAGGAATTAATTTATCTGGTATCATTAATGGTCCAGCTAATTCCATTTTATCCTGTACAGCCTTAAATTGAAATTGTCCTTCAGGTATACCTGCTTCTACTTCAGCTTGAGTTCTTGATTTAGGATTATCTTGAGATGCTTGTTGTGCTCTAGGTCCTCCTACTAATTCTTCTAATAATGGATTTTTTACAGCACGTTCGTTATTTTCATCATTCCTTTTAAAGAATTTTTGTTGCCATGCGTGACGACAATTATAACTACCTTTGTAGCTAAATATATCGTATGTACTAAATTCTTCATTAGCACCGAATAACGACATTTTATTTATATCTTCTAATCTGTATAATAAGTCTAAATTTAATACTTGTCTACAGAATGTTCTATTTTTAGAATCTCTAGGACCAGTATATTTGTATAGTACTTTAAATTGCGAAGTATCTTGTAATGAACCTTTATCGGGGTTTGAATCGCTACGTCTTACAGCGAATTCAGCGTATAAGCTGTTATTAAATTCGTCTTCAGTAATTTCTACCCATCCATCCGTAGCAATACCTGTATGCGCCTTACCAACGGATTTTAACGACTTAAGTAATTGTTCTTTTTGTGACTCATCTAAATTATCAAAATGTTTTTCATCGTGAAATTCTAATGGTTTAGATTCATCAATTTTTTTAAGCATTTTATCTGTAGCTTCACTATGTGATTTACAAGGCATATAAACAGTAGTGCCTGCTAATTCGTGTTTATGAGTACCTGAACATCCAATATTTCTAGCCATTACCAATGCTGCATTTTCATTATCAAATACTGGTATACCGCTTATTTCTGCTTGATCAGCAAAATTGTTTCTACTGTTATCATGACCGCATTTATGACAAATATAAACATCATCTCCTCCATCTACTATATTCCAACTCCAAGGACAATTATTACAAACAATTATAGCTCCAGCAAATGCTTCTTTACTATAGCTTTTTTTCCTTTTAATACCAGTACCATAACCTAATTCAGTCATAATTACATCTTGATTAGATGCTTCTAGCATTCCTGCTTGTCTTAATTTTTTCTCTGCCCAAGGTAAAGCTGCAGGTCCTCCCCATAGCAAATAACTAATATACCCACAAGCATTATAGTCGCTTCTTTTAACAGCTAAGTCATAATTTTCTTTTTGACGTAATAAAAATGATCTCATTCGCTTAATTGTCGTTAAACTTAGGTTTTCACCGTTAGCTAACTGTTGAGCTCTTTGTTTGCCGACAGCTGTAGCACACTTATTTTTGATCGCTTTATTTCGCTTAATCCCTTGTTTAGCATCTGCAATAGCCTTTTTAGGATAATCGTTAAATGTTTCTGCAAAGTTTTGTTTACTGAAAAATTGGAAATCTAATTCAATAGCGGGAGCTTCTACTAACGCTACGGCATCAATTCCTTCGAATTCATTTTCTTCGTCTATATCTAATTTAATTACTTTCATATCTTTTATTTATTATCCTGCATTTACAGTATTAATTGCTCTTCTTGAGCTTAATTTAGCTTCAGCTTCTTGTGTTGATGTTATATCTCCAGAAACAACGTATGCTTGAACGGCATTCCTTGATACTTGGGTCTCGGGAGCTACTCCAGATTCAATATTAACTGATGTAGCAGGAATAGATCCTCCTTGTACTTGTCCTAAGTTAGGTGTACCTCCACCTGCACCACCTCCTCCTCCGGAGCCAGCTGATTTAATTTGTGAAATTGCTTTAGCACCTGCTGCTACAGATGATGCTATACCTATACCTGCTGATATACTTTGTCTAACACCTGCTGCTGCACCTGCAATTGGTCCTAATTCAATTAATGCTCTTGCATTTGCTGCTGTAGTATTAGAAATAATTTTAGCAATGTTAGCTGCTTGTCCTATTATAATACTTGCTATTTGTAATTCTTTATTTTCGCCTGCTAATTGACCTAATAGATTACTAAAACCACCTACTATATTGATATACTCCATTTCTAGAGCTTCTTTACCATCGATTTCAGCCATTTTAGCTGCTATAGCATCTGCTGCTTCTTGATCAACTATTACTTTAGCTGCTTCAGCGTCGGTTTGTGCTGCTTCTTCTTTAACACCAGCATAAAAATCTCTTACTGCTTGTACTGCTTCTAAATCAGCACCTAATTCTTCTAATTCTAATAATTTACGTTCCTCTTCTAACTCGGCTTTTTCTAATTCAGTTTCTTGATCACGTTCTTCTATCATAGCAAGGAATTCATCCTTAATACCTTGAATAGTTTCTAATCGTGTTTTTTCCTCTTCTGCTGCTTTTTCAGTTGCTGCATCTTCTTCTGCTTTCTTTTTATCTCGTTCTTCTTGACGTTTTACCCTAGCTGCTTCCGCTGCAGCATCTATTGCGTCTTGTTTCTTTTTAAGTTGCGCTGCCTCAAATGCTTCTTCATCAGCTAATGCATCTTTTCTTTCCTGACTACCTTCCTCAGTTAAACTAGTTAATAAAGCTTGTTTTTCACGTTCTAAATCAACAGTTTCTTCACCTGCTGCCTTACGAACTTTAAGTTCATTATCAATGTCTTTAACTCGTTGTTCAGATGCTTCTTTAGCTGCTTGTGCTGCTTTTTCTTCTGCTGATGCTGTTAAACCTAATGCTTCACCTACAGCCATTACCAATCCTTTAAAGAACTGGAATACTTTATTTACTGCTTCGAATTTATCCTTTAATCCAACTACTAATGCTATTAATGTTGTAATTGCTAATATAGTTAAACCTATTGGATTCGCAGCTAATATAGCGTTAAATGCACGTTGCACAAGGTTATATGCTTTTTGTGCGATGCCTGCAAAGTTAACATTTTTAGCTAATTTACCAAATCCCTCTGATAAATCCTTTATACCCATACCAAACGCAATTGCGTTAGTTGCTTGGGCAGTTAATTTTTCGAAATTTTCATTTTCAATACCTAGTAAACCTAGACCACCTGTTAATGCAGCTACAGAACCAGCTACAACTTTAATTGCACCATCTGCTGTATCTAATTTTTTCTCTAATGTAAATCCTTCTACCGTAGCATTAGTTTCCTTTAACTCCTTCTCTAGCTTTTGAATATTACCAGCAGCCTTATCAAATGCTTTACTATTGACACCTACGTCCTTAATCTCCTGATTTAACTCATTTAATTCGTTTTCGATGTCCTGAATAGTTCTAACTGAACCACCCGCATTTACATTAATATTATAATCTATAGTCTGTGTTGCCATGTTACTAATAAATATTTATTTGAATAATTCTATCCTTGTCATTAATTTTTGTTTAAATCTATCATGTCCTCCTATTGTATCTAAGTCTAATGATAAATAATGCATTTTAAGCGCATTTACTGTTTTAATACGCATTATTAAACCATCAACGACAACTTTATTGAATTCTGGTAATGGTTTGTTATACACGTCAATATACACATCGTTATATTTTCCTAACCATCCTTGAGCATTAAACCTATTTGATGTATGTCTTCTATATCCGTCTATACTTATATTTTTATCTACAATTATATCTATTTCTTCCTTGTTGTAATCAGGAATAAGATCATGTAAATACAAAGCCAAACTTCCACATATAACGAATTCACCTATTGTTGCTTTTAAATGTTTAATTACTTCTCTCATTAACAATCATCTATACAAGTTCCTCCAAATACAATTCCTCCTGTTCCTGAACTAACAACTGTACCAGTTTGAGCACAGAACGTAGTTGAAGCATAATCTTCTACTCTTTCATATTCTGAAGTACCATCACAACAAATAAATGTTGCTTCTTGATAATCACCTGAAGTATTACCGTATATTGTAACTGATGTACAACCTGAAGGTGTAGGTGTAGGTGTTGGTGTAGGAGTAGGAACCGGTGTAGGTGTAGGAGTAGGTGTTGGCGTAGGCACTGGCGTTGGGCTTGGTGCTGGAGCTGGTGTATCTACTACATTGTTAAATACTGGATATAATTTAAGTAATTCAACTGTTACTACATCTGGTTCAGTTAAATTAAATCCTGATATTTTATTAATCCTATATGTTTGATCCTTGATAGTTATTCTATCGTTTAATTCTATATCCTTATATTCGTCAGGTGTAAAGTATAAATCCATAGTTACTTTTTTACCTTCATTCCAATATAATCCTGTAATATAATTTGCCCAATATGCTTGATATGCTGTTTGTGCTACAACTTCTGCTGTATCGTAATCTGAACCAATTGGAACAAATTCACTATATGAATTATCAAAATGTAAATTAAACAAATTTAATTGATTACCTACACCTGATACATTTGCTATTGTAGCGTATCCTTCACTACCACTATATGCTGCAGCACTACCTGGTGTACCAATAAACATAGTTCCGTTTGCAGCATTAACTAATGCATTATTTGCTAATTTGTATCCTATACGTGGTTTAAAATTAAATGACTTTAAACTATTATTATCGAACTTATATAAATGAGGAACATAATCATCTTGAACACCTAAATTATAAGTAAGGTTACCTTCATTTGTAATTGAACCTGATTGTAACATTGTACCCATTATTACAGGTGAGAAAAACGTTGTTATTTTTCTAGAGCCTTGTGGTATAGTTGAGTTACTAACTAATTGTACAGTTCCATAAGGTAAATTAGGTTGGTTTTCCTGAGTTATTTTACTAAATCTATCATTATCTTTACTATTACCAATAAAATTTTCTTTTGGTTGTTCTGATAATGGTGATGTAATTGATATTCTTTCTGCTGTGTTAAATTTATCAGTCCAATCTCTATCTCTACCACTTAACATCCAAGTATCAAATGGCTCTATTGAAATCATTTGATTTTGATTTTGTGTTGGGTAAGCAACCATGTTAAATTGCTCTAAAAATCCTTTAAATAAATCTAATGTTTTAGTGTTACCATCAAATTGTTGAGACATATCAATAGGAGCTCCTTCATATGATATAGGTGTTGATATAACATCAAAAAATGTTTCTTCTGAATTGTCATATATTGTTGATGTACCAATTGCTCCTGAACCTAAAGCTTCATATTGCAGTATCATTTCTAAAGTATCTCCTACAGTTAGATTTGGAATTGTAAATGCACCTGATTGTGTTACTAATTGTGATCCTGCAGGGTAAAATGGTCCGCCAACTAAATATCTTTGAAAACCACCTGCTGCAAAACTTACTTTTATACCTGTTTGATAACGAGCTTTAAATGATCCTACTACAGCATCAAATGCAGTACTAAAATCAACTGCATATGATCCATTTAAGGGTACAATATATCTGTGAGTAGCATTTGCAAAGTTAGAACTTGGATCAAAATCAGCTATATGTTCAACTGTTGCTTCATATTGCGCAAATCCTGATTGTGCTGGTAATGTTTGATTACCGCTTAATGAACCACTAAATGTTTCGTTAGATGCTCCTGCTGATGTAGGTCCTAATCTATCTGTTGATTTAGCTAATACATAAGCGTTTTTAAATGCTTCAGATGTTAAATCAGCAAATGAACTAGTAAACTCAAATCCTGCTTGAGCAGCTATTACATCTAATAATTCTTTACATCTCATTGCTGGTAATAATTGTTGAAATGCTAATGGTGTAAGTATATTATCTATTGAGCCTGTAGCTGATGCTAAACCACTAAATTGTATAAATGGTAATGAACCACTTGGATCAACTGCATAATATTCTTCTTCACCATCGTTTCCGTAATCAACTAAAGGATAATATACAGCTCCGTTTAAAGGTAAATCACTATTATTTTCTGATCCTGACCAACTACCTGTTATAAAAGCAGCAGTTAAATTATGATCGTAAGCACTAAAATCAGCATTGACAATAAATTTGCCGTCTAATTCACTTGTAAATTGTATAGCCTGATCAACTACGTTAACTTTATAAGTTACGTAACCATCTTCACTTGCGACTACTTCAATTAATTGCATATTACCTGTTAATATCTCATCACCATCGATTAATACTGAGGCAGGTATAAAATCATATAATGAAGGAATATCTGTAGCTCCTATATCATATGCGTTGTTAAAAAATAAATTATTTTTCTTAGTACCTGGTAATTCAAATGTTTGTGATCCAACACCAAATACTACTCCAATTCTAGAATTGTCAAAGTTAGAAATATCTAAACGCAGTGGGATATTAGAATCAATGTCTAAATCTGTTACTCTGTTATTATTAATTACTCTTAATACTATATCTCTCATTATGTTCTACTTCTAGGTTTATTAGACATTTCGTATTGTATCGTTACTTGAAATACTTTTTGCGATTTTATATTCGTTCTATATCTAAAGCTACTGTTTGTGATGTTAATAGGAACAAATGTAGTTCCTACTTGTAACATTACATTAGGCGAATGTATTAATTCACTGTAATAATCAGCATTAGAAAATTCACCTCTTATTGTTGATATTCTATCTATAATAGGTTTACTTGTAATTTGATATCTATAATTTTGTGATAAGAAATATTGTTCAAATCCTCTATTATATACTGAATATGCTCCGTTAGTATTATAATCAGCACTTGGTTTAAAAAATTCATTACGCTCTGTTATTACAGCGTTTTTATTTGTAGGTGTATTCATACCTATAAAATCCCATACTCCATAAGCATTAATAAATGCAAAATTACTTCTGGTTTCATATTCACATGGTTCATCTCTACGATATATTCCAATTCCATATCTGGCACCTGCACCACCTCCAGGAAGATATATAGATTCAACTTGTAATAAATCCCAATCATCGCTACTTCCTGTTATAGAACCTGATATTGAATTATCATAATTTAACATATTTTGATAACCTGCAGGAATAGTTACAAATGTATCAGACCCTGATACCACCCCTGGAAGGGCTGGACTACCAAAATAACTACCCCATCCAGCTGTATATTTTGGTGGAATGGGATCTTCATGATCTCTTAAAATAACATTTACTGTATCAGTACTACCTGAAATGTTTATATAAGATAATGTTGCATAATCTAATTTAGATATTCCTTTAAATGAATCCCAATTTTTATTTACATATCGCTGCTCAGTATCAGGATTACCTGATAATTGTGATGCTGAAATTATTAATGATGGATCATTTGACATAAACAATCTACCATTCCATGTAAGTTGACCTGCATTAGAATTCCAATCCCAAGTAGAAAAACTACCGGTTTGTTGAGCTGGTAAACCTGGATTCAGATATACCTCTAAGTCTTGTAATGTTGGAAATGCTCTATCTAGAGTTCCTACAACTGATCCTGATGTTGTATTTATAGTTGGAGACCAATATCTAGTTTCTGGAAACTCACCTAAATTAACAATATTACCTGGTTCTAAGGGATATGTTATTGATCTTATTGCATCTGATGATGCTGTAAAGTTATTAGCTAAGTAATATCCTTCAAATAATGGTGAAGTAAAAGATGATGTTGGTATACCATTCATTCTTAAACCATATACTTTACCTAATTCACCTGTAAAATTAGTTGTATCTAATTGTTGTCCTCCTGTACCTACACTTCCAGAAACATATCCTGATGGTAAAGTAGTACCTTGTGACGATTGATAAACCATTTGATTAGCACTCATATCATATATCTCCATTGAGTATCTATAATCTGAAGATGATACACCGAATGAAATAATATCTAATTTATATGTTTTAGGAGCATCATACCATTCTAATGAACCACTACCTCCAAATGATACTAATACACCATCAACTCTTAGATTGATATCTACATAATCTGTACTTGGTAATTCTTCTAAAAAGTAATTTAAACTACCTGTAAGGCTATTTTGTGATCCTGTATTAGCTGATGATGAAACATAATTTGATTCATTCCATGGTTCCCAAGTTGATCTATTTAATATTAAATTTTGATCTTGTACTGCTGGGCGACCTACAGCTCCTAAACCATTATATAATGTTACTGATGATGAAGGTGATGTACCATATTCCTCACCAAATTTAAATACAAATTCTTCATATGAATTAATATTTACAGAATCAGGATAAGTATTACTAACAGATTTACTTCCACTTCCACTATAACCAATTGGTCCCTCTGTATATAATGTTTTATCAAATGATAATTTAGGTCTTAAAGGTACAGATACATCAAATACTGCTATATCTTGACTGTTAGCCGGTTGTCTTAATGTAGATATAAGATTGCCTTCTAAATCCTCTATATCACATACAAATGCGTATTGCGGAAGATTAATATTAGTAGAAGCAATATTATATATTAACTTAGTATATACTGTGTTTAATTGGGCTGGTTGTAATCTTATTTGTACTGACATTATCTTCTTCCTATGTTTACGTTAGACATTTCCCAAGATAAATCATATTGAAATAATTTTTGTGAGAATTTATTTGTTTTCCAAGTATATGAAGCATTTTTAATGTTGATAGGCATAAACCCTGCTTCTATAGTAACACTCTCTTTATTAGTATCTGCATAGCTAGGAATTCCAGCTACTATAGGTTGAGTTAATAATTCATTTTGAATGAATACAGATGGTGATTCAATTAATTCACTTAACCAATCACTTGTTTCTGCATTTATATAATCAGTAGTTGCCTTAAATGTTTCTACAAATGTGGTATAATAATTGTCTTTACCACGTGAATATGTGTCAAATACAGCGCCACTACTTGTATTCATAGTCTGCCACGGTAATTGTGAAGAATTGTAAGTTTTACGTTTTATTTTAGAGCGTTTTTCTAATGGGTTATTAACGTTATAATAATCCATAACTCCAAATTTGTTTATAAAAGCGAATCTTGTTCTACCTTTTATACTTTCACTTATATTAGTAGGAAAATCTCTTAGTTTTTGATCATAATAAGCACAATCTTCTCTTAATAATTGTACTCTTCTATTATCACCACTTATAAAATTAAAATCATATTCTAAATAATTCCAATCTCCACCATTAATAAGAGCTGCTGCTGCACTATCACTAGCTGATAAATTAGCAGGTCCTATTCCTACATGAATTAAAGGTGCTGCATCTGAAATATAATATGATGATGAATTAAATACTGTTGTTGATCCACTAACTATTTTAGCGTCTACAAAATCTACACCTTCATTATAACCACCATCGTTTACTAATGATACAGTTTCAAAATCGTAATCGTATACTTTTTTAGTTGCTGTACCACCTGCGTTTATAATTCCACTTAATGTAAAGTTAGGATCGTTAGTTAAAAATGGTGTTGATCCTGTTGCATCAAAATCTGCAAACCATTCTTGTTGAGGCCAATTATAGCTTAAATTACTATATTCGTTTACAGCTGGATATAATGTACCTAAAGCACTTGAACCACTAAATGAAGCAGTAAATGCAGGTTCGCCTACACCTCCTATACCATCATATAATATAACACTACTTGAAGGTGATGAAGCATATTCTTCTCCCATTTGTATTCTAAATACAGCAGCATTTGTAAATGAACCTGTACCAGGAGACACAGTCATTGGTGTATCATACGTTAGATGATCAGCTGCTATACGAGCTATGTCAATCATAGCGATTGATGCACTTGGAAACGTTTTAACACGAACCATACGTGTAGCACTTCTTTGTGGAATATAAATGTCTGTTACTAATCTATATTGTGACTTTGACATATCAGGAGATGTTACAACAAATGGTAAATTATTTGTCGTTGCATTAACCGTAAATGGACTACTTACTATTGATAAACTCATATTATGTTACAGTTCCTCCAGATGCTACAACTGCATCGTTAATGTTAATTATTATATCTTTTTCTAATGCCGCTGTTATTTCTGCATTACCAAAATTTGCTGCTGCATTATTAATTGATTCTAGTATAAATGGTTTTTTAGGGTATTTTTTAACACCCTTCTTTTTTATACTTTTAGCTATTGCCCATGCAAAATTCTCTGGTGATTTAAATTTAGCTGGTACTGGTATTTTCTTACGTTTAATCCATCCTTCAATTGGTAATATAGGAGGCATTCTACCTGCTCGCCTATGTGGTCCTCCATCTTCTAATAATTCACCATACCATAATAATGACATTTGTAATTGTTCACCTTGATCATTAGGTAATGGTACTACTGTTCTAGTAATTGACCTAGCTAAGTCACCTGTACCAACTGATTTGTTTTCAAACAGTTGATTTTGCATTTCTTCCACTATACGTGTTCCGAAATCTAATAGTGCGTTATCTAGGTTTTCAAATTCCATTTATATCTTAGGGAAATTACAATAATCATAAATACCTGATTCTTGATATTGTATTGTACCTACAAAACCATATACTCTATCCATAAATGCCTCTAATGTAGGTGTAATTGATTGTATATCATACGATACACCTTTTGATTGATCATCACTTGGAGGTCCCCAATTCATATATCCTCCAAAATCATATAATACAGTTTCCATCTTAGACATTATTGCCTCAGGTGATTGATTTTGTAATCTAGGAACATCTAAAGCATATAATTCAAATGATAATATTCTTAATCGTGTATCCTGTGAGTATCCAGGTGATTGTAATGGTCTTAAAAACACATAAGGATACTTAATATTTTGTGATGATGAATCTAGAAAATCTATACTACCAAAAGCAAATGAGTTTACATACTCATGTGCATCGGCTGCTGCTCTAAATGTTTGTACTATTGATTCTAATGATGTCATTATTTTTTAATTTTGTCTTTAGCTGATTTGTTACGTGCATTAAAAGGGCCACTAGCAAATACTTTATCTGGATCACCTTCTTTAATACATTCTCTTACTAAAGATGATTGCACCATTAATTGTGCTGCTATTCTACTTGCGTCTATACCTGCCATATGCCTTTTCCATATTTCAGCTTTATTTACTCTGTTACAATTACATGCCATAATTTATTATTTTAATCTAACTCTATTTTTATTTTGTTGTTGTTTTAATGCTTGTGCTTCTAATAATTTATAATCTTTATCTATTGATAAATAATTAAGTACGAAGTTAAGGTTTAAGTCAACGATACTATTTTCTCCTGTGATACTGAGTATATTTGTTTTGGCGAGCGAATATAATGTCGCAAACCATCCCCAATGCCCGTCAAAGCTTCCAGTGTCTGCTTCTCCAGCAGATTCTTCATCTTGTCCGTTTTCAGTGTCTTTAAAGAGGTCAGAGAATTTATCCAATGTAAGTTGGCGGTTCCTAAAAAAAAACTCAATGCACCTAAAGCAAAACCTGCAGGTAAATCTTTCATTACCTCAGAATCAACGTGTCTATGTTTACTATCGTATTTTTCTAATTCATAGTATTTAAATACATTACCTAATTTCTCTTGAAATAGTTTTACGTTATGTTTTATTTTCCAACTTAACTTATTAAACCTATGTGTATTAATAGGTCGATATAATACCGCCATTATCTCATGTAAGTTTTCAGTTGGTTTTTTACATAACGTTTCTAAATCAACAAATTCAGCTAACGTCATAGTACTGATATCTGCATATCCATAATTAATATCTTCATGTTGCCATATAGGATAAAATTGTGATGTTAGATCTGCTATAGCAGACATATCACTACTTACTTTCCCTAAATCAGATATTGCCCATGTTTTAATCTCGTCTTTCTTGATATTTGTAAAAACATGAATTGTTTCTATTAATTTACCTAATTCAGATAAATGTTCTAGATTTTGAAGTTTCTGATATTTGTCAATTGACAAGTATTCAGGAATTTCTATTTTATAATTCTTTTTCATATACGAATAAATATTTATTTAACTTAAAATAGATTTGTTATCTAACTCCAAACTGTGGTTTATATGTTTGTTGTGATGGAGATATATACATTTTATTTGTTCTAATTTCATTACGTGCTTTATTTGCTAATAATACTGAATCAACAATATCATCATGCATACCATTAACGTGTGTAAAACTTATTTTACCGTTATTAGATAATTTATAAGTATACATTGACATTTCTTTATAGCATTCAGGTTCTAATTCCTTACTAGGTAATTCAAGTACACCTGCTTCTAAATCTGCTATTAATGTTCTAACAATTGTTGTTTTACTATCTTGTGTAGTTGTAAATCCTCGTACACGCCTATTTTTAGGTATAATTAAATCTCTCATTGCAGCACCTATACCGTTTTCCTCTACATAACCACCTTCAATTTTAAAACGCTGTAATATTTCATTAAATCGATTAGCAATTGTATTTATATTCTCACCACGTATTCTATCTATGAACAATACTCTACCTTGTTCGTTCATAATTGTTAACACTGAATAATCATTACTTAAACCAGTATCTATGCCAACAAAACAACGTTGTATTCTATCAGCTGTTTTATATGCAGATACTATACATGCTTTATCTAATTCTCTAAATACCTCACTACCCGCATCTGTAAATTCAGCTAAATATTCTTGACGAAATATATCATCAGGTAAACTTAAGCGTTGCTCATTAATGAATGACTGGTCTATATATGGGTTATCTGTTGATTTACCGCGAAACGAAATGTAATCACTACCATCGTCGAGACCTTTAAGGTAATACTTATAAAACCAGTTTTTAGACTTAGGTGTAGATATAATTAAACATTTTTTACCTATAGCAGTTAGCGTAGGTAATATAGCTGTTTCAAAACCACGTTCATTAACATAGGCTGCTTCATCTACAACTAAATAATTAAATGAGAATCCACGTACACTATCTGGTCGTTCACTTGATAGGAATTGTAATGTACTACCATTAAGAAATTTGATAGTTAATTCTGCTTTATTTGATGATTGAATAATTGAATTAGATGCATCAGTTAGTTCCTGAAATACCTTCTTTGCTTGATTATATATAGGAGATATCCAAGCGCCTTTTTGATTAGGTTGTCCTAATAACCAATACAATAATAGATTTTGTCCTAATAATGATTTACCCCACTGCCTTGATGTTACTACAACACCAAACTTATGTACACTATTTGAAAAATCGTTTATGATCTTCTTTTGACCCGTATGTGGTGAAAACAATGTTATTTCCATTTAATATATTGTTTAATTCCTTTTCGTGTTGTAACTGTTGCTGTGCTTCTAACATAATACCAGCATTTAAATATTCTTCTTTATCAACGTATTCCATTTCCATTTCGGTAAATGCCTCGTTTAGATTATCGTAGAAATCATTCAGGCTGAACTTCTTCATCCTTAGTATCCCCCCAAGTTAAACTAATATCTACTTGACCTGACACTGCTAATTTGATTTCATCATTTCCGCTGTACTTAAAAACCTGATCTATAGCACGTTGCCTAATTTTCTCATCATCACTAGCCATAAGACCAATTAATTCATTAACAGCGGGATCTAATTGTTTTTCTAATTTGTCACGCCATGATTCATTATATATGTCTTTTGATTTAATCCAGTATTGATGATATTGCTTTTCTGATTTATCATTATATGTCTCATGACAATA
>Ga0209634_1001229_pt1 | contig 19024 bp, 16 predicted proteins | sample LinPmetageLP40_FD_184043 | JGI IMG/M metagenome (GOLD analysis project Ga0209634, IMG submission 184043) | Marine viral communities from the Pacific Ocean - LP-40 (SPAdes) (version 2) | ecosystem: Environmental > Aquatic > Marine > Oceanic | place: Pacific Ocean | collected 2010-08-26 | reverse complement strand
AACAAAAAAGCTGCTAGAAATTGATCTAGCAGCTTTTATTAATTGAAAGTGTGATTCGGCTGGGGCTTCCCGAAATCGAATTGTAATCACAATTCTTCTTCGGGATAAACTTCTCGCCCCACAAACTTTTGTGCAAAAAAAGACTTCCTTGTAGGGAAGCCTTTTTAAAAAAGTGATTCGGCTGGGATTAGTCATTTTCTAACAAAAACGTAATAATTGTTCTTATCTTGTAACTAGCAATACCTTAGTTCAAAATCTCCTATTATAACACAAATGCTTTTTAACAGGAATTGACTTACGTCATTTCTTTTTAACTAAAATCTTGTGCATCTATTGTTCGGCAAGATTTTTACAACTCCAAAATATTTTGTCTAACTAAGCACGAATTTTTTACTTGCTATTAACAATGTACCTAGCTCAAATCACAAGTTAAAATTTAAACTCTTGATTTATTGACAAGTTACTAATTGTCGTTTTGATTGCTCCAAGTGATATTTTCTGTTCAAGCCCAGTTATATTTAGATTGTATTTGTGGCTATTCACAATCAGGTGATTTATTTCTCCATTTGCAAAAACTACTTTTACAGAATAACTACTAGATGATGAGTTATACTCTAAATCTTCTTTCGAAAGTGTTTTACCATACCATAGATCTTTATTTGCGCTATGTCTCTTGTATTTCTGAATGCTGGCATTTTTCCCTAAAACAAAAACATGTGCGTAAGAACCTTTTAGAAAACCAATCAATAAAGTAGTTCCCTTTTGATGATAAACGTCAAAACTCACGGCGTATTTTAAATTTTCTTCTGAGAAAGTACCAGAACTAATGACACCATAAGTGCCCATAAGTCCTTTTAATTCGGCAGAATTAGAATGAACATCTGAATTTAATAATGGATTAAAGACCTTCTTAAAATCCATTTTTGAAGCGGACACATCTAATTCTCTATTGACAAGTGATGATTCAAATTCCTCAAAATTTATTTCTGAATTAGACAGCGAATTATTTAATAATTCTCTTAACATTTTAGCAAAATTCTTAAGCGAGACGCTTCTCAATTTACTTGCATCGGGCATCTTCTTGAGTACCGTCTGCCAATGATTATTACTGTTTTCTACTTTAAAATTTAATAAATAGTTGCTGAAATCATGTTCTAATCTCACATAATCTTGCATGAAGTCTGGATACTTCTCAATGAATAATTCATATTTTCGTTTGTTGAAAGATCCAACGATTTGATTAAAAATGTCCATGGCTTCATTTCTACTATTTACCTTTGATAGAAGTTTTACGATTTCCCTATACTGTCTAGAATCTTGCTTCTCCTTTGGGATCATTTCAAAAAATATTTTCATATTATTTTTAGCATCATCATAACTTTCAAGTCCATAATTGGACTTCACTCTTAAATATTGAATTAAATAATTATTGCCAGCATACTCTTCTGCTTTGTCCAAATGGTCTATGCATTTATCATAGTCTTCCAGATTATAAGCTTCCTCAGCAGCATAATATTCTGATTTTGCTAAAGTGGTATCATCTTGAGAAGAAGCATTGAACGCTGAAAAAAGACATATACTGATGCAGGCTAGTTTTACCTTTATTATTTTCTCGATTTGATAAGTAAGGTGATGTCTGCTATGCATAATTCATTTCTCTTGTATTATCTTTCTCTCTAAGCTCCAAACTTTGACATTTTCTGTTTTGCTCCCTGCAGATCCAGCTGCTAGAAATTGACCGTCTTCACTTATATCAATACCACAAATTACTCTATCATTGAAAGGAGAATCTATTACTGTTATTTTTTCAAATGTTAAAGTGTTCCAAACAATGATTTTGTCAGTTCCACCTGAGACTAGCAAATCTCCAGAACTGGCAATATCCATTGAAGTAACCTTTGTGTGACCTGTGTAGGACACTGCTGTATTGGTCAATATTTCTGAATCCTTAGACAAATTCCATCTGGTTAGATTACCGTTAATGCTACTTGCATACATAAACGAATTATCGGAATCTACCAAGAGTTCAGAAATTTTGTTAAACTCAATATTTTGTATTTGATCACCAGTTGAGGCATTATAGGTTCTAATGTATCCATCTTCAAATCCTACAAAAAGAAAGTAGTCTTCATCATCAGATGCGTTTAATCGTCTTGAAAAATTCATTGGCCCTGCTATCGAACTGAAATTGGTAATTTTGGTTTTAACCTGATGACTTTTAACATCTAAAATGAGAATTTCATCAGTATCATTGTCGCCATAATGTGATATGAACAAGGCCATTAACTTTCCATCGAAAGAAAAAGCAATGTCATCAATAGATGTTTGATCATCTTTATTTTTGTTATAATATTCCGTATTTAACTTTGTTTGATCCATTACATTCCAAATGATCATTGCTCCGTCTGCGTACCCAATAGCGATGGTTTTACCGTCAGGACTAAATTCCATGGAATATACACCCCATTCCTCAAAAGCCGATTCTCCATTGAACCTACCGTTATATTCTAGTCTAGCAATAGTCTCTTTATTATCAATATCCCAAAGTAAAGTTGAACCTTCTTTTTCTTCACCCTCAGCAGCTAAATAATGTGGTAACCCTTCATTTCTAGGACTAATTTTTAATCTGGTAATAAATCTACTCCATGTTTGACTCAAAGTATTAATAAGCTTAGTTTCAATTACGACTTTAGAAAATGATGAATTATCAATTTTTTCAATTCTATCATTTGGAAACTCTGGTTTTAAATCTGCAGTACTTATTCCCCATGCATCGTCTTCAAAGGGCGAAATACTTTTCATTTCTTGGGGCTCTTCAGAAGTTGAATTTCCCCATGCATCTTCAAAACCTGAAATAACTTCACTTGATTGATTATCAAAATTGACCGCTCCTCCTATTTCATCTACACGCCAATATGCATATTTGGCAATTTCAATTGTACTTGATCGTGATTTGTTAGCTGAGTATTGATCCAGAAAATACCCTTGTAAATACAGCTTGGAATCTTTCAACGAGGGTAGTTTAGATTTCAGTTCATCCTTAATATCTATCAAATAGGGCCACGAACCATCATCATAACCCCGTATTTCTATAGCTGAAGTAAATTGAAGCATAGTGGATGACCTTTTTGAAATGAAATAGCAATAGAAAACAGCGCCTTCAATATAATCAGCCGAAGTAGGCCATTTGCTATCTGCATTTATAATCTGATCCTCCAGAAATTTTCCTCGTAAATTGGTTTTCCTCCTCAACTCTTCCAATCTTAATTCCTCTGCCGCTTCTTTTTGCTCTCGTTTTAACTTTTTTTCCGCTTTCTCTTGCTGCGCTCTAATACTAGCTGCTTCCTCCCGCTGTCTTTTTTGTTCTGCTAGTGCCAACAAACTATTTGTAAGTGCGTCTACACTACTGTTCAAGTTTGACTGAGTCTGTTGAGTTTCTCTCTGCAATTGTTGCTGAAATGCGGAATTTCTTCGAACTGACTCTCGATAGCGTTCTTCCTCCAATCTTTTTTGATTACTTATATAGTGTTGATTATCCTCATTTGATTGTTTGTATTGATTTCGTATTTTCTGCTGCTGGGCAAGACGTTCCGCTTCTTTTTTTCTCTGCTCCTCAATTTGTTGCCTTCGAACAACTGCAGTATTGTCAATAGATTGATTATCATACTGACTAGGAACAGAATATGAATTAGAAAAATTAGTATTTGTGGACCTACTTGAGCTGGGTGAACTAGATAAGTCAGTATCATCTCCTTTTATTGAAATTACTTGACCAGAGCATTTAGTTACGACTCCTTTACAGTCAACGAAACTTAATGCCTCTCTACCAGAATCATACCCCTTAATATCATTGAATAATTTCCTTGTCGTAACAGATCCACCCTTATCACAATCGCAGGTAAGTTCTACAGTCACTGATTTGATTTTTCCAATTGATTTGTTCTTGACCTCTATGGGGTTTAGGGAACTTCCAAGTAGATTTACTGGAACCCTATGAACAATGATTTCAATGCTTGCATCTGAATAGGCTTGAATTGTATTTTGACCCTGAGAATGAATACTTAGAAGAGAGGTGAAGATTATAAACCCGAACTTTGCATATCCTGAAATTTTCATAGTAACCTCTCAGTTGAACTGAACCAAGATAATAATTTTAATTAAGAGTGACCCTATATGAAGATTGGAAAAAGTATGAAAATTAGAATTTATTAAGTCCAATTTGACACTCTATCTAGTCAAATGACATCTATTATTAAATGGTAATTTGATTAACATTTTCATGTTCAGGTTTATGTTTGGTTCTTCTATTAAAAAGTGCCTCTCTCATATCCCTTAGGTCATTGATTTGCTCGGTTTCGATGCCTTGTAGTAATATTGGATCTGTATAATTTAATATTTCATCTAATGAAGCATTATCGTGAAATAGTTCTTCCAAATGCTCATAATGTCTTTGAGTCACATTCCCATTATAAGGAATAAGTAAATTTTTAAATTCTGTTGGAATGAGTTCTAATACACCACCACCATAAAATCGACCCTCCAACTCGGCTAAAACCATAGTCATAGAGTTGTAAAACGAAAAGACTAACTTTTGAATACTGTATTCATCTTTGCAAATCACTCTATAGAAAGAATCCGTAACGAGGACATTGGCCTTATTAAGTAACATCCTTGGGAATAAGTGACTTCTTTTACAAAATATTGCTTCTGAACTCCAAATACTTGGTACATGATACCAATTAACACGTTTAGTCATTTTGTATCTTTCATGAAGTCCTTCAATTTCTCCTTCTGTCACAAAACGTTGGGCATCCTCTGAAAGTTGATTTTTTGGCACATTGTCAAAACAAACTAAATTGACAGGTTTGTCATTGTCTCTGAGTTGTTCAATTCGTTCTTGAGTAATTGTGACAATTTGATGCAGTAGGTTGCTTTTTTGTAGAATTGGTCTCACATATCTGTCGAGGTTGGAATGTATCAACTCTGACTGCCTTTTTATGAAATATTTATTTGCTGCTGTCACAATTCCTACTTCTGCCTTTTGACAGTAATGCCTTATCGGCAAGAGCCCTAAGTCACTTGATACATTATCAATACTGTTTAGTTGGTCATCAGTAAGTATATAATTAGTCCATTTATCAAGTTTTTCTCTATGAACATTGAAGTTCATCTTGGTGTAGTTTGGTATGGTCAAATCCTCCAATTTATCCACTTGATAGAAACTAACACCTCTTTCTTCTTGATTATCATGACTCTTAATACCAATAATAGCTACCACATCTTGTTCTGCATTATCAAAGATCAATTCATTAAATGCGAAGATCTCGACCTTATCAAAACTCTCAAGAATTAATTTCCTTAGGCCGCTGGTATATTTCACTTGAAGCAATTCAGAAGGTAAAACAAAACACATCACACCATCTTCATCAATATTCTCGATGGCCTTCACTAAAAATGCTGGCCAAATATTTTTTACTTCGCCAGTAATGTAAGGTTTGCATACGGTCTTACACAACTCAATTTGTTCAACGGAAAGATGCTTTTTACTAATATATGGTGGATTACCAATAATTAGGGAATAGCTATTTTGAAATTCAAATTCCAAAAAGTCTGAGTTGTTGCACCTTATATTTTGATTAGGAATTACTTGTGATATCCTTTCAAAGGATTTGGTCAGTTCATCCTTGTTAACATCTATGATATCAAGTTCTACATCAATATTGGCAATAAATGGTTTAAGAGATTCAATAAATTCTCCATCTCCACAACTTGGTTCCAAAATGCGTAATACTTCTCTGTCAGTCAAATATGTTTGAAATATATGCTGTACTAGGAAATTAGATAAAATCTCTGGCGTATAAAATGAGCCTGACTCTTTTTTATTCATTTTCTAATTTCTGCTAATTTGTATGGTCTAATATTGTTTCTTTTACTTAAAGTTCCAGTCAAGTTTATAATAGTATCTAAATATTTGTTTGTAAATTCCATATCAATTCGAACCCCGAATTTGCTTCTAAGGGAATTAAGCTGTTCAATTATTTCTCTTTCTCTCTTTCTCAATATGGACTCTCTTCTTTCATAAATAAGTTGAGCCCTGTTAAAAAATAGTCTTTCTGTCATATAACTGGTACTGACATATTTCCCAGTGAGTTTAAAACTATCAGTGTCTAATTCAAATAATTCCGTGTAATTGTGTTTAGAAGGGTCTGGATAGCAAACTTCATCTAAATCACCTGCATCATTTGGCCAATCTTTACTTTTAAATCTGTTACAAATTGGACAAGCATAAAATAGATTCATAATGTCATTCTCCAATGATTTAAACCTATCAATAGATTTTGGTTTATAGTGCTCTATATGGTAGTGATCGATCCCTCCAAATTGAGCTTCATTGATTGAACAATAAATACACTGATAAAAACATTCTTCTGCAATTTGCTCTTTCCAATCAGAATATGTTCCTGATTTAGGTTGGTTTTTTTTGTCCTTAATAATTTTCTTCCAATTCAATTTTATTTCAACTTTGATTCTAACTCATCTTTTAATGTCTCAAGTTCAATTATTCTTTGCTCATATTCATCTAACCAATCTTTTCGTTCTCCAAGATTTGTATCCAAGGGTAAATGTAATTTTGTTTGAAGAGCTCTAAGACGGGTTAAATCGTCTTTTGAATTTTTACCAGATGCTACTAGTTCAGACAAATTCTGAAACTCATCAAGCTCTTCTACATTTTCTTCAAGAAATCTCTGTGACGCCCTAATGATTCTATTTACATACTTTTCTCCTTCGTCTATAAATTCTTGCCTTAATATAATATCCTCAAACTCACTAAATTTGGCAATTAGCTCTTCATCTGTCTTATTGGACGTAATTACATACACTGGTATATCCTTAAACCTTTCTCTTATGATTGTAACAAGTTCATTGCCTCTATATCCTACAGGCCCTACACCATCCTCTGTTTCATTATGCATTCTTTCATCAAAGATTAGACAAACTATCTCTTCTCTTTCAATCCAATTGAAATACTCTATAAAAGTTGTTGTGTCAAATGGAAAAACATCAATTACTTCCAAATGTGAATCTTGATTTTCCAAATACACTTCTAAAGCTCTTCTTAGTGTTTCTCTCTGATCATGATTATCATCAATAATTCCAATTTTACTCATCTCTCTTTTTTTCTAATGGCAGCCATACCTTAAACCTGGCTCCTTTTAATATTGGGTCTATATCAAATGAAATTTTCCCATTTAAATCTCGAACAATTGAATTGACTACGGTTAAACCTAATCCAGTGCCTATACTTTTACTACCTTGTGTAGGGCTGATTTTAGTAGAAAAAAGTGGCTCGAATACTCTATGACTGAACTCTTTTGAAACCCCAGGTCCGGAGTCAGAAACTATTATACTATAGCCACGCGTTGTCTTCGTTTTTGTTTTTTTAACATCTTCTCTAATTAGAGAAACAATTATTTTCCTCTCTCCTGATTTTTGAGTCGTAGCTGTATATGAGTTAGTTAATAAATTAATCAGAATCGTTTCAATATCCATCTGATATGTCCATGAAACAAAATTCTCTCCTATGAAATTTATTGAAATTGATGAGGCAGTAAAAGCAGGGTTTAATTCAGTAATCACTGTCTCAAGAGTTCTTTGAATATTAATATTCTTCTTACTTCTTTTTTCCTTTTGGACCCTAGTTAGTGCATAGGCTCCCCAGGCGGCAACTTTCCGTGAGTGTTTTATAGCTTTATCTAATTCAGATACAACAGCATCCAAGTCAGGTGTTTTTCTTTGTAGAAGTAACTTGGCAGTAGCAGTTGACCCTTTAAATTGAGTAATTGAGCCCTCTGTTTCATGTCCAAAAACAGCAGAAGAAATTCCAATTGTAGCCAAACCACTTAACGTTCTATTCCAGTTTAATAATTCCGTGATTGTTTTTTCTACTTTTTTGGAAGTTTTAGTGAGATTATTCAAGCTTTTTTGAACTTTTTCTTTTACATCTTCATCTATATCTTTGCTTTCTTCAATCTCTATATTTATGTCAGACAAGTCTGATTCTATACCTGAAAGTGCCCTAATAATTTTTTCAGTATCAGCATTATTGGAAGTATTTACTTTCTTTGATTCTTTTATTTGTGGTAATAGCTTTGCTCGATACGATTCAAGCATGTTAATAGATCCAAGAACAAGATATTTCAAGTCATAAAATGCCTCTGACTCTACCAACCCTTCTCTGGCAGCACTATCTGAAAGTAATATGTTGGAATCTCTTGAAATGAACGTAGCACCTACCAGCTGATTAGGAGTTATCCTATAATCTTCACTTCTACTTATGCCGGCAGGATTTTGCGCCTTTCTTTCGGCCAAATTCAACCAATCATATCCAAATTGTGAGCTAGGAAATCCATAAGGTTTAACAACTATTCTATCTCGGTAAATCTTAATGCCCTGATTATTATCTATGAATGCCCTCAGGTCTGTTAAGTTAAAATCTGTATCCTTAACTGAAAGAGCTTCTCTTAAAAAGAAATATAACTTTAATGTAACCGGACCACATCTTAACCTATCTGTCAAATTTGAATCATCTTTGTCCAAACTAGATTTAGTGATGATATTTCTCCAATCAACGCTTTCAACTATTTCCTTCTTATTATACTTGTCTTTGTAGGTGTAAATTATTTTCGGGTCTTTTCCATCATAAAATACTTCAACCTCAATTTCAGCTGCATTCAAATAATTTGCATCTATTTCTTTAGAAACATTTGGTTCAATATCATTGATTAAACTTATTTCAAAATCAGTGACATTTTCAAACGGAGGCGTCAATGAGGATAATTCTGTATAAAGGTTTTCAATATTTTTTTTACTCCAAGGCTGTCTTTGTTTGGAAATTATTATTTCAGTTCCTGTTTTAGCAATTTCACCATTTATTGTTGGAAGGTTAATTTCTTTTGGCTCAATTATTTTCACTTTTATATCAGAAATATTTTTACCTTCAACATCAAAATCATCCCAATTTAGACTTATCCCAACTAATTTATCATCTTTTGATTTGGTCCTAATTTCTAGACTACCTCCAAGTCTATCTGTAGAAATTCTACCAATTCCTTTTTCTCCCGTTTTTCTCCTTCCAGATTGACTAATTTTTGACACTCTTTTTGCAGAAAATCCAATTCTCAACCAATTATTTTGAAGCTCATCTTTAGTCATTCCAAAACCGTTATCAGCAATCCGTATTAAATCATTGGTTATAGAATATATTTCAATATCTACGTTTTTCGCATCTGCATCGTAACTGTTTTTGACTAATTCAAGTAAGGCAGTTGTATGATCTTTTATACTGTCTCTACCTAAGTGAATAAGTGTTTTCGCATCAACAAAAAACCTTTGGAAATCGGGATCTAACTTCACTAATTCATTTGACAAGGTCAATATTTTATCAAATTCAAGCGGCTTTTTTGAAAGTAATTTCAAAAGTTCATTTTGAATATCTTCTGTCCCTTTATCTTCCATAAAGAATTATTTTAGTGGGATTAATAAGTTCTTTAAAATTACGTTCAAGAGACTTTTCCTTTTATCTGCCAAAACAATTTACGATTTATTAATTCCTATTACGCAGATATTTATTAGTGATTAAAGCTAAAAAATTTTAATTGTTTTAAACATATGTCTATTACATATTTATAATTAAGATGTAAGCAAAGTAGAGATTCTACTTTTGTGATTAAGGTCTGGTTGTGAGGTTCAAATCCTAGTGGGATTAGAATAATTCAGTCTGGATGTTAATAGACTGATATTAAGTTGTTACTGCACAAATGAGTAACAACAATCAGTATTTTATGCGGGGATTTCATTAGATAATAACTTCTTTTTTACTTTTTCAAAAGTAGTAGCATGATATTGTTGAACATAAGAAAGCATATCTGCCTCCGATATTATTGCCTTTCTACCCGAGGATCTCTCACCGATTAACTTTCCCTTATTAAAATGATTGTTTATGGTCGCTTGAGTAACCTTTTTGTCAATGAGTTTCCAAACTTGAGGTAAAGTATAATCCTTCCCTTTATCCTGCACCTCTTCACTATCTAATTTGGAGTCAATTGATAAAGAGTTTATTGATACAATGTTATGGTGCTTGATCTTATAGACCGTATTTAAAATAGTGGAGTAGAGCACACGTGCCGCTTCCTCTGTTCTATTTAGAAATCCCAATTCATCATGAGATTTCTGATACCCTTCCCAGATGAAATGAGCAATATCGTCCTGACTTATCGTATCATCTGCAATGGACAGGATCAAAGTATTCAATAGTACATTTTCCTCCATATCCTTATAGATCAATTGGTGATAAATCAGCAACACTTACTTTCTTACGTTTTTGCAAATATTTGTTAACAGTATCTAATGACTGATGTCCTGTCATCCTCATGATTTTCTGAGGAGATACATTACTGCCAGCGAGCAAATCTGTAAAAGTTCTTCTTGCAGTATGACTTCCGATCTTTGTCCATAGAGGAACTTCATCAACTAATATTTTGCCACGTCTAGGTACTTCTTCTCTTACTTTACGATGAAAAAGGTCCATGCTTTTTGCTATTTCTTTTATGTAGCTGTTTAGCTTCTGACTAGATAGTAGTTTCATGTTAAAGTTATTTCTTTCAAGAATGTCTAATGCTGAGTTTGTAAGTCCAACTTCAAATTCACCTTTCGTTTTTTGCGAAGTCTTTCTAATCATATTTCCTTCTATGTTAGATTTCTTGAGAGATACTGCATCACTGTACCTCATGCCTGTAAAACAGCAAAAAAGAAACAAGTCTATTGTTTTACGCTCTCTATCAGACTTTGGCGTGTAGTTTTTAAGAGCAACTAAATCTTCTTTCGTTAAAGCGATAGCATCTTTTTGGTGTGTTTGTATCTTGTAATCTCTAAGATGCCTGTTTTCAGAAATGATTTCTCTGTTTACCATATACTTCCAAAACTGCCGAAAGTCTTTGAACCGCTTATGAATTGTGTTGTCATTCAGATTCCCTTTTGTTAGTGACTCTTTACTTCTTGGCTCGCTCAAGAATATTTCAAATGTCTGCAACCAATCTGTATCAATATCGGAAATCAGAATGCGATTACTTTTGTCCGTTTCGAAATCTTTGACAGCATTTCTTAGGCTCCTGAGCCTGATTAGTGTGCCGTTTGCTATAGCGGAGTTCGCTTTGAACTTTATGAATTCATCAAAATGATACATAAGCAACGCACTTATATCATTATCACTTTGATTGACATATTTTTTCAAGTACAGATTACGAATAGATTTCCCAGTAGGTATAGTTCCATTTTGATGTTCTGATAGGATAAGATCATCTATTTTTTTCTTGACTATGAATATGGCTCTATTACATTCTTTATAGTCGGGTAAATCACTTGACTTTAATATGTATTTGGTAGGTGAAAAGTGTTTCTTACCAACAGCAATTCCTGTAGGTATTCTACAAGTGTCTTTGCTGTGGTAGTAAATGTATACTTTACCTTTATATAGCTGTGCCTTAGATATCATTTTGAAATAGTTAATGTCAAAGTATCAAATTGAGGATGTAACTAATAGATAGTACAGATCCTTTACTTGATGTATCAAAGGTAACGTAGGTCTTAGTCCTTAGAAAGAACTTCGTTGGTAGGTTAGATTAGGAAAAAAATGAAGTTTCAACATTCCAGTTGAAAATCGAATGATTTGAAGTTAATACTGATTAGTTGAACCCTTCTTGAAAGAAGTCTGCTAATGTCATATCAAAAGCCTTTACAATCTTCACCAAACTGCTAAACCGTAGATCTTCTCCATTTTCATACCTGCCAAATTGTGCTCGCGGAAAATGGTGCTCATATGCAAAGTATTCGTAATTGGTATAGCCTTTTTTCTTACGGATTGTTCTAATTCTGTCTCCCAACATTTTTAATTGCTGCTTAGTAAATTCATCTTTTTCTGCCATGCAACAAATAAAAAGAGTTGCCTATTCTTTCGTTACCATTAATAATAAGGCTATTAATAAGTAGTATTATTGTTAATTTTGTCCATTAATGATTCATAATTAAAACCGAAAGACATGAAAACAATCTATTTAACAGCAATTCTGATCACTGCATCTCTTCTCAGCTATGCACAAAGTTTGAAAAAAGTACAGACCTATTATGATCCAATAACTTCTACTAAGCTTAAAGAGTCATATACAGTTATTGACTCACCTCCATATCTTAAGAATGGTAAGTATTTCAAATATGATCAACGCGGCTTAAAGGCTGTTGAAATTAACTATGTTCTTGGAAAAGCAAAAGGTGTCTCGATGGAATATTATGTGCCTCAATATGGATTTCCAGGAGACGAGAAATTGAAAATGGTCACTAACTATCGAGATGGGCTAAAGAATGGTTTATCAACGACCTATATGTATGTTAAGGATGGCAAAGAGAATTTGAAAGAGGGTAAGAAAATAAAGGCATTAGAGCGGTATTACAATAATGACGTTCTACAACGAGAGGTGAAATTCTATATAACTGGTCAAATGGAGTATGATGGATACTTGATTAATGGTCTAGTGACTAAATGGTATGAGAATGGTCAGAAAAGTGAAAAATACACTATGAAAGACCGTAAGATTGATGGCATTTATAACTCTTGGCATATAAATGGACAATTGAATAAGTCGGGCACGGTTATAAATGGAAAAGAGGAGGGAAGCTGGGAATATTATCAAGAAACAGGTGATAAGCAAATGATTGAAAACTATGCTCTGGGTAAATTGTCTGGTATAAAGACGGAGTATTATGCAAGTGGTACATATACTGAGTCGTTATACAACCCTGAAAAGAAAACCTATGTTTATACTGTGTATAGTTCGGGTGGAAGAAAGAATTTTCAAGGAACAATAGACAAATCAAAAAGACTAGATGGAAGCTTAGTATATAATGGTCCTTATAAGAAATGGAATGAAAACGAAAGCCTCATTGTTGAAGGTAATTTTATGAAAGGGAAAAAGGATGGTAAATGGGTTAACTACAATAATGATGGAACTATCAATTTCATCGAAACATATAGACTAGACCAGTTAGTAGATACAGAAAAGAAATAGTATCAAAACAATGCCTTACTCGAAAGTAAGGCATTCTCATGTTTCGTTTTCAGTCAGTTTAAGGATTTCATGTGGCAAACTCACTCAAAAGAAGATCTAACAAAATACAAAATAATCCACTGATGTACATCGAGGCTAAAGTATTCACTTCTCTAATGGAAATTAAGTAAAACCCTAAGAAAGCCTCATAGGAGGCTTCCATAGGGTTTATGCTCAGTTTTATTAAGCAGATTTAGAGAGCGATGGCTCAGCTTTCTTACTTTTATCAGAAGTTACATCTGCTTTGGTTTGATCAGTTGTCTTACCAGCTTTATTTCTGCCGAGAGACTTCTTTGTTGGTTGGTATTTAAGGCAGGTCAATGTTTTGAATAATTTCTCATTCTCTTCTGATAATGGCCATTCACCCAATATCTCTTGGGCTATACAACCCATGACACTTTTGATTTTTCCATTGGCATTCTCTTCAATAGGGCTGTACTCTCCTTTTTCGTTTTGAATACAGAATTGATTGGTACTTGTTAAGGCCAATAATGATTTGATTCTACTTTTTTCCATCTCTTTTCGTTTTAGTGACACAATTAATTATTGAGGCTAAAGTATTTTGTGCTTAACAGAAACCAAAGACTTCATAAACTTATGCAGTGAATTGTGTAGAGTTGCGAAGATTTGTTATTCGCAATTTAGGTAGTGCAATATTCTCCTCAATAAAAGCTCGCTGAACTGCAAACCTCATCATTTTGACATCCGACTTCTTTACAATCCAGCTATCATGTATTGTGACTATATCGGAAATTCCAAGCTCCACTGCTTTGTCAATTACTTTCTCAAGACACAAGTAGCTCTCAAATCGTTGCATTAGCAATGACAGATTACTATGCTTCTTCTTACTTGGATTGGCAGCAAGTCGTACAGATTTTATTTCCTTGAAACATTGCATCATTTTCGGAAATCTACTCCCAAATTTTTTAGTTAACTCTGAACGGTTAAAACCTGTACCATAGATAGTCGAAAAGAATAGTTTTTTCATTTGCCCCCTATTTGAAATACCGACTTCATCTCCCCAGTTGTTGTATATGTCATTAGTATTGATTGCTTCTCCGAATTTCTTGAAATCATCAGTTGCCCTCAACTTGTTAATATGTTTACTTAATTGTGTCGCCTCTTTCTTAGGGATTATTTTAAATAGATGATTGGCAGTAAGTTGGCTGAGTAGAAAAGGTTGACTTGAAACAATATCGATCTCATACAAGTCTCCATCATAATCATTAAACTTTAGCATCCACCTATCTTCTTTCTTTAGAGTGGTTAGTTGAGAATGAAAACGCAAACCAAAATCATCAACTTTGCTTTCAAAATCGAAAACGTCAAGTTCTTGAAGATTTAGCTTCAATATGTTCTTTCGTAGGAAGTCACCGTTTTTCAGTCTTGAGATAGATCGCAAATGTGAGCATCTAATCTTTTCATCTAACTTCTTCTTAGCATTAATACTGCGTTTGTCTGAGAGAGTATAATATCGGAAGAAAGTATCCTCTTCATGTTTTACTAACCTTCTGGCGATTTTATACCGCTTAGAATGGTTCAAGCTCTTATGAGTAGCATTGAACTGAAAGTGTTCATCAATGCTTATCATTCTTTTTCTTTTGAGCCAATTGATTACCAGTCTGTATTTAGTTCTTCCAAAAACCTTCATTAGAGAGGCTGCATCCACTCTGTGACTCATGGTTTCCAAAGTACTGGTCAATACCATTCTGTGTAAGTGGTGGTGTTGAACATCTTTACTTAGTAAATAGTGAAACAATATTAGGACTCGTTCCGAATTGACAAAATCGTTTTTAACTTGATCTATAGATAGACCAACGGGTATTTTTATTCGCATTACTTATGTTTTTTTAATAAAAAAGGGGTGATGTCACCCCTTTTTCCTTTAGATATGTATTGACTTTCTTTAAGAAAGAAAGTTATGCAGCACTTTGAGTACTATCATTTGCTGAGCCGATAACACTGACTTCCCAGACTCTAGTGGCCTTACCATCTATTTTTTTCACTAGCTGATCGAGACCTTTTTGACGCAGTATGCTATTCATTTTTCGCAAAGTTCCTTCATCATCTTTTAGACTATGATCAAAAACTTGTAACGCCTTCACTAGATTGAAAGGAGTGTAATACTCACCTCTCGAATTCCCCACATCGACATACTTTTTAATCAACTCTTCTTCTGTATCGATAATGCGATACTTCTCATTTTCATTATTAATAGTTTGTATTGGGATCTCCTCCACATTATTGTTGAGATGATAATGATTCCATACCTGTGACCAGAGTAGATCATAGTCTATATCGTTGATTCTATCGCGATCGATCTTATCAATATCAAGTACTAGAAACCTTCTATTACCAGTTTGATCAACTAATATTTTGTCACTATTCGAGCAAGCAATAAAGCTAGCAATACGTTTATAGTCCTGACTATATTCCTTGTAGGCTACTCTCACATTTGAAATAGTATCCTTACATAACATTGACTTCACAGCAGTAATTTCGGCTTTGCTAGTTGCTTTAAACTCATCGTCATAAATAATGAAGTTCTGAGCTAATTGAACAATGTCATCTTTGGTCTTACCCCAACTAAAATGATCAGTATAATAACCTAAAAATGGAGCTGCCAAACAGTGCTGAATAGCAAACGATTTACCAATTCCTTGGCCACCAATCAGAACAAGCATATACTCATAATAACGTTCTGTCATTAAGTTTTTCATAGTTCCAAAGAACCAATGAAGCCAATACTTTCTAGCCAAATCCTTACTGGTATTGTAGGTGAATGACTTGATCCATTTTTCAACTTCACTTAGTTTTGAGTTCTTGCCTTTGGCTTCTATACTCTCGAAATATTCTACCACAGGATTTACCTCCTTTGAAAAGAAGTAGCTGTTGATCAATATTTTCAAATCTACTTTGGTTATGACTGGTTTTAACCCATCAGTTAGTTCTTGAATATGTATCAACCATGTGTTCATATTGTAGTCGCCAATGGGTTGCCAATTCTGGCAACCCTTATCCTTGTACTCAGTCTTATTTTTGATCTCGTTAATTCTGAAATCATACTTATCGCGCAAGTATAATGATGCTATTTGCAGCCTTTCTATTTTGAAAGACTCCTTTGTACTATGACTTTGCATCAAAAAGCGAGTTTACTTTAGAGCTTTCAGACTTAGCATCCTGCTCTTGGTAATTTTGCAATAGGGTTTCAAACCTAGAATCAGAAGCTTTGCCTAGCATCATAAGATTGTTGCATACAATCTCAGTAACGAACCTTTTTATTCCGTCTTTATCTTCATAACTGCGGTATTGGATTTCGCCTGATACATACACTTGCTTTCCTTTTTGCAAATACTTTTCAGCTACATCTGCTAAGGCTTCCCAGACTACGACATGATGCCATTGTATTGACTCATGTCGCTTGTCGTTGCCGTCTTGCCACATCTTGGTAGTAGCAACTGAAAAAGTTCCTACTTTTTTACCATTTTCTAACTTTTTAATTTCAGGGTTAGCCCCTAAGTTGCCAATCAAATTGGCTTGATTTAGACTTCTCATCTTAATAGTATTATTATTTAAACTCGATGTAACCTTGTAACTCTGTAACCATGCATGGATTTACAGTAATACTTCCGTTACAATCACATCGGCAATTGTTTTAATTGCGGGAGCAAAGTTGAAGTGAAAAAGAAACGAATCCGAGAAATTTACTGATAGGGTGTTATTGAGAAAAAATGAACATTCAACCAATCACCTAAATTTATCCTTATACCATATTAGATGCTTAGGTGGCTTATGGTCCTCATTGTAGAGATACTTAAGTGGACTAGTTGATATATTGAAATCTTTAATTTTGTGTCGAACGTGCATGTAAATTTTATCATACCTTTCATAGTGTCTTCTTTTAGAGTCATCTTTGAATTCAAATAGTCCAGACCAAAGCAACACTTTTCCTATTATATATAGTTGATTGTTAGATGTTGAATGCCCCTTTTCAGGTATGAACTCAGTCGAAAACATATACTGAATCATTGCTCCAATGACCTGAGCCTCAATCCAGTTCTTAGTATACTTCTTGTTTTTGTCGATATTGGATATTCTTTTTTGAATAGATGCTTTTACTCCAGACTTCTTGTCTCGTGTGTCATGATTCATTTTATTCCATTTAGCCTCTCCTTCAGAAAAGTGAGTATCATTCAAGAAATGAGGAAATACCTCTCGATTGTACTCTTCCTTAATTGCCCTAATTTCTTCTTCTGTATTGCTTTCCATTTCCATCAATTTAGAGTCTAAAGATTTAAGACATTGAAGAACTTCTACTATCAAATCTGTGTGTTCGATCTCAATTTTTCTATCCTCTAATCCACCTCCTTTCTTAAATATTAATTTGAAGCTACTTCGGTTGGAAAAGTTGTTTAAGACAAACTCAATCAACTTAAGTTTTTGTCTTTTGTAAGATCGATCTTCATCTCCAATATCCTTAACATTGAAATCAGATAGTTCTGGGAATGATTGAAGCATCATCTTGAAATGATCTTGTTGTTCTTTTTTTGGAACACCCTCTAAATCCATAGAAAATTTTGAAGACGGAATTTCGAATTCTTTCTTATCATCTAAAAAAGTTTCTCGTAGATAAGAAATATTCAGTATTATGAATAAAATATCATCTAAGTGATTCTCAAGAAATTTCGATAATTTATCTTCATCGAACGCTTCTTCTGCTTTGAGTTCTGATACTATTTTGTTGACTAAAGTTGTAGGAGCTTTACTAAACTTTTTTTTGGCAAACTCACTGTATTTTCTCAAATTTTCTTCCTCCTCTTCAGGATCGTTGGTATGCAGTTCATGAAAATAATTTAAGAAATCGAATAGCTGCATTATTAGGCTTATGTTGGGCTTAATCTCTTGATAGTCGCCTTTTTCTTTCTTTGACTGGTTCTTTGTATTACTCATCTATTAAAACTTTTACTTGCTTTAAAGTACCCAAAATAATAATACCATACATCTCCCATATAGTGTTAAAGTTTCTATGCTCAAATATAACAGTGGGTTTTTAGGGATATTTCCCCCTGTTGTAGTTCTGACAGTTCGACAACAGCCCTTCCATATATCGATACATATAATAAACTTATGTATATATGGAACAACTAATACCAAGCTATACCCAATGGATATCGGACAATGAAAATGAGGCAAAATCTTCTACAGTCCTCAATGATGAACAAATTGGATTAACAATAAATGAAGCCATACTCGATAAAGAAATTACTTATGAGGATATTATTCATTGGGTTAATGAACCTGTCTTAGAGAGTGCCATTGGGAAAATTATAGGAGGATTGACGGGTGCTGTATTGGGCAAAAGGGTAGGGAAAATCATAGCCAAAGTAATGGGTGTCGAGAAAGGCGTTTTGTATGACATGCTCACATCTAGAGTTTTTGCTATAAGACTTGGAGTTGCACTTGGAAAGAGAAGATAACTACGTTATTCCCTACACTGCCGAAAAGAAGAAAATTGCATGTGCATATTATTCTGACAGTCAGTTATAATCAGAAATTGGCATAATCGCAGAGGGTATTTTAAGAATGCACATCTGCCTCATTGTATTATGGTTGAACCATAAAGAGGTAACATGGTTTTAATACTGATTTGCGTTATATTTTAACAAACAGAATTAGTTCAAAAATTGTTAAAATGAGGAGTAAATCTTGTGCATATTTTGTTCCACACATAAAAAATGCCTCTATCCAATGAATAGAGGCATCTACTTGTGATTCGGCTGGGGCTCGAACCCAGGACCCTCTCCTTAAAAGGGAGATGCTCTACCAGCTGAGCTACCGAATCGTATCGTTTGCATAAAGAAAATTTG
>Ga0209634_1001226_pt1 | contig 19030 bp, 26 predicted proteins | sample LinPmetageLP40_FD_184043 | JGI IMG/M metagenome (GOLD analysis project Ga0209634, IMG submission 184043) | Marine viral communities from the Pacific Ocean - LP-40 (SPAdes) (version 2) | ecosystem: Environmental > Aquatic > Marine > Oceanic | place: Pacific Ocean | collected 2010-08-26 | reverse complement strand
GTTATAGAACCAGAGCAGGAGTATTTAAAATACTTTCGTAACAGTACATTAGATAATTGTAGACAAAAAGCACAAGAGTACTTGTGGGGGTGTCCAGAAGGCACCAAATACATTTATATTGCAACCAGGTTATGTGATGCAAATTGACCAGCAATTAAGTAGATGCATGGTTATTACTAATTATAGAACTGGTAGCACTTGTTTTACTGAAGAAAATAGCAGAGCACATGCATTGTATAATAGGTACGAATTCATTAATGATTCTCCTAATTTACAATTTGTAGAAAATACTTTAAAAAAATCTAGCCGTTTTATGTTTAAATTAATGCCAGATCAAATAGGTTATAATTCCGATATTATAAAACGTTTAAAAGTTTATTGTAATGAAATTATATACCTATATAGGAAAGATTATAAACAGCAAGTTAAAAGTTGGATAGCCTGGAATGAATCCGGAGATCAAACGCCAGGATCAAATAAATCTTATAATATAAATGTTAGTCAAGCAGATGCTGATAAGTATGCAGGCACTATATATAAAAACAATGAAGCATTAAAAAAGTTTTATAATTTATATCCAGGGCCAGTATATGCATATGAAGATATACATGACAACAATCCTTATCCTAGGCAATATAATTGGAAAACAATGCCTACTATAAAAAATTATAATACAAAGGAGATGTTCAATGGGTAAACACTCATTTAAAGTATGGAATGAACAGGGCAAGTATATGACTCGTTATACCAGTCAGGAAGTATACAAGATAACTGTTAATTACCCACATACACACAGAACGCTAGAGTTTATAGGCATGGACCGTGGCAGTTGCATTATGCAAGCCGAAGTAGCCAAGGAAGAAGCAGATACAGTTATGTTAATGATAACAGAAGATACTGTTAAAGTATTACAAAAGGAGAAAATGGAATTATGAAATTACCAGAATATTTAAACAAAGAGAGTAGTCACGTTACTCACACAATGAACACAATGAGTTTACTGGGCATCAGTTTACTATGGGGAGTTATGTTAAACTTAATTAATCCATGGTGGCTTACACTTAGTACAATTACTATCATGGCAGGTTATGGTTCAGAAGTAACTAAACGTAACAATGGATGACTTTACCAGAAGCAGTACTGAAGGCACAGGTATTGACAAAAAGATAATTAAACAAGCAGAGAAGATTATCGATAAAACGCCTGGCTTTAAAGAGATCAGAAGTATCAAAGATGGTATGAAGTATAGTGAGATAAACTCAGGCGTAAATTGCCAACAGTATAAAGACAATTACGATAAAATAACTTGGAACACTGATAAGCCAAAGCCTAAGTTTAAAGTTCGTGTAAATGGCAAGGTTATAAACGATGAAGAATAGTAATTGGCATGGCGGTAAAGGATCAGGCAGACGTAACAGTAATGAACAAGCCTATGCTGACAACTGGGATAAAATATTTAAAAAAGAAAAAGAAGTCTTTAAACAGTTTAATAGCACTCGTAAAGGTCAGGACAATGTTGAATGGCCAGAAAGGAATAATATAAACAAAAGAGAATCAGGAGATAAAAATGGCACTAACACAGGAACAACAGATAGCCCTAGCAAAGAGTAAACCAGCCTTTATTGCACACTTAAAGGTTACACTAAATGCAGTTGAAACATTTGACCAACAGCAAATACAATTAGAGACTGGTGTGATACATACTAAAACAGTATACAGTGAACTAGTAGCACCCACAAAAGAGCATATGGATTTAGCAATAAAGAACTATGCTGGTAAATATGGCGCATTAGCAATAGAAACAATTACATACGATGAATACAAGGAGGCTACCAATGAGAGCAAAACATAAATATAATCCTAAACATAGGGAAGGTGCTAGGAGAATAGCACAAAGTATGGGATATAAACATACCATAAACGATGATCCAAAAATGATTCAGTTACTTGCCAGAGCAGGTATATACTTAGATGGTATAGATTACGATACAGATACCACAGCCACAACGTTTACTGACAATGTAGTACCTGCAGAGTACATAGCAGATACAGAAACAGTTAAACTATAAGTCATAAGCCCTGCGTGACCTCTTCAAGGGGAGTGCCATTTCCTTAATTCCAGGCACGCAGGCACCTATAAATAGTATTACATTAAACTATGCGGCACAGGAAAGTAGTGTGTCCAATTAACGCCGCAACTAGTAGAGACGGGTCTTTACTTCATTATTAATGTATTTAGATTATAATTATAATCTTTCCTTTAAAGCCAGGTAGTCAAGCACTTGGCTTTTTTTATCTGTCAAAAAAATACCCACGTTATGCGGGTATTTTTACTATTTCTTATTTTAGATCGGAAATAGGCAAGTTTAGGACAAGCCACTAATACTTATAACCCGTTTTAATTATTGTCAACAAAAGTGGCGTAAATGGCTGAAAAGGATAAATAGTGTTACCATATATGGAAACATCAAGTTTGGAGATTACGTTTTGGCCAAAGAAATAAACACTTACGACTTCCTTAATAGTTCACACGAAGCATACAACAGATATTATAATGACTGGAAGTTAAACGCTAACAGTTACTATGGCGGTGTGGAATACAGAGACGGAAGATACCTAAAAGCATATGACATTGATTACAGCACACCCAGTGATGTTGTAAACACTTATGATATAGACGGTGCTGGCAATCAGACAGCAGTATATACTAGTACAGTAAACAGAGCCAATAGCCCACAAGAAGCAAACAATGGTGGCGATCAGGTAGCAAGTAACTTCTATGGTGAGAAGTTAGCAAACGTACCAGTTTTTCCATATGTAAGACTATACACATCAGAATACAATGCTATACTATTCAGAAACCCTCCCAGCAGAACACTAGTTGATGAAGTACATTTGCACGTCAGAGATGAAAAGATTAATGACTTTATTAAAGACGTAGACGGAGAAGGTAACAGTATAAATGAGTTTATGAGTCAGGTAGACACATTTAGTACAGTATATGGCATTGTTTGGGTAAGTTGCTTAAAAGGAGCAGACGGACCTTACCCACGTTGGAGAATGCATAGTCCATTAGATGTAACAAACTGGAAGTATCGCTGGAATGAAAGCAACAACTTGGAATTAACTAACATAGTTATCAGAGTTGCTAGTGAAAGCGGTTATCAAGTATACCAGCACATTACAAAAAACACAATTGAAACAATATTTGCCCCAAATAACGCAGATTCTATTGCAGAATTTCCAGAAATGGCTGAGTTTATAGGGTCAGATACAGACGATGACGACGATCTTGGTTATTACAGAATTTCTCAACCTAATGAGTTGGGTTACGTTCCTGTAAGACCCATTTATCAAAGTACTAAAATACAAAATGGTGTAGGACATACACCAATTTTTGATATATCACAGATTCAGCGTTCAATATATGGCGACATGGGTGAGATATACTCTGCAGTATCCTATGGCGCACATCCAGTAACTGTAGCGGACAGTGATACGCTAAGTGAAAATGGATATAATATTGGATCAGAACCTGGATCAGTAATTCGTGTAGCGAATTCACTGAATGGGCAACCTAATTATGTATTTGAGTTTGTGGCACCGCCACTGGACAGTATTACAGAGTTAAGGGAACTAATCGATCAGAAGGTAGATAAGATGAATCAGGTTGCTATGATTAGATCAGAAGATTTAATTAAAGCAAGCCGTAGTGGTGCACAAATAGAGCAGTACGACAGTAAACTTGAAGCATTTGTAAGAAAGAAAGCAGTAAGTTTAGAAAACGCAGAATATCAGTTATGGAGAATGTGGTTTGACTGGGAAGGAGATCCAATGCCAGAACAGTTTGCAATCAGTTATAACAGACACTTCAACGTAAAAAGTTTAGAAAATGAATTAGCAGAGATAGACAAATTATTATTAAGTTATGAGAGATACGATAAAGTATTTACAGCAGACTTACACGATATGGCCGCAAGAGAATACGACACAGAAGAAGAAGCACAAGCAGAAGCAGTACGTATGGGCGGTGATCCTATAGCACACAGGCATATCGACGATTCCAGATTATACTGGATGCCATTTAGAAACATGCAGGAATATTTAGAAGCATTAGCATCAGAAAATATATCAGATCCTGATTTTAAATTGGATATAAAAGAAAAGATTAAACAACGTTTAGGGCAAATTGCCATGAACAGTACAACGAATAATAGCCTGTAAAAAGGCATTAAGGTAGGGGGTAACCCCGTAAACGAAAATACGTTTACTTCTACGATAAAAGGAGAAAAGATGGATAATACCACAAATACAGTTGCACAGCCTGAAATTGCTGAGCCAGTAACAGATACTGCAAATCCTGTTGACAATGTACAAGCAGAGTCCAGTGATACAAAATCTGAGATTAATACAGCACCTAGTGTTGAGATTAGAGACGGTAAAACGTTTGTTAATGGAGTCAGAGTTTATACTCGTGACGACACTAACCGTATTGCCAGCAATGCTAAACATGAAGTTGAGAATAAATTAATTCAAGACCTAAATGTAGATAGTATTGATAGTGTTAAAAAAGTAGTACGCACACTACAAGAAACTTCTAAAGAAGAGGGTGGTACACTTAATGTTGAATCATTAAGAGCCGCTGTTAAGAAAAGAGAAGCAACTGTGGACGAACTACAAAAACAAGTGTCTAGTCTTAAAACTGATTTGCTACTAAAGGATCATATGGGAAGCCTACAATCAGCGATGCCAGGTAACTGGACTCCTGAACAAAAAACAGCAGTCGTGGACTTGATGAAAGCCCGTGACATGTTAGCAGTAGAGGGTGAAACATTTGCTATTAGGAACGGAAACGATTACCTAACTACAGATGGCGAAACTCCAGACTACAAAGCGGCTGTTAATACAGTAGGACAATCATTAGGATTAAACTTTGGGAAACAGGGTGTTGATTTACAGTTTGGAGAAACTAATTCAACGCAACAGCCTACTAAACAAGTTGCAGTAGACGAAGCGAAATTAAACTCCAGTGCTGAATACAGAGCGGCATACATGCGTATCCGTAAGTATCAAAATAAAGGCAAAGATGCAATTACCGATCAAATGGTAAAAGCAGAAATGCCGAAATAATTAACATATTGTCAAACATATAGGAGAATATTATGACAACAACAACAACAATTCAACAAATGTTGGCTAATATTGTTGCAGATCTAGTTCCATATTACATGGACGCGGTATTACTACCAAATCAGCAACTTATTAGTATGCAAATGAACGTTGAAGGTGTTTCAGGTGACCAAGTTCGTATACCGTTAACAAACCAGTATACTATTGCACCTAACGTAGCAGAAGGTGGAGCAATTGGTTCCGCAGATGACTTAACACCAACAGCGGCAAACGTTGCATTCCAGAAAAGGGGTGTAGGAACAGACGTAACTGAAGAATCATTAGAAGATGGTGGATTTTCATTAGTACAACAAGCAACACTAACAAGACTAGCAGGTGGACTTGCGGAAGCAACAGACACAGCAGGTTTCTTAGCAGCCAAAACAGGTTTTGACGCGGCGGCAATTGGTGAAGCAGGATCTAACGCGGCATTTACAACTAACATTGTTATGTCACCAGAAGGTATGGCTTATGTATCTAAAAGAGAACCTAGTATCTCGACCTGGTACAATCCGAACACGGATGTTCACCAATTTCGTGGAACCGTCAGAAACGGATTTACAACTTTAAGATCTGGTTTCGGTCAAAGAATTATTGCCAGAGATGCTGTAGGAACAGCCAACTCAGCAGTGGTTAACGTAAAACAAATTGCACAATCTACAGCAATCTTAAGAGCCGCTAACGCTCCTACAGGTGCAGATGGTTCATATGTAGCGATTATTTCGCCTTCATACGAATTTGCAATTAACGAAGCATTAGCACAAGTTGGTGGAAGCACAATTGGATCACTATCCGACCTTGGTAACAACGCATTGAGAAATGCTCTTGTTAACATGTTGGCAGGTGCAACAATGTACAGAAGCAACAACTTAGCAGACGCATCTTAATTAGAGGATAATTGATATGGCATTTATAACTAACGCGACAGGAAATGTAATCTCATTTGCAGAATTTACGGACGTAGTACAAACAGACCAACGTGTGTTTGAAGCAAACGAACTAGTAATACCAGCAGAGTCAGGCTTTGTTGATACTACAGACTTTGTGGAAGACATGTTGGAAAAAGGTACTGATCGTATATTGCTGAAGTTAAAAGCCAGTTCATGGTGGAGGAACTATTGTTTTTATGCCGGTATAGACTACGATATAAACAATATTCCTAACATTAATCCAGACAACATCGATCCTGGTAACGCACTAAACAGAAGACCTCAGTTTTCTGCAATGTGCGTGTATTATACTCTTAAGGAATTCATACTTCCTTTAATCGCTGACTTTGGTAACGAAGATAGTGCAGGTGTAGCCAAGATCACATACTATAATGACAAATACAACTCAATTTATGAAGAATTGACTGCATTGTCAGATTGGTATGATGCTGATGGAGATGGAACCATACAAGCAGATGAAAAAGCAACATATTATCAACAAGTAAGAAGGTCCAGAAGACGTACTAATATAGTGGTGGTTAAATAATGACTGTTAGATCAGACATATTAACTCAACTAAGTACTAACTTGGCTACTCATACTAACGTAAAACTTAGTCAGGAGTTGCCATGGGAAACTGGAGAAAATCCTTTATACTTGCAAAATATGAAAACTGTTTACGTAGACGAAGAACAAATTGAAGTAGAGCAGTTGTATAGAACACTGGACCAGTCCAATGTGAATTCAACTGTTACTACAGTTAATGCGTATTTGTCAGTAGATGCTAAAAATCAATTAAGCGATATAAACACCGTTGTTGCAAACATCCTTTTAGCCAGGAACGTAATTAGTAGTACTACAGATAGTGCTAGTGATTATGAGACTGACACAGAAGGTGATGTAATAACATATACTTTCGAGTATAATTTTACCACCATATAGGAGAATATCATGGCAGTAATTAACGTAACTAACGGTACACAAGCAATCCTCACAATCGGAGCAAACGCCGTAAAGGCAACAGCCGACACTCAGGCAACGCCTGGGAACGCGGGTGGACTAGTTGTTCCTTTTGTACAAGATATAACAATAAATGCAACACCAGGAACAGTAAGGTATAGCACATTAGACTCAACGAGTTCAAGTGCTTTTACAACTGTAAACGAAAATGGTCTTTCACTCAACTTATTAGTTGATGAAACAGTCATGTTCGGTACAGGTGGTTCAAATGTAAACCTAGCAGTCCAAAACGGATTGTTTGGTGTCAGTAAAGATAAACAAGAGGTTAGTTTCTCTGTAACGTTTACTGGTACAGGTACTACAGGCGATATCAATCTGAATGGTAGAGGATTTATAGGCGGACTGGCCCCAACAGCATCAATAGATGGTGCAGTTTGGCTATCCCCTGTGGAAATCATTGTTAATGGAGAATTGACTAAAACCGTAGAATAAAGTTAAAACTTTTTATATAAGGCTACTTTATAGTGGCCTTATATTTTTATAGGAAATTAATATGGAACACAAATTTTTAAAATTATTCGTAAATGGTGTTTGGACTAGACCTGATAGAAATATTAAGGTTAATGGTGTAGAACACAATTTAGACGAGTACGCCCTAGAGCATGGTATTGAATTACCAGAAGGCGAAAAATGGATAAATACAGATGTAGAGGAATCACATGAAGATATGGAACGATCACACGATTCAGGAGATACTGAAGTCGATGGAGATGGAGATAGCGAAGGCACAGAATGAAGTAAAGTGCGCCAAGCGAGATGTTGAGAAAGCATCAAACAGATTAGCATTTATACAAAGTGCTATACACAATTTAAAAGAACGTATGTCAGAAGACATACAATTATAGATATATAGGAAACAGATATGAAACTGCAAGAATTAGCAAGTAAACCCCAACTAAAAGAAATTATAATAGATGATACTGAGATCGTAGAAAAGTACGGTGACAGTTTAACCTTTTATGTGCAAGATAGATTGCCAATAGAAGTATATACTAAATTAGCAAGTGTTAAACAAGATGATCCAGGTCAAATGTATCACGTGATTAAGGATTTAATCCTTGACGAAGAAGGTATGCCAGTGATGAGCGAAGGTAATATGTTGCCTATGGATGTAATGACTGCCGCTGTAATAAGAGTTACAGACTCGCTGGGAAAGTAACGGAAACGCCTATACTTGATACTAGGGAACAAAATTTAATCTTAATGATTGATAGCATGGCAGAAAGATATAGCATGTTACCAACTGAGATATTAAGTAGAGCAAGTACGCAAGACTTAATGATTTTTTCTAATGCTAATATAATTAGAGTAAGGATTGATAAACAAAATCGAGGAGAAAGTACTGCAGATACATATTCCAAAGATGAATTAAGTAAAATATGGGAACAAACTAAAGGTAAAGATGGCTCTTAAGATAAACGATAAAATATATAAACGTAAAGTTAAGAAACTTGAACGATACGTGCGAACACGTTTACCTAAAGAAACATTATCTGAGTTTAAATCCTTAACTCCTAAAGACTCTGGCAATGCTAGGCGTAATACTAAAGTTACTAATAGAACAAAAAAAGGATTTACAGTTATAGGAGACTATAACTATTCTGGCGTAATAGATCAAGGAATGTACCCTTTTCCTCCAAAAGCGGGTACCGGTAAAACATCAGGTGGGTATAGTACACAATCACCTAAAGGTATGACCGGACCAACTGAAAAATGGTTAAAAAGGACTTTAACAGACTTTATTAAAAGATTAACAAGAGGAACATAAAATGGCAATACCAATTAAAGCCGCATTAAAAGTCAGTAGTAAAGGATTTACAGGCGGACTTAAATTAGCCAGTAGAGCAGTAGGAGGCTTAGTAGCAGTTACTAAAATAGCCACGTTTGCTATATTAGGTCTTACTGCCGCATTTACAGGATTAGTACTACGACAGTCTGCAGTTATAGACAGAATAGGTAAAGTTGCAAAAACAACTGGTATTGCGGCTGAAACATTACAAAGATTTTCTTTTGCGGCTGAACTTGCCGGTGTAAGTACAGATCAGGCTCAGGTAGCCCTACGTAGATTTAGTAGAAGATTAGGTGAGGCACAAAAAGGCACAGGTGAACTAGCACCAGAACTAAAACGTTTAGGTATAAATGTTCAAGATTCAGATGGTAAATTTAAGTCTGCGGAAGAAGTATTATTAGAACTATCTGATGCTATTGCAAATACAACAGGATCTAGTGCTAGATTAAGTATTGCCTTTAAGGCATTCGATAGTGAAGGTGCTGAGTTAGTATCAGTACTATCACAAGGTTCAGATGCCATGCAGGCATTATTCAATGAAGCAGATAGTTTAGGTGCAGTATTAAGTGGTAGTGCAATACAAGGAGTAGAACAATTTAATGACGAATTTAATAAATTACAAACATTAATTACCGGCATAGCAAATACATTTGTTGCCGCATTGGCGCCAGCACTTACACAAGTTACAAAAGATTTAGTAGAGTTCCTTAAGGAAACAGCATCATTAAATGGTGGATTTGAAAACTTAGGAGAGTTCCTTAAAAATGAATTTTTAGATATAGTAATTAGTATTGCAAGGGCAATTGGTGCAATATTAAATACAATTATAAACATTACTAACAAACTTAGTGATATGTTAAGGACAATTAGATTAATTGACGGTCCTTTCCTTACACCTGAATTACAAAAACAAAAAGACCTCATGGATGATCTAGTTCAATTGCAGAGAAATATGAACAGCGGTAGGGGTTCTCAGATGCTACAAACGTTTGGTCCTATTCTAGATAAATTAGACCAATTTGGTGGGCTAGATCTGTCACTATTAAGAGAAGAATTCGCAAGAATACAAGCACTTGGCGATGACATGGGCTTCTTTGATGCTATTATAGGTGCATTTACTGGTAATGAGTTCTCAGAAAGTTCAGAAGAGTTTGCAAAAATACTAAGTGCTTTAATTGATTCATTAGAAGTCATGAACAAACTAGAGACAGGCGAGAGTATGGAATTATTCGATGTCAATAGTTTAGTAGAATATTTAGAAGGATTAAAATTAATTAATCTAGAATTAGAAGAAACAAATGATACTCTAGAAGAAACTAAAACATTATTCCAAAAGATAATAGAAGGTGTTCAAGAAAGACTAGGAACTGCTGTAGATAGATTACAAAAAACTTTAGAAGACGGTTTAGTTAAGGGCGTAGAAGAATTTGAAGATGCTTTAGCAAATGCTGTAATTAATGGTAAAGCAGACTTTAGTAGTTTAGCCGCACATTTAAAACAAGTACTTGCAAAAGCAATGATACAAAAGTTCTTTACAGGACCACTTTTAGACCTTGTTGGTTTATCTGGTAAAGCAATGGGAGGACCTGTTAGTTCAAATACACCTTATATAGTTGGTGAACAAGGTCCAGAACTGTTTATACCTGGTGCAACAGGAACTATTATTCCTAATGGTAACTTGCAAGGATCAACTGGTATGGGCGGCGGTACAGTAAATTATAACATTAATGCCGTAGACGCACCAAGTTTCCAAGCCTTAGTTGCTAGAGACCCAGAGTTTATATTCTCAGTAACAGAAGCAGGCAGACGTAGAATACCAGGGAGATCATAATGGCAGGATTACAAACAATTATAGATAATTGTACATTTATAACAATAAACGCAAGACCAGTTACAGGACAAAGTATTAGCAGAAGTGGTCATTATAAGACTGCATCACGTAGTCCTAGTCCTTACAGCATAACAACTGGTATGCATGACGGCTTAACTTATAGTGAAAACAGAGATACACTACAAGCATTAGATAACCTGGACAGAATAACAGAAGCAAATGTAAGTATTAGTAATACAGCAGGACTAAGTTATCTTACAGCAAACTTAAATGGACAAACAAACAACGCATGTACTGTATTAGGATTTAATGGCGCAGACTTATATGTAAATGCCAGTAGTGCCACAGGTGCAGATACATTGTTTAAGGCAGGAGATTGGTTACAACCATTAGGTAACACTAGCACATACAGATACCCATATCAGGTAACTACAGACGTTGCATTTAGTACAGGAAGTAACGTAACAGTACCTCTTAGTCGTCCTGTGCTGTCACAGAGCGGTGTCGCACTTAATACAGGGGGTTTAAGACTGGGTAACGATATTAGATTCCATGTTAAAATGTTCCAATATCCAGAATATACAATAGTACCACATGACAGAATTAGTTTTAGTGGACCTTTCGAACTAATAGAGGTTGTTACTTAATGAGTGTTACTATACCAGAAGTACAAGGTACTAACATAATACCAGTAACTCTTATTGACTTAGATTTAAATGGTAATGTTTACTATCTTAGTGACACTTACAAAGCAGTAACAGTAGGAAGCGATACTTACACTGAATTAGGTGCATTTTTAAGTATGACTGAGTTAGATGACAACTTAAGAGTAACAAATGGAGATATAACTATTGCACTAAGCGGTATACCCAGCAGTAGTACAGGAACAGAAGTAAATTACTTAAACATAATACTAACACAACCTATAAAAGGTGGTAATGTTACAGTTAAACGTGGTTTCCTTAACAAAGATACATATCAGTTAGAAGCAAATGTATACACCAGATTTAAAGGTGTTATAACAAACTTTAGTACACAAGAAGCATTTAACTTTATAAGCAAACAAAACGATTATAGTGTTGCTGTTACAGTAGCAAGTTTAAATAGTGTACTACAAAACAGAATAGCAGGACAAAAAACAGATCCTACTGACAGACATAGATTCTTCCCCAATGATGACTGTTTTAACAGAATACCAGATATACATAACACACCATTCGACTTTGGTAAAGAGTTCACAGGTGGTGGTGGTGGTGGCGGAGGCGGTGGCGGAGGCCGTGGACGTAGAGGCAAAGAGATACAAAGATAATGTTAATTAGAAAAGCAATAGAACACGACTTCGCAGACATTAAACGTTTAATGATAGACTTTGCAAACGCAAACCCTGTTAAACTGTTACACCATCCAGAATACTCTGAGACGCACACAGACGCTGTCTTAAAGCATTTACATAAGTATGGCTTAATGTTAGTTGCTGAAGACAACAACAGAGTAGTAGGAATACTATTAGCAAGTGTAGTAGCAGATATATGGCTACCAGACATAAAGAGAATGTCAGAAATAGCATGGTGGGTAGAGGAAGAATACAGAAATACCACATGTGGCGCAAGATTACTTAAAAAATACGTAGAATTAGGTATAGAATATCAGGAAATGGGCGTAATTAGTTGTTTTACACTAACAACTCTAGCAAGTACACCAGATATGAAGTTACATAAACGTGGTTGGACACCTATAGATTACAATTGGGTATTTAAGGGGAAATAAATGGCAGTATTTACAGCAATAGCAACAGCAGTAGTAGGTTTTTTTGCAACTGCAGGCACAATATTAGGGTCTACTTTGTTATTCAATACCGTTGTGGGTATTGTAGCAGGAGGACTAGCATTTGCTACTGCAAAAGTATTAGGTGTTTTTGAACCACCTGACTTAGGACCAGATCCAGGTGTTAAAATACAGTTAGCACCCAGTACAGATAATAAAATAGGTATTGCTTACGGGCAAAACTTTATGAGTGGTCCTATAACAGATGTTGCAATCAGTAACAGTAATGATACTATGCACTATTGTATAACACTTAGTGAACGTGTTATAGGCGGTACTTATACCGTTAATCAAATATTTAGAGATACCAGTACACTTAACTTTAGTTCTGGTAATGCAAGTGTAAATTCACAAACAAATCCTAACAGCACTAATGTTAGTACTATAGCAGGTAAAATACGTTGCAGAGTTTACGCAGGTGGTACAGCAAGTACAAATCAGGTATTTCCTACTAGTAACAAAGTAGACGCAACTACTATGATGCCACACTGGACTAACACTACTGACTATAGCATGGAAGAATTAGTGTTTGCAATGGTAGAAATAGACTATGATGCAGAAAATGGCTTAGTAGGTCTGGGAGGCATGTCCTTTGACATAACAAATAGTATTAGTAACCCAGGAGACGTCTTAATAGATTATCTAAACAATACCAGATATGGTGCTGGCTTGGCCAATACTAGCATTGATGTTACAAGTATAACAGGTGCCGCAAATACAAGTTTAAAAGGTTATGCCGCAGAACAAATAAGTTTTACAAGATTTGGTGGTGCTAGTGCAACACAAGACAGATGGCAAATTAATGGATATTTAAGTACGTTTGCAGATGCATCTACTAACATTGCTAAAATATGCCAAGCAAGTGCAAGTTTCTTTTTGTTTGATACCAAACAGGGTAAGTTTAAAGTATTGCCTAACAGAACAGCAAGTAGTACATTTAGTTTAAATGACGATAACATAGTAAGTAAGATAGGTGTATCAGGTACTGAATTGTACAGTTTGTATAACAAGTATCAGATAGAGTATAATGACAAAGACAGAAGAGATCAAACAAATACTATACAAATTAGTACGCCAGCAAGTGAATTAAACAGTGGTGAGCCAGAAAACATGGCACAATTAAGATTAGACTTAGTTAATGACCCAATAAGAGCAACACAAATTGCAAACTTAGATTTAACACAAAGCAGAAACGGTATGATTGTTAGTTGTACAGCAGATTATAGTGCTATGCAAGTAGATGCTGGTGATGTTGTAGATCTAACAAATGCAGATTACGGATTTACTGCAAAAGAGTTTCGTGTTATGAAAGCACAAGAGCAATTAGATGAATCAGGTATGATTAACGTTGCTTTAACACTATTAGAGTACAATGCTGATGTTTATGTACAACCAGCCGTAACAGCACAGGCACCACAGTTGCCTATAGATATACCAACTATACCTATAGTACCAATTGTTATACCAGGCGTGTATGATGGTACATATGGAAATGTTACTGTTAATCAGGGCTCGTATGGTAATGTTATTGTTAATGACACTATGAAAACGTTTGGTGCAGGTACGCAGTTAGCAGATAATCCAAATAACACAATTACTCTAACAAATAATGGTACATTCCAAAATTTGCATACTCCTCAACTATATGACACAACAGGAGTCAATTTAGGTGATTATGAATTAACAAGTATAGGACAATTAACAGGTACACTTACAGCAGATACAAGTTATAATTATGGTATGAAAACATTAGCAAGTGTTACTTGGGCAAATGCAACAGCAACGCATGTACAATCAGTAGATACTAGTATGCAATTTAATGGACTTATAAATACTGTACCACCAGCAGTATCTTTAGCAAAAAAAGTATCTTTAACTATTGCAGGGTCTGGTGGAGCGGCATCAGATATGTTGCCATCTAACATTACTTTAGTACAACAGGGTTTAACTAATACTGGTGTTACAGGCCCTGGTTTTGCAAATATGGGATATCAATTGTTAAGAGTTACTAAAGGAGAATTATAATGTATAGAACATTATATAGTAAAACAACTGGTAAAATAGAAATATCCAGAACAATGTCAGCCAGTATATTAGCACAAATGTTGGCTAACAATACTGATTTAGCATATCTAGATGTATATACAGACGATATACAAAACAAAAAAATTAATTTAGATACATTAGCAATAGAAGATGATGTACCTGCTTTTGACTTTGATGGATATTTAAGAACATATAGAAATAATGCCTTAATGGCTAGTGATTGGACACAAGGCGTAGATAGTCCATTGTCAGACAGCAAAAAAACAGAATGGCAAACATACAGACAAGCATTAAGAGATTTACCTAGTACACATGCTACATTAACAGATATTAATAACTTAGTAATGCCTACCAAGCCGGAGTAAAATATGTCAGAAAGATATGGATTTTTTAAAAACAAATCGAGAGCAGGGATAACCGGCGATTTTGTACCTTATCCTACATTTCCGGATATGCCAAATGCAACAGTTTACTATAATTTTGCAAACAACAGTACTAAAACAGGTAATGTATCTTTAGTAAATGCAAATGCAAGTACATTAGTTAACTTAGATAGTGCAAATATACAACCTTTAGCATTGCCTACTACAACAGGTAATGTATTGTTTACAGATTTAAAATCTCAAAGTTTTTACAATTATGACTATGTAACTGAGAACATTACTGCACAAACATGGACAAGAAGCGGATTTCCTAGTTTTTCAAATACTGCATTGAATGGCTTAGTAACACAAACATGGGCTAAAAACGGTGACATACATATCTTTAATGGTACCACAGATGGAATAATGAGTAATTTATTTTTAGAAGCAAATGTAAGTACATCTACGATAAGTTGTTATTTATCTACGTCTTTTTCTAATGTTCATCATGCACCCAGAGGAGATATCAGAACAGTAGTGCCTATAAATGAAGGTAATGTATTGCTAATGAGACAAAAGTCTTTACAAAGTGGGGGCGAACCAGTACTACCTTATCAGATCTGGAATACAACAACTAAAACATGTAGTAATGCTTTTATAAATTACGGCAATGCTAGTTTTGATAGTAATTTAACAGACAACAGTACCAGAGCAGTATTAAGTCCTAGTAACGGTAATGTATATATTTTGCCAGGACAGGCTTGCTTTGCTAACTCATTTATTAATCCTACTAATGTAGACTTTAATCAAAAGGTAATTGTAGAAGTAGATTTTACAAATTCAGTTGTTGCAGAATATATACCTAGCAATGCATCTATAAAGGCCGCTTTAGCATATACTGACAATGACAGATTTGATCCTGCTTATAGTAGTGTTTCAGTAGGTGCAGATGGACTTGTATATATGTTTCCTGGTAAACTACCAACTGGTACGCCTCTTACAACTAGAAATAATATTATTTCTTTTGATCCTACTAATGTAGATGCGACACTAACAATGGGCGATTTAAGTGCATGGGATAGTGCAAATATAAGTTTACATAGTAGTAGATATGCTTCACTAGGTATAGATGGACATATCACAGCAAATGTTACACACAGAGTACTTGCTACTAGTGTAGAAACATCATATTTGTTAAGTATAGACACTAATCCTACATCAGCAACGTATAGAACAGGATATTTAGTATCAGCATCAGGCTTTAACAAATTAAGTAAAAACTTTACTTGGTGCGGTAATGGTAACTTATTAGGAGGACCTATAGCATCAGATAGTGGTAGTGGGTTCCCAATAAAAGTAATACAAGTAAGCGGAGTAGGTAGTTTTAAAACACAATATGCAACATGGAATAGATATACTAAAAATAGTTATATCGATGGTTTCATGTAAAAATGCAAAAAAGGATAAATAGTACTACAATTTAAGGCTATATGCGAACACGCATATAGCAAGTTCCAATAGGAGACGAGCATCATGAGTGGAAGACTTTTATCATTCAAAAATTACGTAGGTGGAGCAGATAACGTTCAAGTTATTGAGTTATTTCCATCTAGTCAGCAAACATATACTTACAATTTTAACACTAATATTAGTAGTTACACATTCGCGGCAGATCAGCAAACTATAATTATAGACGCTATGACATATAATGTGTCGGATGGAGAACCTAACTTTACTAACGCTAATGTGTTAGGTAGTTATGCAAATTCAGAAATAACAAGTGCAAATATTGTAGTAACAAATGCAACTACAGGCCTAGTTAATTTTACAATACCTAAAAACAGGTATACAGGCAATATTATACCAGATGCTCGAACAAACGTACCAATCACAGTAGTTTCATTTAGATGGACAGATACGTCGGTTACTCCTAATACAACAGATTCACATAGATGGGCAGTCATAGAAAGATATGAACCAGATGTTGTTATAGGTGACCCAATATTCGGTGCAGGATTCACAGCGATACCAACATCATAGGAGCATATTATGGCAGTAAGCAATATAACGCTCTCTACTACTCAAGCAAATATAACAGTAGATAGCACTAATACAACAGTAACAGTAGGTTCTACTTTAGCAAACGTTGTAGTTGGTACAAGTGTAAACACCAGTAATGCAGAAATAAGAGGAGCAATTAGTAATGTAACTCCTATACTGTACGATGCAAGTACAGGTGTTCTTTCCTTTGATACAAGTGCTGTACTAAACAGCAAAGTAGTAGATAATGGCGCACAAAGTGGCGACATCACTATAAACTTAAACACCGGCAGAATTCACAATATACAACTAGGTAGTGGTAACATTACTGGTATATCATTTACAGGTTTAGTTTCAGGTGCTTCTGCAACACTTGTTTTTACACAAGATGGAAGTGGTGGTACTTATTTAGATACTACAACAACACCAAGCAATTGGACTACATGGGAATTTGCAAACAATTTTAAAGATTTTGATATAAATCCTACTAACTGGACAGCAATGAACTTGTTTTACGATGGTAACAAGATATTTGCCAGTTTAGTAACAGATAGTGCAGGAAATATTACTAACGCCGAAATGGCAAATAGTAATGTTGTAGTTAATGGTGTAACAATAGATTTAGGTAGTAGTGGTAACATTACAGCACCTATGGATTTAACAGTTTTAAGTGTTTCAACAGCAACACCCAGTGGTAATGGCGCACTAAGTTATAATGACACTTCAGGTGTATTCACATTTACACCAGCAGTAGCAAACACTGGTGGTATTGCACTTACAGATTTAAGTGTAACACAGGCAAGTGCTAGTAGTACTGGTGCTTTAGCATATAACAACAGTTCAGGTGTGTTTACATATACACCTCCTCTATTAACTTCGTTTGTAGAACTATCTGATTTAAGTGTAACACAGGCAAGTGCTAGTGGTACAGGCACACTTGCTTACAACAACAGTACAGGTGTAACTACATATACACCACCAGATTTAAGTACATTCGGTACAAGCAATTTAACAAATGCACAGGTTATATCACATATAGCCACAGTCCCCCTAGCAGTAGGTGGTAACTTATCAGTAACTGGTAATATTGATGCTACAGGTAACATAAATTACCAAAACGTAACTGACTTATTTGTAAGAGATCAAAGTATAACACTAAATGCTAACGCAACAACAGATGCAACAATAGAAATTATATCAAACAGACCTCAAAGCACATATCAAGCAAAATTAACATGGAATGAACCATCAGAAGTATGGACATTTATGAATGGAGACAATGTTTTCCATGAAATGCTTACAAGTACTACAGCAAGATCGTTAATAAGTACAGCAACACCGGCCACACCAAGTGGAGGAGGTGCATTAGCATACAACAGTACAACAGGTGCGTTAACATTTACACCAGCAGTTCCAGGTATTGCTTTAACTAATTTAAGCACAACAACAGCATCAGCAAGTGGTGGTGGCGCCTTAGCATATGATAATAGTTCAGGTGTATTTACATTTACCCCAGCAGATTTAAGTGGTGCAGGCGTAAGTAACGCTCAAGCCCAGGCATTTATACAAAGTAGCGGACTAACAATGACTGCCGCTATTGGTAGTGATAGTGCTATTACTACAACTAGTGATATAACCGCAGATAAGTTAGTATTACCAAACGGAACAAATGGTATAGAGGCTACAAGTAGTAGTACATATGACTTAATTACGGCTCAAATGGATGCAAGTAGTAGTGTTGGTATAGATCTTATATACAAAAAATCTAGAGGTGGTGGACAAGTTAATGCTAATGACAGAGTTATAGAAACAGAATATTTTGTTCATGACGGTACAGATTACATTAGACCTTTAGAAAGTCATGTTTTCGTCGACGGTGATTCAGTTAGCAGTATAGGTACAGGCGTTGTCCCACTAGCATGGGAAATACATGGTAAAACAAATGGTGATACTACATCCGGAACTGGAACTGTTAGTATGCTTAAAGTTACTAATGACCGATCTATTATCTTTAATGATA